>Ga0160496_1000192_pt1 | contig 38560 bp, 32 predicted proteins | sample DIDPMG_2_FD_108231 | JGI IMG/M metagenome (GOLD analysis project Ga0160496, IMG submission 108231) | Enriched soil microbial communities from UW Madison campus, WI, USA - DID2937_E24_FP MG | ecosystem: Environmental > Terrestrial > Soil > Grasslands | place: USA: Madison, Wisconsin | collected...
CCGGCGCGGGCGGCGCGTCGGGCACCCAGAACGCGACGATGTTGTCGTTGGTCTCGTCGCGGGTCGGAATCTCCACCAGCTGCACGCTGCCCTTGCCCCAATCCCCGACCGGCTCGATCCACAGGCTCGGCCGCTTTTCGTAGCGGTCGTCGAGGTCTTCGTAGCGGGAGAACTCGCGCGCGCGCTGCAACAGGCCGAAGCCGCGCGGCGCCGTCACGGCGAAGGCGCTGACCGCCAGCCGGCGCGGATTGTTGAGCGGCCGCCAGAGCCATTCGCCGCCGCCCGTGTGGATGGCCAGGCCGTCGGAGTCGTGGATCTCGGGCCGGTAGTTGGGCTTGGGCCAGGGCTGGTTGGCGCCGTACAGATACATGCTGGTGAGCGGCGCGATGCCGAGGCGGCCGACCGGCGCGCGCAGGTAGACGCGCATGCGCACCATCACCTCGGTGGTGGCACCCGGCCGGATGTCGAAGCGGTAGGCGCCGGTCGCGCGCGGCGAATCCAGCAGGGCATACACGACCAGCGCCGGCTGGCCGGGCGTGGGCCGCCGGATCCAGAACTCGCGGAACGCGGGAAATTCCTCGCCCGAGGCCAGCGCCGTGTCCAGCGCCAGCCCGCGTGCCGAGATGCCGTACACCTGGCCGCGGCCCATCATGCGGAAGTAGCTCGCGCCCAGGAACGAGGCGAGTTCCTCGTTGCGCTTGGCCGGGCTGTTGAGCGGATAGAGCAGTTTGAAGCCGGCGTAGCCCAGCCCCTTGAGCGCGGCCGGATCCACCGGCACGCCGCCGTAATCGAAGTGGGCCGGGTCGAAGCCGATTTCCCGGGTGCCGTCCGGGCCGATCTCGTTGATCCGGACCGGGGTCTTGAAGTGCATGCCCTGGTGGTAGAAGCCCAGCAGCCAGTCGCCCGGGACGTCGCGCCACAGGAAGTGATCCTCGCGCTGGCGCACGTTCTGGTAGCCGGCGAACTTGAGCGATTCCAGGCTGTCGGGCAGTTGCGACACGGGCGCCTTGTACGGGGCGGCGGCCAGCGCCTCGGCCTGGCGCGCGATCTCGGTGAAGTCGACGAACTGCGGCGGCGCGGGCTTGGGCGCCGGCGGCGCTTCCGCCGCGTGCGCCGCGGGAACGGCCAGGGCGCCCCATGCAATCGCCACGCAGGCCGTGGCGGCGCAGGCTCGCCCGAACACCCCACGCCACTTGCCGCCGCGCCGCGCGCTCGCACTGCCGAATTCGGATGCCACGTTGTTCCTCGGCCGCTCGGGCTGGGTGAGGGCGGCGCGCCGGGACGGCCGCCGCGAGTCGCGCTGGTGCGCGCCGCGAGTGTAGAGCCGCCCGCGCGGCGCACCAGGAAGCGCACAGCCGTGGTGCGGCGCGCACCGCGCTGGCGCCGGCTTAGGGCGTTCGTCAGGCGCCGCTCCCTACAATCCGCGACTCGTCCTTTCGGCATGGCCGCCGGCCGCCCCTTCCGATGTCGACTCTCGCGGCTGCCTCGCAGCCTGACCCGCTCACGCGCCCCGCGTTCCGGCGCTTTCTCGCGGCGCGCTTCTGCGCCTCGCTGTCCTATCAGATCGTGTCGGTGGCGGTCGGCTGGCAGATCTATGCGCTGTCCGGCAGTCCGCTCGACCTGGGGCTGATCGGGCTGGCGCAGTTCCTGCCCATGATGTGCCTCACGCTGGTGGTCGGCCACGTCGCCGACCGCTACGACCGGCGCAAGATCGTGGCGCTCTGCATGGCGGTCGAGGCGCTGGCCGCGTTGCTGCTCGCGCTCACCGCCCTGCACGGCGTGGGCGGCAAGGCCCTGGTCTACCTCACGGTCATCGTCATGAGCGCGGCGCGCGCCTTCGAGGCGCCAACGCTGCCCACCCTGATCCCGGCCCTGGTGCCGCGCGACTGGATCGCGCGCGCCACCGCCATGTCGGCCTCCACCAACCAGGTCGCCCAGATCGCCGGGCCCGCGCTCGGCGGCATCGGCTATTCGGCCGGCGCGGGCTGGGTCTATTGCGTGGCCGCGGCGCTCTATGTCGGCGGCCTGCTCTGCATCGCCGGCGTGCGCACCGAGCGCGCGCCGCCGCGCAAGGCGCCGACCACCTGGCGCACGCTGTTCGCCGGCCTCTCCTTCATCGCCAGCCGGCGCATCCTGCTGGGCACGCTGTCGCTCGACCTGTTCGCGGTGCTGCTGGGCGGCGCCACCGCACTGCTGCCGCTGTTCGCGAAGGACGTGCTCGATGCGGGCCCGTGGGCGCTGGGCGCGCTGCGCGCGGCGCCCGCCTGCGGCGCGGCCCTCATGTCGCTGGTGCTGGCGCGCATGACGCTGGGCAGCCACATCGGCCGCCTGCTGTTCGGCGCGCTGTTCCTGTTCGGCCTGGCCACCATCGCCTTCGGGCTGTCGCGCTCGGTGCCGATCTCGATCGCGGCGCTCATGGTGCTGGGCGCCTCCGACTCGATCAGCGTGGTGGTGCGGTCCTCGCTGGTGCAGCTGCATACGCCCGACGAGATGCTGGGCCGCGTGAGCGCGGTCAACACGCTCTTCATCGGCACCTCGAACCAGCTGGGCGAGTTCGAATCGGGCCTGACGGCGGCCCTGTTCGGCGCCGTGCCGGCGGTGGTGCTGGGCGGGGTCGGCACGATGCTGGTGGCGGGGCTGTGGATGTGGTGGTTCCCGGAGCTGCGCCGGCTCCGTTCGCTCGATCCGCCCGCCGCCTGAGGCCCGCGGCGGGCCGCGTGCGCACCAGGGATTTCCCTAGGGAAGGCGTCGAACCCGCGCGGTTGGACGCCTTTTTTTCGCCCGCGCGGCGCCGCCCGCGAACGCCGCGGCCGGATCCGGCCGTATTTTGCAGTGCCTTGATATAAAAGCGTATTGTGGCTCGCCGGGGTGTCGCCGAGGGGGCGGGATGGCGCGCCGCACAGGGCTTTCACATAAGCACCATCAATGTGGAAAATAATTATTTAGAATTTTTCTTATGGCCGGGGCCAGACGTATAAAGGCGACGTTCTGGCACTTCTGGCCGGCCACATTCGCATTTCGAGAGAGTCATGCAGGGGAATACCAAAACCACCACGCAGCACCAGCCGGTGCGCGCGTCCGTCGCCGCCTTCGTCGGCACCATGATCGAGTGGTACGACTTCTACATCTACGCCACCGCCGCGGCGCTGGTGTTCGGCAAACTGTTCTTCCCGTCGGCCGACGGCTTCTACGGCACCCTGGCCGCGTTCGGCACCTTCGCGGTGGGCTTTCTGGCGCGTCCGCTGGGGGGCGCCGTGTTCGGCCACATCGGCGACCGCATCGGCCGCAAGAAGTCGCTGGTCATCACGCTGCTGATGATGGGCACGGTCACCGTGCTGATCGGCCTGCTGCCGACCTACGCCTCGATCGGCATCTGGGCGCCGATCCTGCTGGTGGTGCTGCGCTTCATCCAGGGCATCGCCGTGGGCGGCGAATGGGGCGGCGCCGTGCTGATGGCCGGCGAGCACTCGCCCGACCAGAACAAGCGCACCTTCTTCGCCTCCTTCGCGCAGCTCGGCAGCCCGGCCGGCCTGATCCTGTCGATGGTCATGTTCAAGATCGTGACCTCGCTCGACGACGCCACCTTCATGGACTGGAGCTGGCGCGTGCCGTTCCTGTTCAGCGCCGCGCTGCTGATCGTGGGCTTCGCCATCCGCATGGGCGTGAACGAGTCGCCCGACTTCCTGGCCGAACAGGAGCGCAAGAAGACCGCCGCCCAGCCGGCCGAAGACAAGGCGCCGCTGCTCGAAGTGCTGCGCGGCGCGCCGGGCCTGCTGGCCATGGCCGTGGGCGCCAACGTGCTGGGCATCGCGGGCTTCTACTTCACCAACACCTTCATGCTGGCCTACACCACGCAGTACGTGGGCCTGAGCCGATCGGTCATTCTCGACTGCCTGCTGCTGGTGTCGGTGATGCAGTTCATCATCACGCCGCTGTCGGCCTACATCGCCTCGCGCATCGGCTACCGCCGCTTCCTGCTCCTGACCTCGTTCGTGTCGATCTTCACGCCCTACGTGATGTTCACGCTGGTCGACCAGGGATCGCTCACCAGCCTGACGCTGGGCGTGGGCGTGGCCGTGCTGTTCATGGGCGCCTACTATGCGGTGATCGCGGGTTACGTGAGCGACTCCTTCCCGACCCGCATCCGCTACACCGGCATTTCGATGGCCTATCAGATCTCGGGCGCCATCTTCGGCGGCCTCACGCCCATCCTGGGCACCATCCTGGCCCAGCAATTCAAGGGCCAGTGGTGGCCGCTCGCCGTCCTGTTCAGCGTGATCTCGCTGCTCTCGATGGTGTCGGTCATATTCCTGTCGCAGCGCCGTGGCGGCGCCGCGGCCCAATAATGAACCAGGGGTAATCGCAACATGAAAGCGTTTTTCCACGACGACCAGAAACTGCATCACCCGCAGACCTATTTCTCGCGCGGCATGATGCGCACGCCGCAGGAAGTGCCTTCGCGCCTGGACGCGCTGGTCGACGCCGCGCGCGCGCTCAAGTTCGACGTGCAGCAGCCGGTGGACGCCGGCGCCGGCGCGATCTCGGCGGTGCACTCGCTCGACTACCTGCAGTTCCTGCAGAGCGCGCACGAGCGCTGGAAGGCCCTGCCCGACGACTGGGGCAACGAGGTGGTGTCGAACGTGTTCGTGCGCGAGCGCAACGCGCTGCGCGGCGTGCTGGCCCAGGCCGCGCGCTACCTGGCCGACGGCAGCTGCCCGGTCGGCCCGCGCACCTGGCACTCGGCCTACTGGTCGGCCCAGAGCGCCATCGCCGGCGCGCAGGCGGTGCTCGACGGCGACCAGAGCGCCTACGCGATCTGCCGCCCGCCCGGCCACCACGCCCGCCGCGACGCGGCCGGCGGCTTCTGCTACCTGAACAACGCCGCGATCGCCGGCCAGATGCTGCGCCAGAAGTACGGCCGCGTCGCGATCCTCGACACCGACATGCACCATGGCCAGGGCATCCAGGAAATCTTCTACGACCGCAGCGACGTGCTTTACGTGTCGATCCACGGCGATCCCGAGAACTTCTATCCGGTGGTCGCGGGCTTCGAGGACGAGCGCGGCGAGGGCGAGGGCTACGGCTACAACGTCAACCTGCCCATGCCGCACCGCTCGCCCGAGTCGGTGTTCTTCGACAAGCTGACGCAGGCGCAGCGCGTCATCGAGCTGTTCCAGCCCGATGCGCTGGTGCTGTCGCTCGGCTTCGACGTGTTCGAGAAGGACCCGCAGGCCCTGGTGGCCGTGAGCTCCGACGGCTTCGAACGCCTCGGCCGCGCCGTGGGCGCCTTCAAGCTGCCGACCTTGATCGTGCAGGAAGGGGGCTACTATATCGAGGGTCTGGAGAACAACGCCGAACGCTTTTTCGGCGGCTTCGCCGCCTGAGCGCGGCAGGGCCGGCGTGGCAAAGGCGGCTTCGGCCGCCTTTTGTCTTTCCGGCGCTGGCCGCCTCTTTCCGTATTCCGATCGTCATGTCCGCTTCCCTCGTGCCCAAGACCGCCGCCACGCCGCTCGCGCCCGAACGGATGGACTGGAACCTGCTGCGCACCTTCATGTTCGTGGTGCAGGAGCGCGGCGTGGGCCGCGCCGCGACGGCGCTGCACCTGAGCCAGCCGGCCGTGAGCCAGGCGCTCAAGCGGCTCGAGGAGGCGGTGGGCGGGGTGCTGCTGTACCGCCGCAGCGGCGAGTTCCGGCTCACCGGCCTGGGCGAAGAGATCTACGGCCTGGCGCGCGAGATGTACGGGCTGGTCGCGCGCATCGACAGCGCCGCGGCCGACGACGAGGGCGAGGTGGTGGGCACCTTGCGGCTGCTGGTGATGAGCAAGATCCAGAGCCCGGCCTACGATGATTTCCTGGCGCAGTTCCACCGCCGCTATCCCAAGATCGAGTTCTACGTCGATGTGATGCAGAGCGCCGCCATCCTGGATGCCCTCACCAAGCGCACGCCGGCCATCGGGCTGTGCCTGTGCCGCAAGGCCATCGACAGCCTGGAGCGCCGCCTGTTCCTGCAGCACCGCTACGCGGTGGTCTGCGGCCGCCACCATCCGCTGTTCTCGCGCCGCCACGTGCGCATCGAAGACCTGCTCGACCAGAATTTCGTGTGCTTCGCCAGCGACCAGCTCGGCGACACGCTGTCGCCGCTCACCATCTTCCGCGACCAGCAGGGCTTCAGCGGCCGGATCGTCGGCACCTCGCCGCACATCGAGGAGATCCGCCGCATGGTTGTGGCCGGCGTGGGCCTGAGCTTCCTGCCCGAACACATGATCCGCCAGGACGTGGTGGCCGGCGAGCTGCGCCGCCTGCCGCCCGAGCACAGCGTTGCCGAGATCGATGTGTACGTGGCCTGGCACCGGCAGCGCCGGCTGTCGGCGGTCGAGCGGGTGTTCCTGGCGGCGCTCGAGCGCTTCCTGGCGCGCACGCCGCTGGAGATGCGCATCGGCTGAGGAGGCGCGCTCAGCGCGGCGCGGGCCGGCGGATGATGAACCAGGCGCCGAGCAGGGCGACGCCCGCGGTCAGCAGCACGTAGGCGGTCAGGTAGACGGGCCGCGCGCGCTGGGCCAGCGGGCTGGCCTGCAGCGCCGTCCAGTCGGGCGGCAGCGGCAGCCCGTTGGGCGCGACGATATAAGAGAAGGTGAGCAGCACCGCGCCGAGCGCCAGCACGAAGGCGGCGATGCGGCCCAGCACCGCGACGCGCGGCCCCTTGGGCGCGGGCGCGGCCGCCTTTTTCCGGGGCGTGGCCTTGACCGTGGCGCGCGCCTTGCCCGACTCGAGTTTGAGTTCGCCCTGCTGCGCCGTCTTGCGCGCGGCCGTCTTGGGCTTGTCGTCGCCGTCGCCGCGGCGGCGCAGCCGCGCGATGGCCGGCGCGTAGGCCAGCAGGCCGATGGCGGCGATCGCGCCCAGCACCGCGCCGGCCGGCAGGTGTTCGCCGTCGCCCAGCCAATGCGCCGTGCCCGGCGCCAGCCAGTCGCCCAGCGCGCCGTGCAGCCAGGTGCCGCTGAAATAGATCAGGGCCAGCGCCACGGCCACGATGAGGAAGATGAGGACGCCGCTGGCGATCGCCTGCTGGCGCTCGTCCTGCATGCGGCCGAAGACGCCGCGCACCATGCGCAGGCCGAGGGCGGCCGCAAGCAGCAGCACCAGCACTGCCGCCAGCGTGATCGAAAGCCCGAAGAGAAAACGTGCCAATACCAAAGCCATGGTCGCAGCGAAAGATTTGCGAACGCCGGCGACGTTAACACGGAAAGCGGCTGTCGCGGGGCGGCCACGGTCGCACCAAGGACGCAGCCGCCGTGCTAGCCTTGTAACGGGTTCCGACGGGACGCCTAGCGAGTCCGATTCCTATAACTGCCTTTGAGGCCGCCTTTGCCCGCAAGGACCATCCGCTTTCGCGCCTCTTTCGCCAGCGTGCTGCTGTTGCTGCTGGCCGCGCTGGTGCCGGTGATGCTGGCTGTGCTGCTGAGTTGGGTCGAAGCCCGGCGGCACGAACACGCCGACGCCGCGGTGGCGGCAAACGTGGTCCGCAACCAGGTCGACAACATCCTCGACAAGGCGCGTTACATGGTCGACCAGCTGGTGCCCCTGACGGCGCTGTCGTGTCCGGCGGCGCTGCCCGAGCTGCGCCGCATGAGTACCTCCGAGCCCTACTTCCGTTCGCTCATGCTGCTGCAGAACGACCGCGCCTATTGTTCGGCCGCGGTCGGCATGATCGACCTGCCCATCACCGATTTCCCCAACTGGCCGCTCGAGCGCATGCCGGGCCAGTGGATGGCGTTGATCCCGGGCACCGCGCTGTCGCCCAACCGGCCGGCGCTGCTGGTGGCCGAGCCCGGCCTGAATGGCCGTTCGGTGGTCGCGATCATCGACGGCCAATACCTGCTCGACCTGCTGCGCGCGGTTGCGCCGCTGGGCGAATACCGCATCGAACTGCGGCTCGGCCAGGGCATGACGCTGTCGGGCTCGGCACGCGGCGAGGCCGCGCCGCGGGTGGCCGACGTGCTGCTCTACCAGGAGCGCGCGCGCGGCAAATACACCGAGACCGCGATCAGCATCTGGGCGCCCGACCAGAAGCTGCGCGAGAGCTGGACCGAGGCCCTGTGGCGCTTCGTGCCGGTCGGCATCATCATCGGCGCGCTGCTGGTGTGGCTCTGCTACCGCCTGCAGCAAAGCGAAAGTCCCGCGCGCGTGCGCATCGCGCGCGCCATCCGCGCCAATGAATTCCGCATGCACTACCAGCCGATCTATGGCCTGGCCAGCGGCAAGTGCGAGGGCGTCGAGGCGCTGGTGCGCTGGTTCCGGCCGGGCGAGACCATCCGCCCCGACCTGTTCATCCCGATGGCCGAAGCCGAGGGCATGATCGTGCCGCTCACGCAGCACCTGCTCGGCCTGGTCGCCGCCGACCTGGAGCAATGGGACATCCCGCCGGGCTTTCGCGTGGCGGTCAACTTCCATGCCTCGCACCTGTCGGATCCGGTGCTGCTCGACGACGTGCGCAACTTCATGGAAGCCTCCGCCACGCGCCAGCCCACGCTGGTGCTGGAGATCACCGAGCGCAGCCTGGTCGACGACGCCGGCCGTGCGCGCCACAACATCGAGGTGGTGCGCGGCGAGGGCGTGCGGGTGGCGATCGACGACTTCGGCACCGGCTACTGTTCGCTCACCTATCTCGAACGCTTTCCGGTGGACTACCTGAAGGTGGACATCGGTTTCGTGCGCGCCATCGAGCGCGAGGACGACGACGCGCCGGTGCTCGACGCCATCATCGGCCTGGCGCAGCGGCTCGACCTCGGCCTGGTGGCCGAAGGCGTCGAAACCGTGGCGCAGTTCAACTACCTGCGCGCGCGCGGCGTGGCCTCGATCCAGGGCTTTCTCTATGCGCGGCCGATGCCGGCGGAGGAGTTCAACGACTGGTACGCCAGCGCTGGCCAGCAGCCCCCGCCCGGCGTGGCGGTGGCCGAGCCCGACCCCCAGGCGCCCGCGCCCCGCGCCTGAACCGGGGGTTGACGCCAGGCTGAACACGGCCCGGCATTCCCGGACTCCTGCGCGTGCAACCATTCGCGCCCGGCGCGGTCAGACCCAGAGGTTTTTCTGGAGGGCGCGACCATGCCCCATGCCGCCACCGGTGCTGTCCGCCGGCCCGCGCCCACGGGCGCCTGGGCCCTGATCAAGCCATTCTGGGTCTCCGAAGAACGCGGGCGCGCGCTGGGCCTGCTCGGGCTGGTCATCGCCATCAACCTGGCGATCGTCTACATCAACGTGCGGCTCAACGACTGGTACGCGCGCTTCTACGACGCGCTCGACAAGCACGACCTGCCCGCGTTCGAGCATCTCCTGCTGCTCTTCTGCGGCCTGGCCTTCGCCTTCATCGGGCTCTCCACGCTCGCCATCTACTACCGCCAGATGCTGGAGCTGCGCTGGCGCGGCTGGCTCACGCGCCGCTTCCTGGCCGGCTGGCTGTCGGGCAACGCGTTTCACCGGATCGAGCAGCAGGCGCCGCTCGACAACCCCGACCAGCGCATCGCCGACGACCTGCGCAGCCTCGCCAGCAACACGCTGGCGTTGTCGCTCGACCTGCTCTCCACCGTGGTCACGCTGTTCTCGTTCGTGCACGTCCTGTGGGTGCTCTCCGGCGCGCTGCATCTCACGGTGCGCGGCGTGGGCCTCGACGTGCCCGGCTACATGGTGTGGGTGGCGGCGCTGTATGCGATCGCGGGCACCTGGGTCGTGCATCGCACCGGCCGGCGGCTGGTGCCCATCAACTACCGCCAGCAACAGGTCGAGGCCGATTTTCGCGTGATGCTGGTGCGCATCCGCGAACACGCCGAGCAGATCGCGTTCTATCGCGGGGCGCCCGCCGAGTCGGCGCGGCTGGCCGGCGCGTTCGGCGCCATCCGCGCCAACTGGCGCGAGGTGATGCGCTATACCAAGCGCCTGGTGTTCGCCAGCTCGGTGTACGCGCAGATCGCCATCGTGATTCCGCTGGCGGCGGCCGCGCCGCGCTATTTCGCGGGCGCCTTCACGCTGGGCGTGCTGATGCAATTGAGGAATGCCTTCAGCCAGGTCAGCGACGCGCTGTCCTGGATCATCAACAGCTATGGCACGCTGGCCGACTGGCGCGCCACCGTGAACCGGCTGGGCGAGTTCGATGGCCATCTGCGCGAGCGGCCCGACGGTGGCGTGCGGATCCGGCACGAGGGCAACGCGATCGCGGCGGCCGGGCTCGCGCTGTGGCTGCCCGACGGGCGGCGGCTCGATGTGCCGGCCGACTTCCGCATCGGGCCGGGCGAACGCTGGCTGGTGCGCGGCGCCTCCGGCGCGGGCAAGAGCACGCTGCTGCGCGCGCTGGCGGGGCTGTGGCCGCATGCGAGCGGCGTGCTCACGCTGCCGCGCGAGGCGCCCGACGCGCCGCGTCTGATGTTCCTTGCCCAGACGCCCTACGTGCCGGGCGGCACGCTCAAGGCGGCGCTCTGCTATCCCGACCCGGCCGAATCGCATGCCGACGCGGCCTGCCGCGCGGCGCTGCACGATGCCGGGCTGGGCGCGCTCGCGGGGCGCCTGCACGAAGCGCGCGAATGGGCGCGCGAGCTGTCGCCGGGCGAGCGCCAGCGGCTGCTGTTCGCCCGGGTGTTCCTGCTGCGGCCGGCCTGCGTGCTGCTCGACGAGGCCACCTCGGCGCTCGACGTGGCCGCCGAGCAGGCGCTCTACGCGATGCTGTTTGCGCGCCTGCCGCGCGCGGCCGTGGTGAGCGTGGCGCATCGCGAGTCGCTCGCCGCGCTGCATGCACGCGTGCTGCAGGTCGGCGCGCCCGCCGGGGCGGGCATACCGGCATCGGGCATGCTGGCATCGGGCATACCGGCATCGGGCGCCGCCGCGCCCGACGCGCCCGACGCCGCGGCGCTGGCGTAGCGCCGCGTCAGAAGTTGCCGCGCAGGCCCACCAGCACGGCGCGTCCGCCCTGCGGCGCCTCGTCGCGCAGCACCGAGGTGGCGTAGCGGATCTCCTGGTTCGTCAGGTTGATGCCGCGCACATAGGCCTGCCAGCGCGTGGCGCCCAGCTTGAAGCGATAGCCCGCGTGCGCATCGAGGCTGTAGTAGCCGTCGGTCGCGTCGTCGGCCTCGGGCTGGCGGTGCTGCGCGAAGGCCTTGGTCACCGACACGCCGGCATCCCAGGCGCCACGGCGCCAGTCCAGGCCGGCCATCAGGCGCAGCGGCGCGATGCGGGGCAGCGGCTCGCCGGTGTCGGCGTTGCGCGCGTGGGTGTAGTCGCCGCCCAGCGACAGGTCCAGCGCATGGCCGTTGCCCGCGTACAGCCGCGTGGAGCTCTCCGCCTCGATGCCATAGAACTCGGCGCGCACGCCGCGATAGAACGCCTCGGGCAACGCGTCGTCGGTGCCGGGCGCGACCGGTTCGCCGTCGTCGTCGCGCAGGCGGCCGGTGTTGAGTTCGGCCAGGTAGTTGCCGAAGCGGCTGTAGAACACGCCCACGCTGCCGCGGTTGGCGTCCTTCTTCCAGCGCAGCGCCAGGTCGCTGGACCAGGCGCGCTCCTTGCGCAGGTCGGCATTGCCCACCAGGTATTGCCCGGTGGCCTCGTGCGGGCCGTTGGCATACAGCTCATAGAAGGTGGGCGCGCGTTCCGCGTACGAGGCATTGGCCGCCAGCGACCAGATCGGGTCGAGCTGGTAGACGCCGCCCAGCGAGAAGCTGCCGGCGGTGAAGCGGCGCCGGCCGCTGCCGGCAAAGCGTTCGTTGCCGCCCGCCGCGGGCGAGAGGCGCGTGAGCTCGGCGCGCGCGCCGGCGCTCAGGGTCAGGCGCTCGTTGACCTTCCAGCTCTCCATGTCGAACAGGGCCAGGCTGTCGGTGTCCACCGTGGGCACCAGCGCCTCCTCGCCGAGCGCGGAGAAGCGCGTCTGCCCCAGCTGCAGGCCGAGCACGCCACGCACCGGGCCGATGTCGGCATGCTGGGCCTCGATGCGCGCGTCGTAGCCGCGGTTCTGGAAGATCGTGCCGGTCTCGCCGTCTTCGATTTCCTTGTGCTGGTAATCGGTGTAGCCGAAGCCGACGGTCACGCGGGTGAACAGGCCGCCGAGGTCGCGCAGCTCGCCGGCGGCGTTGAATCGTTGCTGGCGCAACTTGATGCGCACGTCGGGCTCGGCGACCGAGCCGTAGTTCGAGTCGTAGCCGCTGTACGACAGGCCGGCGTAGCCGCTGTCGCCGGTCCAGCCCATGCCGATGGCGCCGCCGCTGTCGCGGCCGTCGCTGTTGGGCAGTCGGTCGCGGGCGGAGGGCGTGTCGGGATCGCGGGCGCGCAGGCGCGCCGAACGCGCGTCGCCCGGGATGCGCAGCTCGTTGGTCTCGCGGCCGAACACATCGGCGTGCAGCGCGAAGTTGCCGTCGCCGGCTTCGACGCGGGCGCCGCCGCTGCGCGAATCGTTGGCGCTGTTGAACTCGCTCTGCACCTGGCCCTGCACGCCGTCGACGGCCTCGGTCGGGATGCGGTTGTCGATGGTGTTGACCACGCCGCCGATGGCATTGCCGCCGTAGAGCAGGGCGGCGGGGCCGCGCAGGATCTCGATGCGGTCCGCGGCCATCGGATCGGTCGGCACCTGGTGGTCGTACGACAGCGAGGAGGCGTCCAGCGAGCCGATGCCATTGTTCAGCAGGCGGATACGGTCGCCGTCCATGCCGCGGATGATGGGCCGGCCCACCATCGGGCCATAGCTGGTGGTGGAGATGCCGGGCAGGCCGTTGAGCGTGTCGCCCAGCGTGTCGCCGTGGCGCAGGTCGAGCGCGTCGCCGGACAGCACCGTGGACGGCTGCGACAGGGTGTCGCCGAGCGGATTGCCGGTGACGATGACGGGCGCCAGCGTGGCGGCGCCGTCGGACTGGGCGCGGGCGGCGTGGACGGACAGCAGGGCAAGGGCACCGGCGCAGGCCAGTGCGAGCGGACGCGCGCGCAGGGGCGCGCGCCGCGGGGCGGAAAGACGGGACATGACGGAAATCCTGAACGGCGCGGCGGCCGGTGGCGGCGCCGCGCGCTATTGATGAAGACGATGCACGGAATCAGGATTGCCGCAGGGGCGGGGCGCGCGGCTCGAACCAGCGTGCCGCGGTCGTGACCGTGATGCGCGGGGTCCAGCCGGTGGCGGCGAGCCGGGGCGGCTCGGCCGGCAGCACGGGCAGGTCGGGCAGCAGCGCCGCCTCGAAGGCGTCGAAGGCGGCGCACTGGTCGCAATGCGACGCGTCGGTGCCGTCGCCCGCGCGTTCGCGCGCCGCGTCGGTCAGGCCCGGCGCCGCCTGCAGGCGCGGCGCCTCGCGCACGGCCGCGGCCGTGGGCAGATGGCCGAGCGCATGCAAGGCGGCCGCCACCGGCATGCCGGCGGCGCACAGCATCAGCCACGCCAGGCCCAGCAGGGCAAGGCGGGCGCGCAGCGGGCGCGAACGGAAGCGATGGAACACGGGCATGGTAGGCGCGAGGCCGAAATGGAACGTTATGTTATTCCAAATATGGCGCGGCGGGTCGGCCTGCCGGGGGCGCGGCGCGGTGGCTGTTGCGCGCGGGCGTCGCCGTCCGCCCGCGCGATGATCGCGCGTGTCGCGTGTGGCGCGTCGCGCGTCGCGTGTATCAGGTATGGCGCGGCGGCGGTTGCGCGCGCATCCGCTTGGCGCGCGCGGCAACGGCGCTTACCATGCCTCGTTGCCCGCGCCACGGCGCCGGCACGCCCTCGACGCGACGGCCGCAGCGACGGCCGCGCCCGCCCACCCCGGAAGGAGCAGTGCATGAAGATCTTTTACTCGCCCGCGTCGCCCTATGTGCGCAAGTGCATGGTCGTGGCGCTCGAACTCGGCGTCGCCGGCCGCATCGAAAAGCTGGCGGCCGCGGCCAACCCCGTGAATCGTGACCAGACCGTGGTCGCGAGCAATCCGCTGGGCAAGGTGCCGACCTTCCTGACCGAAGGGGGCGAGGCGCTGTACGACAGCCGCGTGATCTGCGAATACCTCGACAGCGAGGCCGATGGCCGGATGTTCCCGCGCGAAGGGCGGGCCCGCTGGCATGCGCTCACGCAGCAGGCGCTGGGCGACGGCCTGCTCGACGCGGCGCTGCTGGCGCGCTACGAGACCGCGATGCGTCCGGCCGAGCTGCGCTGGGATGCCTGGATGAAGGGGCAGATGGACAAGATCGCCAGCAGCCTGGCGCGCATCGAACAGCTCGCCGGCGGCCTGGGCGAGCGCGTCGACATCGGCACCGTCACCTTCGGCTGCGCGCTGGGCTATCTCGATTTCCGCTTTCCGGATCTCGACTGGCGCGCCGGCCATCCCCAGACCGCGAAGTGGTTCGAGGCCTTCAACCAGCGCGCCTCGATGCAGGCCACGCTGCCGCACGCCTGAGCGCGCGCCGCGCCGGGCTCAGGCGCGCGCCGCGGCCAGCTCCTGGCCGAGCAGGGCGATCAGCTCGGCGGCCGGCAGGGCGCGCGAGCGCGCCGCATTGCGCCCGGCCCATTGCGCCGCGTAGTCGCTGTTACCGCGCGCCTTGGCGGCCGCGTTCAGGGCCTTGCCCGCGTCGTAGACGATCGGGTAGTCGGGCAGCGGCGGGCAGCCGGGCGCCTCGCCCAGCGCCATCAGGGCATTGTGGATGCCGCGCGCCGGCCGGCCCGAGATCGCGCGGGTGAGCGCCGTGCGGATCTCGGGTTGCGCCAACGCCTGGCGATAGGCCGCGTCGGCCGAGGATTCGGGGCAGGCGACGAAGGCGGTGCCCATCTGCGCGAGCTGCGCGCCCGCGTCCAGCGCGGCGGCGATGTCGCGCCCGTCCATGATGCCGCCGGCCGCGACCAGCGGCAGCGACACTTCACCGGCCAGTTGCCGCACCAGCGTCAGCGTGTCGAGCTCGGCGTCCGGCGCCTGCGGATCGAACATGCCGCGGTGGCCGCCGGCCTCGATGCCCTGCGCCACGATCACGTCCACGCCCGCCGCCTGGATCGCAAGCCCCTCGGCCACCGAGGTGGCGGTGGCCATCAGCAGGATCCCGGCCTGCTTCAGCGCCAGGATGCGGTCCGCGCCCGGCAGGCCGAAGTGAAAGCCCACCACGGCCGGACGCGTGTCGAGCAGCACGTCGAGCAGCGCCGTGTCGGTGACGAAGGTGCTGTAGATCTCGTGCAGGGCCGCCGGCGGCTCGGCGCCGAAGCGCGCGAAGCTGGGCCGCAGATAGTCGATCCACGCGGCCTCGCGCACCGGATCGGCCTGGGCCGGCGCGTGGCAGAACACGTTCACGCCGAACGGCCTGTCGGTGAGCGCGCGGGTCTGGGCGATGGCCTGGCGCGCGCCCTCGGCGTTCATCGCGCCCACGCCCAGGAAGCCGAACGCGCCGGCGTTGCTGGCGGCGGCCACCAGCGCGGGCGGCGCGGCGCCGGCCATCGGGGCCTGGATGACGGGCAGGGCGAGGCCCAGACGGGTGGCGAGCGGCGTGGTCATGGCGATGTCTCCGGAAACGGGCGGCGTGGAATCAGTGCGCGGCGGTCTGCAGCGCGGCCATCAGCTTGCGGCTGGCCGCGGTGTCGAATCCCTGGCGCTGGATGAAAAAACTGTGCACCGGCCGCAAGGCCTGCGTGCGCACGTGGCGTGCCTCCGGCATCAGGTCGAGCACGGATTGCGGCATGACGCTGAGCGCCTGACCCGCCAGCACGCAGGCCAGCATGGCGTGATAGGAGCCGGGCTCGACCACGCGCAGGGTGGCGGCGGACTCGCCCAGCCAGGCCTCGGCGCAGGCGCGGTAGGTGCAGCCGGGGGCGAACGCGGCGACGCTGCCGACGCGCAGGTCGGCCGCGCTGCGCACGCGCGCATGTTGCGCGGGCAACACCAGCATCAGTTTTTCGGTGCAGAGCCACTCGCCCTGCAGGCCGTGCGCGAGCTCGTCGAGCGAGAGCGCGTGGGCGGGGCCCTCGCCCGGGTGGGCGACGACGGCGCAGTCGAGCTCGTGCGCCAGCACCGCGCGCACCAGCGCCCCGGTGGTGCCGGCGCGCAGCGACAGCGCCACCTCTGGCCAGTCGGCATGGAAGCGCGCCAGCGGTCCCGGCAGGCGGCTCGCGGCCGCCGCCTCCATCGCGCCCAGCCGCAACGCGCCGCTGGGCGTGTCGTCGTGCATGACCTGGCGGGTTTCCTGGGCCAGCGTGGTGAGCCGGCGCGCATAGGGCACCAGCCGTTCGCCCGCGGGCGTGAGGCGCATGCGGCGGTTGTCGCGCGTGAACAGCGTGCAGCCCAGCGCGGCCTCGAGCTGCTGGATGCGCGTGGTGATGTTGGACTGGGCCCGGCCCAGCGCGGTGGCGGCGCGCGTCACGCTCTGTTCGCGTGCCACGGCCAGGAAGATGTCGAGTTCGGCCAGTTCCATGATGTGCCGTCCGGAAGGGGATGGGCCCAGCATAGCAAATATTCTCGATTCAAGATTGAAAATCCTGAATCAATCGGGTTTTGGGATTTGTTGCCGGTCGCCGTCGGCGGCGGGGCCCGGGCGAGGTCCGTGCGGCACCGGCCGCGCGCCCCGTAAAATGGCGCCCACTATGTCTTTACCGGATACCACCATGTACGACTGGCTCAACCGCCTGCCCAAGGCCGAACTGCACATGCACATCGAGGGCTCGCTGGAGCCGGAACTGCTGTTCGCGCTGGCGCAGCGCAACGGCATCGCGCTGCCCTGGCCCGACGTCGAAAGCCTGCGCGCGGCCTACGACTACCGCGACCTGCAGGAGTTTCTCGACCTGTACTACCAGGGCGCGCAGGTGCTGCAGACCGAGCAGGATTTCTACGACCTGACCTGGGCCTACCTGAAGAAGTGCGCCGAACAGAACGTGGTGCACACCGAACCGTTCTTCGACCCGCAGACGCACACCGACCGCGGCGTGCCGTTCGAGGTCGTGATCCGCGGCATCAGTCAGGCCCTGGACGACGGGCGCAGGCAGCTCGGCGTGACCAGCGGCCTGATCCTGAGCTTCCTGCGGCACCTGCCCGAAGAGGCCGCCATGCGCACCTTCGAGGCCGCGCTGCCGTTTCGCGACCACTTCATCGCCGTCGGCCTGGACAGTTCCGAGAAGGGCTTTCCGCCCAGCCTGTTCGAGCGCGTGTTCGCGCGCGCCCGCGCCGAGGGCTACCCCGCCGTGGCTCATGCGGGCGAGGAAGGCCCGCCCGAATACATCTGGGAGGCGCTGAACCTGCTCAAGGTCAGCCGCATCGATCACGGCGTGCGTGCCGCCGAGGATCCGCGCCTGATCCAGCACCTGATCGACACGCAGATGCCGCTCACCGTCTGTCCGCTCTCGAACACGCGCCTCAAGGTGTTCGACCACATGTCGGATCACAACATCCTCGAGCTGCTCGAGCAGGGCGTGATGGTGACGGTGAACTCGGATGACCCCGCCTACTTCGGCGGCTACGTGACCGAGAACTTCCAGGCGCTGCACGAGCACGCCGGCATGACGCAGGCGCAGGCCAGCCGCCTGGCCGAGAACAGCCTGAAGGCGCGTCTGGCCACCTGAAGCGCGGGCCGCTCAGCCCGCGCGCGGCGCAAGCCGGCGCAGCAGCGCCGCGTGCGCGGGATGGGCGCGCACCAGCGCCTCGGCATCCGCCAGCTCGAACTCGCTGAATTCGAAACCGGGCGCCACCGTGCAGCCGGCCAGGGCGTAGGCGCGCGGGCCGGCGGGCGCCTCCAGTTCGGCGGCAAACCAGCAGCCCGCCGGCACCGTGGCCTGGAACACCGCGCGCGCGTCCTCCAGCGTGTTGCCGAGCCGGTGCGTCGAGAGGGCGCCGTCCGCCTGCAGCACGTGCACCAGCAGCGTGTGGCCGGCGTGGAAATGCCAGGTCTCGTCGCTGCGGATGCGATGCCACGCGGAATAGGCCTGGCCGTCGAGCAGGTAGAGAATCGCGGTCGCGGCGTCGCGGACTTCGCCATCGGGCCGCGTCACGCGCAGGCCGGCCCGGTAGGTCTCCAGATAGTGGCCGCCCTCGGGATGCGGTTGCAGGCCCAGGCGGGCGATGAGCGTGGCGGCGGGAGAGGTCATGGGGTTCCTGTCGTCGAGGGGGGAGGCAACAGCCGCTCGATCTCGGCGCGGACCTGCGGCACGAAGGCCTGCAGCGCGGCCGGATCGCGGGCCAGTTCGTCGGGCGCGTCGCCCAGGTAGGCCGCGCGCGCCTGCGCCATCACGGGCCGCAGGCTGGCGGGCAGGCGTGCCAGCGCCCAGTCCGCCGCCACGTCCTTGGACGCGATCGCGCCGGTGGCGGCGCTGTACCAGATGCGCGCCAGCGCCAGCACCACCGTGAGCTCGTCGCCGAGCCAGTCGTCGGGGCCGCGCCATTGCGCAATCGTGTCGCGCAGCGCCTGCACGAAGTCGCGCTGCGGCACCGGCTCGAACCAGACCGAGGCGGCCGGGCCGAGCAGGGTCACGCCGTGGCTGCGCGCCTTGCGCAGCAGGATCGCGAGGTCGGGATCGGTGTCGGCGGCCTCGATCCGGCCCGCCAGGATGTCGTCGCGCAGCCACTCGCCGAACTGCAGCTCGCGCCGGGCCGGGTGGCGCCAGGGCACCACGTCGTCGCGCACCAGCACCGTGACCTCCAGCGCGCGCAGCGCCGGGTCCGTGCGCGGCCAGGCCGACACGGACAGCAGCGCGCGCATCAGCGCCAGCCGCGCGGCCGGCGCGAGCGGCGCGCGCACGGTGGCGAGCAGATCGATGTCGCTGGCCGGGCGCAGGCCGCCGTCGGTGGCCGATCCGAACAGGTGCAGCGCGAGCAGGTCGGCGCCGAGCTGTTGCTCGAGCAGGCGGCGGGTTTGTGCGAGTTGGCCGGCGATGGCGGCGGGAAGGGCGGGGTTCATGACGCTCGATCTTAGCAAGCCAGTCGCGGCCGCGCTGTGGGTGCAGTGCGGCCGCGCTGTGGGCGCAGCGCGGGCGCAGCGCCGCACTATGCCGGGGCGGTCAAATGTGGTGTGATTACGGCCCTGGCCGCGCGGCCTGGACGCGCGGTCACCCATACAGCTACATCGGGGGAACCACCACATGCGCAAAATCTGTCTCGCGCTGGCTGCGGCCGGCCTTCTCGCCAGCGGCGTCGCCGCGGCCCAATCCACGCTTCGCATCGGCCTGCAGGACGACCCGGACGTGCTCGATCCGGCCCGCGCCCGCACCTTCGTCGGCCGCATCGTGTTCGCCTCGCTGTGCGATCGCCTGGTCGACATCACGCCCGACCTGAAGTTCGTGCCGCAACTCGCCGAGTCCTGGGAAACGGGCGCCGACGGCAAGACCCTCACGTTCAAGCTGCGCAAGAACGCCTTCTACCATGACGGCAGCGCCGTCGATGCCGCCTCGGTCAAGGCCAACCTCGAGCGCGCCATGTCGCTGCCCGACAGCAACCGCAAGAGCGAGCTTTCCAGCGTGGCCAGCGTGGCCGCGCCCGATGCGCAGACCGTGGTCCTGACGCTGAAGTCGCCGGATGCCTCGTTGCTCTCGCAACTGTCCGACCGCGCCGGCATGATGATCTCGCCGGCCTCGTTCGACAAAGACCCCGGCAGCAAGCCGGTGTGCTCGGGCCCCTACCAATTCAAGGAGCGCGTGCAGAACGACCGCATCGTGCTCGAGAAATTCCCCAAGTACTGGGATGCCGCCAGCTACCACTTCGATCGCGTGGTGTTCACGCCGATCCCCGACGCCACGGTGCGCCTGAACAACCTGCGTTCGGGCGGGCTGGACATCGTCGAGCGCATCGCGCCGAGCGACGCCAAGGCCGTCAAGGAAGACCGCAACCTGGTGCTGGCCTCGGTCACCGGGCTGGGCTTCCAGTCTTTCGCGGTCAACATCGGCAACGGCGAGCGCGCCAAGACGCCGCTGGCCAAGGATGCGCGCGTGCGCCAGGCGCTCGAGCTCGCGATCGACCGCGACGTGATCAACCAGGTCGTGGGCGAGGGCATGTTCCAGCCGGCGCACCAGCCGTTCCCGCCCGCCAGCTTCGCGTTCGACAAGAGCGTCGAGCACGCCGGCCGCGATCCGAAGAAGGCCCAGGCGCTGCTCAAGGAAGCGGGCTACGACCGCGTCAAGTTCGAGCTGACCTACGGCAACAACACCACCATGCAGCAGGTCTACGAGCTGATCCAGGCCATGGCGGCCGAGGCCGGCTTCGACATCTCGCTGCGCCCGCTCGAGTTCGCGTCGCTGCAATCGGCGCTGTCGCGCGGCGACTTCGAGGTGGGCCAGACCGGCTGGTCGGGCCGCGTCGATCCGAGCGGCAACATCCACCAGTACGTGAGCTGCAAGGGCAACCTGAACGACGGCCGCTTCTGCGATCCGGCGGTGGACAAGCTACTCGACGAGGCCCGCTCGATCTCCGACGAGGGCAAGCGCCGTGCGCTCTACTCGCAGGTGCTGCAGAAGATGCAGGCCGAGCGTCCGCAGATCTACCTCTACTACCTGCCCTGGGTCTTCGGCGTGCAGAAGAAGGTGGAAGGCTTCGTGGCCTATCCCGACGGCCTGATCCGCCTGAAAGACGTGAAGGTGGCCAAGCAATGACGATCCAGTCCGGACATCGCATGTTCACCACGCGGCCGGAGATCCTGGGCACCTTCGGCGTGGTGACCTCCACGCACTGGCTGGCGAGCCAGGCCGGCATGAGCCTGCTCGAACGCGGCGGCAACGCGTTCGACGCCGCCGTGGCGGCCGGCTTCGTGCTGCAGGTCGTCGAGCCGCACCTGGTGGGTCCGGCGGGCGAGGTGCCCATCGTGTTCCATTCGGTGCGCACCGGCCGCACCGAAATGCTGTGCGGCCAGGGCCCGACGCCGGCCGGCGCCACGCTGGAACACTACCAGTCGCTTGGCCTCGACCTGATCCCCGGCAACGGCCTGTTGCCGGCCGTCATCCCGGGCGCGTTCGACGCCTGGATGCTGATGCTGCGCGACCACGGCACGATGCGCGTGCGCGACGCCCTCGAGCGGGCGATCTACTACGCCGAGCACGGCCACGCGCTGATGCCCCGCATCAGCAACACCATCGCCGGGCTGGCCGACTTCTTCAGGCAGCACTGGCCCACCACCGCCGAGGTCTACCTGCCCGGCGGCGCGGTGCCCGAGGCGCGCAAGCTGTTCCGCAATCCGGCGCTGGCGCAGACCTGGCGCCGCGTGCTCGACGAGGCCGAGGCCGCGGGCAGCGACCGCGAACGCCAGATCGACGCGGCCCGCGATGCCTTCTACCGCGGCTTCGTGGCCGAGGCCATCGACCGCTACGCGCGCAACACCGAGGTCATGGACGAGAGCGGCCGTGCCCATCGCGGCGTGCTCACGGCCGACGACATGGCCGGCTGGTCCGCCACCTACGAGGCGCCGCTGACCTACGACTACCACGGCTACACCGTGGCGAAGGCCGGCGCCTGGAGCCAGGGGCCGGTGTTCCAGCAGACCCTCGCGTTGCTCAAGGGCAGCGACCTGGGCGCGACCGGCCCGGCCAGCGCCGAGTTCGTGCACCGCGTGACCGAGGCCATGAAGCTGGCGTTCGCCGACCGCGAAGCCTATTACGGCGACCCGGCCTTCGTGGACGTGCCGCTCGATGCGCTGCTGTCCGACGCCTACAACGACACGCGCCGCAAGCTGCTCGGCGAGCAGGCCTCGCACGAGTTGCGGCCCGGCATCGTGCCCGGCTACGAGGCGCAGGTGGCGCGCGTGATGGACACGCTCTCGCGCCTGTCCAAGGTCACGCAGATCGGCGCGGCCTCGAACGAGCCGACCATGGCCGACATGCGGGCCTCGGCCAAGCGCGGCGACACCACGCACGTCGACGTGATCGACCGCTGGGGCAACATGGTGTCGGCCACGCCCTCGGGCGGCTGGTTCCAGTCGTCGCCGGTGATCCCGGGGCTGGGCTTCGGCCTGAACACGCGTGCGCAGATGTTCTGGCTGGTGCCCGAGCTGCCGTGCACGCTGGCGCCGGGCAAGCGCCCGCGCACCACGCTCACGCCGTCGCTGGCGCTGCGCGACGGCGCGCCCTACATGGTGTTCGGCACGCCCGGCGGCGACCAGCAGGAGCAATGGCAGCTGCAGCTGTTCCTGCGCCACGTGCATCACGGCCTGAACCTGCAGGAGGCGATCGACCTGCCGATGTCGCACACCCTGCATTTCCCGACCTCGTTCTACCCGCGCGACCGCAAGCCCGGCCACCTGGCCGTGGAAACGTCGTTCGGCGCCGAGGTGATCGCCGACCTGCGCGGTCGCGGTCACCGCATCGAGGAAGTGCCGGAGTGGAGCGTCGGCCGGCTCACCGCCGCCAGCCGCGATCCGGACGGCCTGTTGCATGCGGCGGCCACGCCGCGCCTGATGCAGGCCTACGCCGTCGGCCGCTGAGGCCGCGGGGCCGCGGCAGCCATTGCCGCGGCCGCCACGCAGCCCATGCCCGCCAGTTGCGCGGGCAACAAGGGCTCGCGCAACACCAGCGCCGACAACAGCACCGCGGATACCGGCGCAAACGCGGTGAACACCGCGGCGCGCGTGCCGCCGCCCGCGCCCAGCCGCGCCAGCCCGGAGTACCAGAGCACGAAGCCCGCCACGGTGGGCACCAGCGCGTAGTACAGCAGCGCGGCCCAGGCCTGCGCGTCCGGTCGCGCCCGCCACGGCGCCTCGAACAGCAGCGCGCCGGCCAGCGCCAGCGGCAGCCCGAGCGCCGCGAGCAGCGTCGACAGCAGCACGGGTGGCAGCGGCGTGCGCAGCCACCGTGCGCCCAGGATGAACCCCGCCTCGCACACCACCGCGCCCAGCACCAGCGCCAGCCCGGCCGGATCGAGCGGCACGCCCGCCGCACCCGAGCGCGCCCCGCTCACGAGCAGCACGCCCATGGTTGCGAGCGCAACGGCCAGCCAGGTGGCCGCGCCCGCGCGCTCGCCCGGCAGCGTCGCGGCCAGCAGCGCCGAGACCGCCGGCAGCGTGCCGAGCACGATCCCGGCATCGGCCGCCGGCAGCCGCGCCAGGCCGGCCAGCAGGAACGCGGTGTAGCCCACCGAGCCGGCCGCCGCCTGCACGCACAGCAGCACCCGGTCGTGCCGGTCCAATGCCGGCAGGGGCGTGCGGCGCCAGCGCAGCAGCAGCAGGAACGCCGGCAGGGCGAGCGCGAGCCGCAGCGCGGTGGCCGTCAGCGGCGCGACCGTCGCGCCCGCCAGCTTGCCGGCCACCACCGTGCTGCCCACCAGCACCATGGCGAGCGTGAGTTCGAGATAAGCAATGTTGCGAGCCGCCATGCCAGCCGGGCCTCATGAAGTCGGAGGCCCAGTCTGCCGCCCCGCGGCGCGGCGGTCTTGAATGAAATTGCAGCGACGATCGTGGACGCGCTCAGTGGCAGTCCGGCGCATAGACACGGCGGATGGCGGCCAGGTCCAGCAGCTTCACATTGCGCTGCCGGATCGCGATCAGGCCGGCCTCGGCGAGGCGCGAGAACAGGCGGCTCACGGTCTCCAGGGTGAGGCCGAGATAGCTGCCGATGTCTTCGCGCGTCATGCGCATGTTGAATTCCGAGGGCGAGTAGCCGCGCGCTTCCATGCGGCGCGAGAGGTCGACGAGGAAGGCGGCGAGCCGCTCTTCGGCGCGCATCGAGCCGAGCCGCACCAGCATGGTCTGCTCCTGCGACAGCTCGCGCCCCATCGCGCGCAGAAAGCGCAGCTGCAGCGCCGGCATCTCCATCGCCAGGGCCTGCATGTCGGCCAGCCGCAGCACGCACACCTCGCTGTCCTCGAGCGCGACGGCGTCGGCGGTGTGGCACAGTCCGGCCAGGCCGTCGAGACCGATCAGCTCGCCCGGCAGGTAGAAGCCCAGCACCTGGTTGTGGCCGTCTTCGGTGACGACGAGCGCCTTCAGGGTGCCGGTGCGCACCACGTAGATCTCCTGCATCGCGTCGCCCACCGCGAAGAGCTTCTCGCCCTTGCCGAGGCGGCGCCGTTCGTGCACCAGGGCCTCGAAGCGGCGGTCTTCTTCGGCGCAGGAGGGTTGCGGGAGCAGGCCGGCATTGTGCAGGCAGCGCGGCGTGGTCTGGTCGAACGAAGTAGTGGCGAGCATGATGGTTCCTTCGAGTTGGACCGCGTCACGGACCCGGCCCGGTTCTTGTTCTGGAGGCGTTCTTCAATGCGCGGCGGGTGTCGCGGGTTGCAAGGCGTTCTCGAACAGCACGTTGTTTTCCAGATGGATGTGGTCCATCAGGTCTTCGCGGAAGGCGCGCAGGCCGAGGTAGAGCGCGCGCCAGGTGTTGCAGGCGCCGCGCGGCAGCGTGATGTCGCGGGTCAGGGCCTCGATGCGACGCAGCTCCACGCCGCAGTCGTCGTGTTCCATGCGCATCACCGCGATCGGCGCGCCGGCCATGGCGCCCATGCCGCGGGCCAGCAACGGAAACAGCACCTGCTCTTCCTTCTGCATGTGGCTCTCGAGTTCCTGGCGCATGTCGCGCAACAGGTCGGCCAGGCCCGTCGGGCATTCCGGCCGGTCGCCGTGCACGTCCTCGACACGGCGCGCCAGGCGGATCAGCTCGGGCATCTGTTCGCGGTGCACGTCGTGATAGCGGACCAGGATGTAGTCGATCAGCTCGCGCGCGGGCGCGTCCGACCAGTCGCGCGTGTTGGCGGGCATTTCGGCCAGCGCGCGCAGGCGGGCCTCGATCACGGCGCCGTCCACGCCCCGGCTTTGCGCCGCTTCGCGCAGCGAATGCTTGCCGCCGCAGCAGAAGTCGAGTTGGTAGTCGTGGAAAACGCGCGTGGCGCCGGGGATGCGCCGGGCCAGATCGCCCAATGACCGGTCCTGCATGCTCATGGTGTGCTCCTTGGAGGGGTTCATCCTTCCTAAAGCGAAAACCATGCCAAGCCGTAAGTTGATGAAAATCAAGCGCTTGTTTGGGGGCAGGGTTATATTGACCTGGCGAGTTCGGGTGAAAACAACCATGCTTGGGTGACTTTGACCATGATGACGGAACTGCTGCTGGCCGACTTCACGGCCGACCTGCCGGCCGGGGTGCGCCTGCAGCGCCTGGTGGTGAGTCTGCGCGCCCACTTTCGCGCCGGCGCCTGCGCGCTGCTGCGCCTCGACGGCGACTATCTGCGGCCCCTGGCCGTCGACGGGCTGAGCAGCGACGCGCTGGGCCGGCGCTTCGTGGTGGCCCAGCAGCCGCGCCTGGCGGCCATCCTGGCCCGCGCCGGCGTGACCCGGTTCCCGGCCGACAGCGGCCTGCCCGATCCCTACGACGGCCTGATCGACGATCGCCTGCACGAGCCCCTGTCGGTGCACGACTGCATGGGGGCGAGCCTGTCGGTGGAGGGTCGCCAGGTCGGCGTGCTCACGCTCGACGCGCTCGATGCCGGCACCTTCCTGCCCGACGCGCAGCGCGAGCTCGAGCGCCTGCTGCCGGCCATCGAGGCGGCGCTGCGCATCACCCGCCTGGAAGAAGAGATCCGCGCCCTGCGGCTTGCCCGCGCCAAGGAGCCCGCGCTGCACATCGTGCGTGGCGACGAGGAAATCATCGGCCGCAGCGAGGCCATCACGCACCTGCTGCACGAGCTCACGGTGGTGGCCGACTCGGAGCTGCCCGTGCTGCTGCTGGGCGAGACCGGCGTGGGCAAGGAGCTGTTCGCGCACCGCTTGCACCGGCTCTCGCGCCGGCGCGCCAAGCCGCTGATCCACGTGAACTGCGCGGCGCTGCCCGAATCGCTGGCCGAGAGCGAGCTGTTCGGCCACGCCAAGGGCGCGTTCTCCGGCGCCACGGCCGAACGCCCGGGCCGCTTCGAGGCGGCCAACGGCGGCACCTTGTTTCTCGACGAGGTGGGCGAGCTGCCGCTCGCCATCCAGGCCAAGCTGTTGCGCACCCTGCAGAACGGCGAGATCCAGCGGCTCGGCTCCGACATACCGCGCCGCGTCGACGTGCGCGTGATCGCGGCCACCAACCGCAACCTGCGCGAGCACGTGCGCGACGGCACCTTCCGCGCCGACCTCTATCACCGGCTGTCGGTCTATCCCATCGCGATCCCGCCGCTGCGCGAGCGCGGCGACGACGTGATGCTGCTGGCGGGGCGCTTTCTCGAGCTGAACCGGGCGCGGCTCGGCCTGCGTGCGCTGCGCCTGGCGCCCGAGGCGGAGCAGGCGCTGCGCCGCTATGCCTGGCCCGGCAATGTGCGCGAGCTCGAGCACGAGATCAGCCGCGCCGCGCTCAAGGTGGTGAGCCGGGGCGCGGGCCGCAACGAGATCGTGACGCTGCCGGCCGATCTGTTCGACCTGGACGGCGCCTTCGACGGCGAGAGCGCGGCGGCGCGTGCCGATGGCGGCGGGCGCCCCGCGCCCGGCGTTGCGCCGCCCGCGATCTCGCCCGCCACGCCGCTGCGCGAGGCGGTCGATGCATTCCAGCGCGACTGGATCAGGCAGGCGCTGCAGGCGCGCGACGGCAACTGGAGCCAGGCGGCCCGCCAACTGGGCCTGGACCCGAGCAACCTGCACAAGCTGGCGCGCCGCCTGGGCCTCTGACGCGTGGCGCACGCGCCACAACCGATGTCGGGTGCTTCTGCCCCCCAAAAAGTCCGCGCCGGCGAACGGCCGCATCCACTAGAATGCGAACCATTCTTAATGACTGCGGGCCTGCCAGGGTCTGCCGCAAGACCACCATGCAAGGGCCGGCCTCCACCATCGCTTCCTCCGCACACCGCGACGTCGACCGCCTGTACCGCGATCATCACGGTTGGCTCGCGGGCTGGCTGCGCGCCAGGCTCGGCAATGCCGGCGACGCGGCCGACCTGGCGCATGACACCTTCGTACGCGTGCTGCAGGCTCGCCGGCGCGCTGCCGCCGATGCGCCCGACGGCGGTTCGCGCGCATTCCTGGTCCATATCGCCAAGGGCCTGATGGTCGATCACTGGCGGCGCCAGGCGGTGGAGCGCGCCTATCTGGAGGCCTTGGCCGTTTTGCCGGAGGCGGTGACGCCCTCGGTGGAGGCCCGCGCGCTGATCCTCGAAACGCTGGTGCGCATCGATGCCGCGCTGGCCGCGCTGCCCGCCCGCACCCGCGAGATCTTCCTGCTCGCGCAGTTCGACGGCCTGAAGTACGACGCCATCGCCGACCGCATGGCGGTGTCGCTCGCCACGGTCAAACGCCACATGCAGGCCGGTTTCGTCGCCTGCCTGGCGGCGGCATGAGCGCGCAGCCGGCCCTGCCGTCCGAGGTGCTGCGCCAGGCCGCCGACTGGCTGGTGCGCCTGCAGTGCGGCGAGCTGCAGGGCGAACAGGCGCGCGCCTTCGATGCGTGGCGCCGCGCCGACGCCCGGCATGCCGAGGCCTGGGAACGCGCGCGCGCACTGCTCGGGCATCTCGCCGAGGTGCCCGCGCCCGTGGGGGCGCCGGTACTGCGCGACGCGGCCCGGCGGCAGCGCGAGCGCCGCCGCCTGCTGCGTGGCCTGGCCGGGCTGGCGATCGTGGCCCCGGCCGCGTGGAGCGCCGCGCGGCTGCTGCCCTGGACGGCCTGGTCGGCCGACCTGCGCAGCGCCACGGGCGAGATCCGCCATCTGTCGCTCGACGACGGCACGCGCGTGGTGCTCGCCAGCGCGTCCGCCCTCGACGTGCTGTTCTCCGACACCCAGCGGCTGCTCTGGCTGCGCGCGGGCGAGATCCTGGTCGAGACCGCCGCCGACCGCGCCGGCCGGCCGTTCCGCGTGCGCACCGCGCAGGGGGAGCTGCGCGCGCTGGGCACGCGTTTCACGGTGCGCATCGACGGCGACGAGACCGCGCTGGCGGTGTACGACGGCGCGGTCGAGGTCAGCCCGGCCGGCGGCGCCGCGCCGCAGATCGTGCGGGCCGGGCATGCGCTGGCATTCTCCGAGGCGGTGGCGGGGCGCCAGACCCCGGCCCTGGAGGCCGATGCCGCCTGGACGCGCGGCATGCTGGCGGTGCACGAGCGGCCCCTCGGCGAGGTGCTGGCGAAGATCGCGCGCTATCGCCGCGGCGTGCTGCGCTGCGATCCCGCGGTGGCCGGCATGCGCGTGTCCGGCGCATTCCCGCTCACCGACACCGACGCCAGCCTGGCGCTGCTGGCACGGACCTTGCCGGTGCGCATCGACCGCCTCACGCCGTATTGGGTCAGCGTGCGGGCGGTCGAGGCCGAGGGCACGTGAGCCTTTTTTCGATCTCATCCGGTATGGCAGGAAATCCCCGCGTTGCGCGAGCACCGCGGCTTCCGACCTGACTCCTGCCTACGGATTGCCCGACCATGAAAGGCCACGCTGTTTCCGTTTCATCTTCCTCCCTGCCGCCGCGCGCATCGACGCTGGCGTTGGCCGCCGCGCTCGCCGCGGCGCTGACGGCCGTCACGCCGCCGGCCACGGCCCAGTCCGGCGCCGGCGTCGCGACGCCGGCTGGCCCGGCGCGCCAGCATTACCGCGTCGCGCCCGGCCCGCTCGGCCAGGTGCTGGCGCAGTTCGCCGCCGCGAGCGGCACCGCGCTGTCCTTCGATCCGGCCGCGGTGAGCGGCCAGACCAGCCCCGGGCTGGACGGCGAATTCGGCGTGCAGGACGGCTTTGCCCGCCTGCTGGCGGGCAGCGGCTTCGCGCTCGCGCCGGCCGGCAAGGGCTACACCCTGCGGCGCCTGCCCGCGTCCGGCGACGCGGCCACGCTGCCCGCCGTCACGGTGGCCGGCAGCACGCCGGGCGCATTGCCCGAGCTCTTCACCGGCGGCCAGGCCGCCCGGGGCGGCCGGGTCGGCATGCTGGGCAACCGCGACGTAATGGACACGCCGTTCAACCAGACCACCTACACGGCGCAGATGCTCGCCGACCGCCAGGTCACGACGCTGGGCGAGGCGCTCAACGCCGACCCTTCGGTGCGCTTCACCGGCCAGATCGGCGGCATCACCGATTCCTTCTACATCCGCGGCTTCCCGATCGGCGAAGGCAATCTGGGCGAGATCGCCTTCGACGGGGTGTATGGCATCGCGCCGAACTACCACGTGTTCACCGACTACATCGAGCGCGTCGACGTGCTCAAGGGGCCCGGCGCGCTGCTGTACGGCATGTCGCCCAACAGCGGCGTGGGCGGCGTGGTGAACATGGTGCCCAAGCGGTCGCTGCCCGACGATCTCAGCCGCGTCACCGCCGACTACCTGTCGGATGGGCAATGGGGCGGCCGGGTGGATCTCAGCCGCCGTTTCGGCGACGACCGCGAATGGGGCGTGCGCCTGAACGGCATGCATCGCCAGGGCGCGACGGCGCTGGACAACCAGCGCTCGCGCACCGATCTCGGCGCGCTCGCGCTCGACTATCGCGGTGCGCGCCTGCGCGCCACGCTCGACGTGCTGCTGCAGAACGAGCGCATCGACGCGCCCACGCGACCCATGCTCGTGACGGCCGGACTGCAGGTGCCCGAGGCACCCGATGGCCGCCGCAACGTGACGCAGCCGTGGGGCTGGTGGACGTCCGACAGCCAGTCGGCGCTGCTGCGCGTGGAGTACGACGCGACGGACGCGATCACGCTGTTCGCCGATGCAGGCGGCTCGACCATCGACATCGCGCGGCTGAGCGACCAGACGCCCACCATCCTGAACCGCCGTGGCGACACCACGGCCACGCCGACCTACTTCAATTTCGAGGTCGAGCGCGCCACCTACAACGCCGGCGCGCGGGCGCGCTTCGACACCGGCCCGGTCAGCCACGCCCTCAGCCTGCAGGGCTCGCTCTACGACGACCAGGTGTCCCAGGCGAGCCGCGCGGGCACGCCGGTGCTGTCCAACATCTATGACCCGATCACCCGGCCGAGCCAGTCCATCGCGGCGCCGGCGCTGGTGCCCAAGGTGTCGTCGTCGCAGCTCAAGGGCCTGGCGATTGCCGACACGTTGAGCGTGTTCGACGAGCGCGCGCAGCTCACGCTGGGGCTGCGCCATCAGCAGATCGAGTCGAACAACTTCAACGCGGCCGGCGCGCGCACCGTGCATTACGACAAGAGCGCGACCACGCCGCTGGCGGGACTCGTGCTCAAGCCGTGGAGCAACGTCTCGCTCTATGCCAACTACATCGAAGGTCTGAGCAAGGGCGACGTGGCGCCGGCCACGGCCAGCAACGCGGGCGAGGTGTTCAAGCCCTACAAGTCGCGCCAGCGCGAGGTCGGCATCAAGGTCGATTTCGATGACGCGGTGGTGAGCCTGTCGGCCTTCAACCTGAGCAAGCCCAGCGGGCAGCTGAGCAACGGCGTCTATGCCGCGGACAGCGAGCAGCGCAACCGCGGGCTCGAGCTGAACGTGTCGGGCGAGATCGCGCCCGGCGTGCGCCTGCTCGGCGGCGTGACCTGGCTCGATGCCGAGCTCACGCGCACCAGCAATCCGCTCACGCAGGGCAACCGGCCGGTCGGCGTGCCGCGCCGGATGGCGAGCCTGGGCGCGCAATGGGACCTGCCGTGGGTGCAGGGCCTGACGCTGATGGGCAACGTCGTGTACACGGGCCAGGAGTACGTGAACCAGGCCAACACCCAGTCGGTGCCGTCGTGGACCACGCTGGACCTGGGCGCGCGCTACACGATGCGGGTGCAGCAGCGCGACGTCACGCTGCGGGCGACCGTGGCCAACGTGTTCGACCGCGGCTATTGGTCGGGTGTCGCCTCGTACGGCACGATCTCGCAGGGCGCACCGCGCACCTTCATGCTGTCGGCCTCGGTCGACTTCTGAGCCGATTCAGCGCGGGGGCGCAGCGCGCCCGTAGCGCGCCGGCGTCACGCCGTAGTCGCGCACGAACAGCCGCGTCAGGTGGCTCTGGTCAGCGAAGCCGGCGTCGGCGGCGGCTTGCGCCACGGGCTCGCCGCGCGCGAGCAGGCGGCGTGCGAGGTGCAGGCGCTGCTGCTGCACGTAGGCATGCGGGGTGAGGCCGGTGAGGCGGGCGAAGGCGCGCAGGAACGCGTAGCGCGACAGGCCGCAGGCCTGGGCCAGCGCATCGAGGCGGTGCTGCGCGGCGGGGTCGGCGTCGATGCGTGCGCGCGCGGGCGCCAGTGCCGCGCCGTCGATGCGCGCCGCGTCTGCAGCGGCGCCGCTGCACGCACCCAGGCGCGCGCGCAGCGCCAGCAGCAGGCTCTGCGGCGCGAGCTGCCCGGCCCGCGCGCCGGGCTCGCGCAGGCAGGCGTACAGGCGCGCAAAGAGGCCCGCGGCGCGCACGTCGCGCGCCACCGGCGCGGTGAACTCGCGCAGCCGCCCGTCGTCGTCGCGCAGCAGTTCCACGTCGAAATACAGCATCTGCCAGCGCCGCGCGCCGGTGAGCGGGATGCCGTCGTGCACCTCGCCCGGATTGACCGTGATCAGCTCGCCCGCCCCGGCCACCACCGGGCCTCGCCCGCTGGCCGACCGCTGCGCGCCGGCCAGGATCAGGCCGATGCCGTATTGATCGTGGGTGTGGCGGCCGTAGTGGCGCGCGCTGTCGAGCGCCAGCGCCGTGACGCCGGGCAGCGCATGGCTGCGCACCAGCTCGTGCGGGGCGGCGCTCACGGCGCGTGCCAGACGTAATGGATGTCGAGCGCATCCTCGCGCTCGGCCACGAAGCCGCAGGCGCGGTAGAAATCGTTGGCGCGGCTGCCGCGCAGCGCGTTCAGCCGGAGCGGCAGGCCGCGCGCCGCGGCCTGCGCCTGCAGATGCGCGATCACGCGACTGCCATGCCCGTGGCCGCTGTGCCGCGGCCACAGATACAGGTGTTTGAGGTGCAGCGCGTCGGCCTCGGGCTGCAGCAGATAGAAGCCGATGCGCTCGGCGCCGGCCGCGATGTGGCGCGCATGCGCGGCGACGAAACCGTCGACCAGCCGGCGCCGCGCGCGCTCCGGGTCGAAGCGGCCGAGCGCCTCGAGGCTGGGCCGCATGGCCGCCACGCGCAGCTCGGCCAGCGCGGGCAGGTCTTCGATGACGACGGGCGGGTAGTGCAGGTCGGCGGTCATGGCGCGGGGAGGGCGGGCGCCGGCGGCGCCGGCTACCCGCACGTTTTACCGCGTCAGGCGAGCCATTGCCAGAGCAGCAGCGTCATGACCAGGCCGACCACCGACACGATGGTCTGCAGCACCGACCAGACCCAGAGGGTCTGCTTCAGGTCCAGGCCGAAGTACTCGCGCACCATCCAGAAGCCGGCGTCGTTGACGTGGCAGAAGAACACCGAGCCCGAGCCCACGGCCAGCGCGAGCAGCGCGCCCTGCGTGGGTGCGAGGCCGGCGGCCAGCGGCGCGATGATGCCGGCCGTGGTGGTGGTGGCGACGGTGGCCGAGCCGGTGGCCTGGCGCAGCGCCACGGCCACGATCCAGGCCAGCAGGATCAGCGGCATGTGCGACTGGGTGGAGATCTTGCTGATGGTGTCGCTCATGCCGGCCGACAGCAGCACCTGCTTCAGGCCGCCGCCCGCGCCGATGGTGAGCAGCAGCCCGGCGATGGGCGGCAGCGCGCGGCGCAGCGTCTCGCCCACGTCGCGCCGGCTGGTGCCGCGGCCCCAGCCCAGCAGCACGACGGCGGCCAGCACCGCCAGCGTGAGCGCCACGATGGGCTCGCCGACGAAGTTCAGCGCGTCGTAGAGCGGCGTGTCGGGCGCGACCCACAGGCGCGCGATCGTGCGGCCCAGCATCAGGGCGACCGGCAGCAGGATGGTGGTCAGCGCGGGTGCGAAGCCGGGCAGGTCGTCGTCGGCGCGGCGCGAGGTGTAGAGCTCGCCGAGCTGCTTGGGCTCGGGGATTTTCATCCAGCGCGACAGCCAGCCGCCATAGATCGGGCCGGCCAGGATCACGGCGGGGACGGCGATCAGCAGGCCCAGGCCGAGCGTGGTGCCGAGGTCGGCATGCAGCGCGCTCACCGCGATCAGCGGGCCGGGGTGCGGCGGCACCAGCGCATGCAGCGTGGTCATGCCGGCCAGCGCCGGGATGCCGATGGCGAGGATGGGCAGGCCGCTGCGGCGCGCCATCACGAGGATGATGGGCACCATCATGACCAGGCCCACCTCGAAGAACAGCGGCAGGCCGACGACCATGGCCACGGCGGCCATGAGCCAGGGCAGCGCGCGCCCGCGCGCGGCGCCCAGCATCTGGTTGACGATACGGTCCGCCGCGCCCGATTCGGCCATCAGCGCGCCCAGCATGGCGCCCAGCGCGATGATGAGGCCGGCCTCGCCGAGGATGCTGCCCGCGCCCTGGCTGAAGCTGTGGCCGACCTTTTCGAGCGGCAGGCCGGCGGCCAGGCCGACGCCGAAGGCGCCGATCAGGATGGACAGGAAGGGCGCGAGCCGCAGCACGCTGATGAAGAGAATGATGGCCAGCAGGGCGATCACGCAATACACCACCAGCTGGGTGTCGTGCGTGCCCCACGGGGCCAGGGTATGGGCAATGGCGTTCATGTCGGGCTCTGTACTTACGCGCGCTGCGCGCGCGGTCTCGAACCCATTATGCGCGCCGCACCTGACAAACTGCCGTGGCCGCTGCGGGCTTGCGCGCGGCTGAACGACACGCCGTTCAGCGCGGTTTCAGCGCGCGGCGCCGGCGTCGTCGCGCGCCTGGGGCGTGCCCTGGATCACGCGCGCGACCTGGGTGGCGAAGGCGCGCATCTGGCGGTTGCTGGGGCGGTCGCGGCGCCAGATCGCGGCCAGCGGAGAGCGCCGCAGCGGCGGCAGCAGCGGCAGCACGCAGAGCTCGCCGCGCGCCTGCCACACGCGCGCCACGCTGCCGGGCAGCAGCCAGAGATCCTGGCCGGCGCGCATCATCTCGCGCCCGAACTCGAGCGACAGCGCGCCCACCATGCGCGGGATCGGCAGGCCCTCGTGGCGCAGCGCGATCTCGAGTTCGCCGCGGATGCGGCTGCCGGGCAGCGCCGCGATCCAGGGATGGCGCACGTAGTCGGCCAGCGTGGCATCGGCCTGCGTGGCGAGCGGGTGGCCCGGCGCGCAGGTCAGCACCACCGCGTCTTCGCTGAGCGTCACCGAACGGTAGATCTGGGGGTTGACGGTGGAGGCGAAGCGGCTGATCAGGATGTCGAGCGCGCCGGCGTCGAGGTCTTCGATCAGGCGCTCGTGCGTGCCGACCTCGACCGACAGCGTGATGCGCGGATGGGCCTCGCGAAAGCGCAGCGCCGCCTCGGCCACCGGCCAGCCGGAAAACAGCGTGAAGCAGCCCACCGTGAGGCTGCCCGCCTCGCCGCGCGCGAGCGCCGCCAGGTCGATCTCGGCCTTGCGGTAGCTGCTCAACAACTGGCGCGCGTGGCGGCACATGGCCAGGCCCAGCGGCGTGCAGGTGGTGCCCTTGGCGGTGCGCTCGAACAGGCGCGCGCCGACCAGGTCTTCGATCTCCGCGATGGCGCGCGACAGGGCCGACTGGGTGCTGTGCAACTGCGTGGCGGCCTTGGACAGGTTGCCCAGGTCGGCCACCGCGAGCACGATCTCCAGGTGGCGGGTGCGGAGTCTTCCTTTGAACGGCGTCATGGGGCGAGGGCGGCGGGAGCGTTCGATTATTCACGCGCCCGCCCGCAGCGGCAATGCCGCGGAAACCCGCAGCCGCTATTGCAGCTTGATGCCCAGCGACTTGATCAGCGGTTCCATCTCCGCGCGATCGGCGGCGATGGTGCGAGCCAGCTCCTCGGCCGTGCCGCCGATCGGGATCATGCCCAGCGTTTCCATCTGCGCCTTCATGGCCGGCTCGGCCAGCACCCGCGCCACCGCCTGCTGGATCTGCAGCGCCCGGTCGGCGGGCACGCCGGCGGGCGCCATCAGGCCGATCCAGGGTTGTGGCGCATAGCCGGGCAGGCCCGACTCGGCCAGCGTGGGCGTGCCGGGCAGGCCGGCGAAACGCTGCGGGCTGGTGATCGCCAGCGCGCGCACGCGCCCGCTGTCGATCAGGCCCTTGGCGCTGGACGGCGCGTCGAGCGCCACGTCGAGCTGCCCGCCGAGCAGGTCGCTCTGGGTCTTGCCGGACGACGAGGACGGTACGTACAGCGCCTGAATGCCGGCGTGGCGCGCGGTCTGCTCCCACACCAGATGGAACGCCGTGCCGATCGAGAACGAGCCCATGGTGAGGCTGCGCTGCTTGCTGGCGGCGACGAAGTCGCTCCAGCTGCGCAGCGGGCTGTCGGCGGCCACGATGAAGAGGAACGGCGTGCGCGCCACCAGCGCGATCGGCTGCAGGTCCTTCTGCGCGTCGAAGGGCAGCTTGTCCACCGCGAACGGCACGATGGTGACGGTGGAGGCGACCACCATGCCCAGCGTGTAGCCGTCGGCCGGCGCCTTCAGCAGCGCGCTGGTGCTGATGATGCCGGACGCGCCGGGCCGGTTCTCGACCACCACCGGCTGGTTCCATTGCTGGCCGAGCCGTGCCGCGAGCACGCGCAGCATCACGTCCACCGGCCCGCCGGGCGGATTGGACACGATGATGTGCACGGGCCGGTCCGGGAAGGCCGCCTGCGCGCTCGCGCCCGTGGCCAACAGCAGGGCGGCGAGGGCCGCGCGGAGAGTGCGTTTGATCATGAGGTTCCCCTGAGTGTCGTTGTGGTGTTCTTCAGCCGGCGTCGAGCGCATGCAGGTGCGGCGCGGGCGGCCAGCCCGGGGCGTCGCCGCGGATGAAGGCGAGCCAGGCGCGTTGGGTCCGGTCGGCCAGATCCTGCGCGGCCGCCGGATCAAGGCCGGCCAGCATCGGCGCGCCCGGGTAGGCGTCGAGGGTGTCGAACACGAACGGCAGTTCGATGCAGTGGCAGGCGCCGAAGCGCGCCGTGGCGCCCACGTCGAAGCGTGCCAGCCAGGCCTGGCGCCCGCTGGCCGCCGCCCGCCCGGCCCAGGCGCGGGCGGGCGCGCCGAACACGGCCTCGCCCAGCGCGGCGCCGGCAGCATCGCGGCCGATGCCGGGGAAGGCCGCCATTTCGTCGCGGGTGTAGCTCACCAGCACGTCGGCGCGGCCGGCCGCCCCGGCCAGCGCCGCGTCCATGTCGCGTGCCAGCACCTCGCCGTCGGCCACCGGGCCGAACAGCGAGCGGCTGCTGTCCTCGGCCCGCAGGGCGGCCAGCACGCCGGCATCCTGTTGTGCGCGCAACAAGGCCTCGACCGGCACCGCGCGCAGGCCGTCGAGGTCGCGCGCGCCGCAGGCCGCGAGCACGGCGTGCGCCAGCGTCTCGGCCTGGGCCGCGCTGCGAAAGCCCCGGCCCAGCGCCGCGCTTTGCAGGATGGCGCGCGCGAAACGCGGCCGGCGCGTCAGCATGGCGCAGATCGACGAGGCGCCGGCCGACTGGCCCATCAGCGTGATGCGCGCCGGATCGCCGCCGAAGGCCTCGATGTGTTCGATCACCCAGTCGATCGCGGCTTCCTGGTCGAGCAGGCCGGCGTTGGCGGTCTGCCCGGGCAGGTACAGCCAGCCCAGCGCCGCGAGGCGGTAGTTCACGCCGACCACCACCACGTCGCCGCGCGCGGCGAGCCGGGCGCCGTCGTACCAGGGCAGGGCGGCGCCGCCGCTCTGCCACGCGCCGCCATGCAGCCAGACCACGACCGGGCGGCGGGCGGCGTCGGGCGCGGGCGTCCAGACGTTCAGGTGCAGGCAGTCTTCGGATTGCGCGGCGTCGAAATCGCCCATGGCCTCGCGCAGGCGCGACGGCCGTTGCGGCGCGACGGGTCCGGGCCGGCTCGCGTCACGCCGGCCCTGCCAGCGCGGCGGCTGCGGCGGCGCGAAGCGCAGCGGGCCGACCGGCGGCGCGGCATAGGGGATGGCGCTGAAGCGGCAGACGCCGTTCATCCTCACGCCGTGCAGATCGCCCGCGCGGATGCGGGCGGTGATGGGTTCGCTCATGCCGTCTCCCGGAATGGCGCGGCGGGAAAGCCGCGATGGTCCATGGTAGGGACAGGCGGGGCCGGGCAGTCATGCGGCTTTCGAACCGGGCCATGCGAAAACGGAATGGGGCCTCAGCGGCCGGCGCCGTAGACCTCGCGCGTGAGCGCGAGCCACGCCTGCGCCGCGTGCGACAGATAGCCGCCGGCGCGCCAGATCAGCATCATCTCCCACAGCGCGTCGCGCGGATCGAGCGGCACCTGGCGCAGCCCGGGCTGGCGCCGCTCGCGCGCCACCAGCGCGGGCAGGAAGCCCACGCCCAGCCCCGAGGCCACCAGCGCGCTGATGAAGTCGGTCTGGCCGCTGCGTGCCGCCACGCCGGGCGTGAAGCCGGCGCGCTCGCAGGCGGCGAGCAGCACATGGTTGAGCGCGAAACCGGATTCGAACAGGATGAACGGCGTGTCGCGCAGCTGGGCCAGGCGCAGCATCTTCGCGCGCGCGAGCGGATGATCGGGCGGCAGCAGCACCACCATGGGCTCGCGCGCCACGGCCTGCGATTCGAACTGCCCCGGCACCGGCGCCAGCGTGGCGCCGACCTCGATGTCGCCGCTCGTCACCATGTCTTCGAGGCGCCGGCTGCCGTGCTCCGCGAGGCTGATCTCGACGCCGGGATAGCGGCTGCGAAAGCGCGCGAACAGCGGGGCGAACAGCAGATTGCTGCCCAGCGTGGGCAGCCCCAGCCGCAGCACGCCGCGGCGCAGGCCGCGCAGCTCCTGCAGCTCGGCGATCAGGTCGTCGCGGCCGGCCAGCATGGCCTGGGCCCGGCCATGCACGATCTCGCCGGCCGCGGTGAGACGCGGCGGATGCGACTGGCGGTCGAGCAGCGGCATGCCGATCTCGTCTTCGAGCTGGCGCACCGCCTTGCTGACGGTGGGCTGCGTTGCGTGGATGGCACGGGCCGCCTGCGAGAAGCCGCCCTGTTTCACCACCTCGACGAATGCCCGCAATGCGCGCAGATCCATGACCGCTGCAACTCCTTGCGCCGCGCTGGCGCGCTGTATTCCATTTTTGAATGGGTGGGATTCTATGAATTCATTTTATCTATGTGGCGCACAGGCGTAAAACGGTGTCTGCGGCGTCTCGACGCCGGGCGACAGAACCCGGCCAGCACGCGTAGCCCGGAGTTTTCGTTGTGATGTTGTCCCGTCGTTTGATTCTTGCGCGCAGTGCCTGGCGGCGCAGCCGCGCGCTGCAGATCGGCCTGATCGCGGTGTTTGCCGCCTTGGGCCAGCTGGCCGCCACCGCGCTCGCGCTGCCGGTTCCGGGCGGCGTGATCGGCCTGGCCCTGGTGCTGCTCCTGCTCGCCTCGGGCTGGCTGCGGCCCACCCACATCCGCCGCGGCGCCAGCTGGCTGCTGGCCGAGATGCTGCTGTTCTTCGTGCCCGCCGTGATGTGCCTGCTCGATCATCGCGAGCTGCTCGGCATGCTGGGCCTGAAGATCTTTGCCGTCATCGTCTGCGGCACGCTGCTCGTGATGGGCAGCACCGCGCTGGTGATCGACCTGTGCTATCGCTGGATGAACCGCCATGCGGCCTGAGCTGAGCCTGTTCTTCTGGCCGGCCGCCACCGTGCTGGCCTATCTGTGCGCGCGCACCGTGTATCGCCGGCTCGGCTACTGGTGGACCTCGACGCTGGTGCTGGCGCCGGCGCTGCTGCTCGCGCTGGCGGTGTGGCTGCACGCGGGCTACCAGGACTACATGAGCGGCAGCCACTGGCTGATGGCCATGCTCAGTCCGGTCATCGTGTCGTTCGCGCTGC
>Ga0160496_1000193_pt1 | contig 38476 bp, 35 predicted proteins | sample DIDPMG_2_FD_108231 | JGI IMG/M metagenome (GOLD analysis project Ga0160496, IMG submission 108231) | Enriched soil microbial communities from UW Madison campus, WI, USA - DID2937_E24_FP MG | ecosystem: Environmental > Terrestrial > Soil > Grasslands | place: USA: Madison, Wisconsin | collected...
CCGTTGAGCCCGTTGGTCCCGCCGGTGACCTTCTGCTGGCCGATGAGCAGGATGACGAAAGCGGCCGCGAGGGCCTGCGACAGGATCGCGAAGTACGCGCCGCGCACGCGCCGCTTGAACACCGCGAGCCCGAGCAGCGCGGCGAGTCCTGCGGGCAGCAGCAGGATCGCCAGGATCGTGACGACGGGGCTGCGCATCGGCTCCCACCACGCGGGGACGGTGCCGTCGCCGTACAGGAGCATGAAGTCGGGCACGCCGTCCGGGCCGGCGTCGGCGAGCTTGAGGTGCATCGCCATGAGGTAGCCGCCGAGCCCGAAGAACACGCCCTGGCCGAGCGTGAGCATCCCGCCGCGGCCCCACGCGAGCCCGATCCCGACCGCGACCATCGCGAGGCAGATGAACTTCGCGAGCAGGTTGAGCCGGAAGTCCGACAGGACGTTCGGCGCGACGACGAACAGCAGCAGACCGGCCACGCCGATCCCGACGAGCAGGCGTGCCCGCTCGTGCGACCACAGGGCGCTCATGCGAGGCTCCTCGTCCGGACGGCGACCAGACCCTGCGGCCTGACCTGCAGGAACGCGACGATGATGACGAACACGAGCACCTTGGCGACGCTCGCGGTCGACGAGTACTCGATCCCGGCCTGCAGGAGCCCGAGCCCGAACGCGGCGATCACCGCACCCTTGAGCTGGCCGATGCCTCCGACCACGACGACGAGGAACGCGTCGACGATGTAGGAGGTCCCGAGCGTCGGCCCGATCGAGCCGAGCAGGGTCAGCGCGACGCCCGCGACACCCGCGACGCCCGAGCCCAGGAAGAACGTGAGCCGGTCCGTGGCGCGAGTCGAGATGCCCGCGGTCTCGGCCAGGTCGCGGTTCGCGACCGTCGCGCGGATGCGCCGGCCGAGCGGCGTGAGCTTGAGCGCGAGGGCCAGCGCGACGACCGCGAGCGTGGCCAGCGCGAGGATGAACAGGCGCGTCCTGGGGACGCCGACCCCGAGCACCTGGACCGCGCCCGAGAGCCAGTCCGGCGCGCGCACGTCCACGTTCGGCGCCCCGAACACGTCCCGCGCGAGCTGCTGCAGCACGAGCGCGACCCCGAACGTGACGAGCAACGTGTCGAGCGGCCGGTGGTACATGCGGGAGATCAGGGTGACCTCGAGCAGCAGGCCGAGCAGCCCCCCGACCAGGAACCCGATCACCAGGGACACGAGCAGCGAGACACCGGCGTCGGCGACGACCTTCTGCACGACGAACGCCGTGTACGCGCCGGCCATCATGAACTCGCCGTGCGCCATGTTGATGACGCCCATCTGCCCGAACGTGAGCGCGAGGCCGAGTGCTGCGAGCAGCAGCACCGACCCGAGGCTCAGCCCGGCGAAGAGCTGTGAGACCAGGGCATCCATGCACCCGCGTCCTTCCTGCGCCCTCGTCGGACGCGGCCTGCCGACGCCCGTGGGCGACGAACGGCTGGGGGCGGTGGCCCGACGCACGGAGAGCATCGTCGGACCACCGCCGTCAGGGGTGGGTCAGGACAGGCCCTCGGCCCACTCGTAGCCCTCGAGGAACGGGTCCGGCTCGATCGGCCCGTCGGACTCCCAGACCGGGTAGATCAGGCCGTCGGCGTCGATCTTGCCGATGAGCGCGGTCTTGGCGATGTGGTGGTTGTCGCCGTTGACCGTGACCGTGCCCTCGGGAGCCTCGAACGTCACGCCGTCGGCCGCGGCCTGCACGTCGGCCACCGCGAACGACTTCGCCTTCTCGACCATGCCCTTCCACAGGTAGAGCGAGGTGTAGGCGGCCTCCATCGGGTCGGACGTCACGCGCTCGTCGCCGTACTCCGCCTTGAACGCCGCGACGAACTTCTCGTTCTCGGGGCTGTCGACCGTCTGGTAGTAGTTCCACGCGGTGAGCTGCCCGACGATGTTGTCGACGCCGATGCCGCCGACCTCCTCCTCGGCGATCGACACCGAGACGACCGGCACCGTCTCCGCGGTCAGACCGACGTTCTTGTACTCCTTGAAGAACGCGACGTTCGAGTCGCCGTTGAGCGTGTTGAAGACCGCCTGCGCGCCCGAGCCCTTGAGCTTGGTGACGATCGTCGAGAAGTCCGTGTGGCCCAGCGGGGCGTACTCCTCGCCGACGATCTCGATCCCGTTCGCGCCGGCGTACGCGAGGATCTCCTTGTTCGCGGTGCGCGGGAACACGTAGTCCGAGCCGACGAGGAAGACCTTCGTGACGCCCTCCTCCTTGAGGTAGTCCATCGCGGGGATGATCTGCTGGTTCGTCGTGGCGCCCGTGTAGAAGATGTTGGGCGAGGCCTCGAGGCCCTCGTACTGCACGGGGTAGAACAGCAGCGACTTGTTGTCCTCGAAGACCGGCAGCATCGCCTTGCGCGACGACGAGGTCCACCCGCCGAACACCGCGGCCACGCAGTCGGACTTGATGAGCTTCTCCGCCTTCTCGGCGAACACCGTGGGCTCGGACTGACCGTCCTCACCGACGATCGTCAGCTGCTTGCCGAGCACGCCGCCCGCGGCGTTGATCTCCTTGGCCGCGAGGTCGAGCGCGTCGCGCACCGTCTGCTCGGAGATCGCCATCGTGCCGGACAGCGAGTTGAGGAAGCCGATCTTCACCGCGTCGCCGTCGGTCTCGACGCACGAGCCCGCGGCGCTCTCGCCGGAGGCCTCGTCGTCGGTGCGCGACCCGCAGGCCGACAGGGCGAGAAGTGCGGCGAGCGCCGCGCTGGACACCGCGAGCGCGCGGGTGGTGCGCATGGTTCTGGTCACGGAGGGGACCCTTTCGCTGGGGTGGAGCTCACGAGCGGAACCGGACGGGGGCGCAGGCACCGCGGCGCACCGCGCTGTGTCCCGGGGTGTATACATCCCTGTGCCCATGTCGCAGGACGGTAGGAGCCGGGTGTTTCGGACAGCGGCGCCCCGGCGTGAACGGGGTGTTTCGTCCTGATCCCGATCCGGTCACGCCTGCGGGTGCGGCACCGCGGGTCGGCACGCGCCTACGCTGCGACCATGCACCTGCGCGCCCTCGACCAGTCCGCCAAGCTCAAGGACGTCCTCTACGAGATCCGTGGGGCGACGCTCACCGAGGCGGCGCGCCTGGAGGCCGAGGGCCACGCGATCCTCAAGCTCAACACCGGCAACCCCGCCGCGTTCGGGTTCGAGGCGCCGCACCAGATCGTGCGCGACATGATCGCGGCGATCCCGACCGCGCACGGCTACAGCGAGTCCCAAGGCATCCTCTCCGCGCGCCGTGCCGTCGTCACGCGCTACGAGACGGACCCCGAGTTCCCGCTGTTCGACGTCGAGGACGTCTACCTGGGCAACGGCGTCTCCGAGCTCATCACGATGGTCATGCAGGCGCTGCTCGACGAGGGCGACGAGGTGCTCATCCCGTCCCCCGACTACCCGCTGTGGACCGCGATGACGTCGCTGTCCGACGGCAAGCCGGTGCACTACCGGTGCGACGAGACGACGGGCTGGCAGCCGGACCTCGAGCACCTCGAGTCGCTCGTCACGCCGCGCACCAAGGCGCTCGTCGTCATCAACCCGAACAACCCGACCGGTGCGGTCTACCCGCGCGAGACGCTCGTGGCGCTCGCGGACATCGCGCGCCGGCACTCGCTGCTGCTGCTGGCCGACGAGATCTACGACCGGATCCTGTTCGACGGCGCGGTCCACACGCCGCTCGCCTCGGTCGCGCACGACCTGCTGTGCCTGACGTTCAACGGCCTGTCCAAGACCTACCGGGTCGCCGGGTACCGCTCGGGGTGGATGGTCGTCACCGGACCGCGCGAGCACGCGACGGGGTTCCTCGAGGGCATCCAGCTGCTCGCGTCCACGCGCCTGTGCGCGAACGTGCCCGCGCAGCACGCGCTGCAGGCCGCCCTCGGCGGCGTCCAGTCGATCGACGCGCTGATCGCGCCCGGCGGGCGGCTGCACGAGCAGCGCGACGTCGCGTGGCGCGGCCTGACCTCGATCCCGGGCGTGACGTGCGTGCGGCCCGACGGCGCGCTGTACCTCTTCCCGCGCCTCGACCCCGACGTCCACGAGATCCACGACGACGCCAGGCTGGTCTACGACCTGCTGGTCAGCGAGCACATCCTGCTGGTGCAGGGCACGGGCTTCAACTGGCCCACGCCGGACCACCTGCGGATCGTCACGCTGCCCGAGGCGCGCGTGCTCGGCGAGGCCGTCGAGCGCCTCGGCAACTTCCTGTCCTCCTACCGCCAGTGAGACCCGAGGAGAGCTGACGGGCGAGGTCGTCGGTGGTCAGCTCGCGACGAAGCGCGCGTGGACCGCGGACTCGACCGTGATGTCCTCGGGCTTCAGGTCGAGCTGGCCGCCCGCCCCGTCGGCGACGGCACCGCGCATCATCGCGACGGCCTCGTGCGCCACCGGTCGGCTCTGGTCACCCAGCATCCCGGGCTCGGCGAGCGCGACCGCACGCACGTCGGCCAGCCCGAGCGCCCGCGCGTAGGCGCCCGCACGCTCGACCGCGTCCGCGACGGCCCGGGCGCGTGCGTCGGCGACGAGCCGCTTCTTCGTGACCTCGGTGAGCGTCCAGGTCACGCCCTGCACCGTGACCCCGTCGAGCACCGCGACCTGCTCGACCCACTCGGCCAGACGCGCGAGGTCCGAGAACTTCGCCTCGAGCCCGACCTGCGCGTGGTGCACGAACGGGAGCTGCTTGCCGTGGTCGTTCCACGGCCGCCGGCTCCACACGCTGAGCCGCTGGGCAGACCACCACGTGACCGGACCCGACGACGGGTCGTGCAGCGCGCGCACCTGGTCGACGATCCGGGCGTGCGCGTGCGTCGTGCGCTGCACCACGTCGTCCCGCTGCGGCCCCTCGAACCCGACGACGAGCGAGACGGTCCCGCGCTCGGCCGCGTGATGGTGCTCGAACCGGCCCTCGACGGTGATCGTGGTCTCCTGCACACGCCCGAGGTTAGTGGGCGCGGACCCGCACCGCCGGGCGTCGGGCCGCGTCGCCGACGACCGCCGGGTCCACGACCGGCACCCCGGCACGACGCGCACGCCGCCGGTCACCCACCACGCGCAGGACGACGACGAGCGCGCCACCCAGGGCGCCGGCGACCGCGGCGACCAGCACGTCGTCGGTCGTCGCGCGACGCCCCGTGACCAGGACGTGCTGCAGGACCTCGATGACGACGCCCGTCGTCGCCGTCGCGAGCGCGGCCCGCCACGGGCCCCAGCCGAGCCGCGCCGCGAGCAGCGCACCGCCCAGGCCGAACAGCAGCAGGCTCCCGCCGACCTGCCCGACCGTCGCCGGCCAGGACGCCTGCGCGTACGAGCCGAGGTCCCGGAAGGGCACGAGCTCGGGATCGGCCTCACCCGTGTGCGGCAACGGCCGCAGCGTCACCGTGGCGAGCACGAGCGCCCACACGACGACGAGCGCCTCGCCCACGGAGCGGCACACGGCCGACGACGACCGCTCGGTCCCCCGGTACGCCCAGCACCCGAGGAAGACCCCACCAGCGACCACCGCCCCGACCACCGTGACCACGGCGGCGAGGTCGGAGAAGTTGCGCCACAGCTGTGTCACGGAAGCCCCCTGCTCCGGTGCTCGCAGCACGGCCGCGCCACTGCGGCCGACCACGACCCTAGCGCGCACGCCCGCGCGGCGGCAGGGGGCTGCGCGGGCCCGTCCGTGCCTGCGTCGGCGCGCCCGGGACGACGAACGGGCCGGCCACCCGAGGGTGACCGGCCCGTCCTGGGTCGTGCTGCCGGACGCTCGGCGTCCGGCGGTGCTCAGCTCAGAGGCCGGCGTCGGCTCAGAAGCCGCCGCCGAAGTCCTCGCCGCCACCGGCCGGGGCCGCGGGGGCCTTCTCCGGCTTGTCGGCCACGACGGCCTCGGTGGTGAGGAACAGAGCGGCGATCGACGACGCGTTCTGCAGCGCCGAGCGCGTGACCTTGACCGGGTCGTTGACGCCCGCGGCCAGCAGGTCCTCGTACGTGTTGGTCGCGGCGTTGAGGCCGTGACCCGTCGGCAGGTTGCGGACCTTCTCGGCCACGACGCCGCCCTCGAGACCGGCGTTGATCGCGATCTGCTTGAGCGGGGCCTCGATCGCGAGCTTCACGATCGCGGCACCGGTCGCCTCGTCACCCTCGAGCTTGAGGTCCGCGAACGCGGTGTTGCCGGCCTGGATGAGCGCCACGCCACCACCGGCGACGATGCCCTCCTCGACGGCCGCCTTGGCGTTGCGCACGGCGTCCTCGATGCGGTGCTTGCGCTCCTTGAGCTCGACCTCGGTGGCCGCGCCCGCCTTGATGACGGCGACGCCGCCGGCGAGCTTGGCGAGGCGCTCCTGCAGCTTCTCGCGGTCGTAGTCCGAGTCCGAGTTCTCGATCTCGGCGCGGATCTGCGTGACACGACCGGCGATCTGGTCGGCCTGGCCGGAGCCCTCGACGATCGTGGTCTCGTCCTTGGTGACGACGATCTTGCGCGCCTGGCCGAGGACCTCGAGGCCGACCGTGTCGAGCTTGAGGCCGACGGTCTCGCTGACGACCTGGCCACCCGTGAGGATCGCCATGTCCTGCAGCATCGCCTTGCGGCGGTCGCCGAAGCCGGGAGCCTTGACGGCGACCGACTTGAACAGGCCACGGATCTTGTTCACGACGAGGGTCGCGAGGGCCTCACCCTCGACGTCCTCGGCCACGATGAACAGCGGCTTGCCGGACTGGATGACCTTCTCCAGCAGCGGGAGCAGGTCCTTGACGTTCGAGATCTTGCCCTCGACGAGCAGGACGTACGCGTCCTCGAGGACGGCCTCCTGACGCTCCGGGTCGGTGACGAAGTACGCCGACAGGAAGCCCTTGTCGAAGCGCATGCCCTCGGTGAGCTCGAGCTCGAGACCGAGCGCGTTGGACTCCTCGACGGTGATGACGCCTTCCTTGCCCACCTTGTCGAGGGCCTCGGCGATCAGGTCGCCGATCGCCTGGTCGCCGGCGGAGATCGCGGCCGTGGCGGCGATCTGCTCCTTGGTCTCGACCTCCTTGGCCTGCGCGAGCAGGGCAGCGGTGACGGCCTCGACGGCCTTCTCGATGCCACGCTTCAGCGCGATCGGGTTCGCACCCGCCGCGACGTTGCGCAGGCCCTCGCGCACGAGCGCCTGGGCCAGGACGGTCGCCGTCGTCGTGCCGTCACCGGCGACGTCGTCGGTCTTCTTGGCGACCTCCTTGACGAGCTCCGCACCGATCTTCTCGAAGGGGTCCTCGAGGTCGATCTCCTTGGCGATGGAGACGCCGTCGTTCGTGATCGTCGGCGCGCCCCACTTCTTGTCGAGCACGACGTTGCGGCCCTTCGGGCCGAGCGTGACCTTCACGGTGTCGGCGAGGACGTTCAGACCCCGCTCGATACCGCGGCGGGCCTCCTCGTTGAAGGCAATGATCTTGGCCATGTGGCGAGCGATCCTTCGCTTGGGTTCGGGTCGGCCGGTCGGTGCCCGCGACGGACGACGACCGGGCGCGCGGTCTTGTCCCGCACACCCGACGTCTCACCTGACGGCCGGGGTGGTTCTGTCACTCTCTACCCGAGAGTGCTAAGTCAATGGTTAGCACTCGACCCCCGAGAGTGCAAGCAGCGGTGCCCGCCTTCACGCCTGGCGAACGCACCGACGCGCGGCGGTTCGGCCCACCGGGCACCGCCGCTTCGATAGGGTGCCGCGCGTGCCAGGTGACGACGCCCGGACGACAGGCCGACGACGCGCGTCCCGCGCCGTCGGCCCCGCGCTGCTCGCGGTCGGCGCGATCCTCGCCGCGGTGCTCCCGGTGGGCGTCCAGGTGGGTGCAGCCCGGCCCGCCGCGGCCGCGGACGCCCCGGCCGCCGGCGCCCCGACCACGCCGTACGCGGTCCTGCCGCTCTTCCAGGAGGGCGTCGCGATCGGGCCCGACGGTGCGGTCGTCGCGGTCCCCGCCGGCACCCGGCCCGCGTTCCTCGACGGCACGCGCGTGCTCGACCCCGAGCTGACGAACTTCGGGGCGGTCCTGGACGGCGGCGAGGTGGAGCACGGCACCCGCGAGGCCCACCGGCTCGCGGACGCGCAGCTCGCGTGGCTCGCCGCGGGCTCGGTGCCGGGTGCGGGCGGCCCGTTCGAGGACCTGAGCCGGACCGCGCTGCTCGACCTGCACACGCTCCTGCTGCCGGGCGGCGCGATGGTCGCGGGCTGGGAGGACCGCTGGCGGTACGTGTGGCCGCGCGACGCGGCCTTCGTCGCGGTCGCGTTCGCACGCACCGGGCACGTCGACGACGCGCTCGAGGTGCTCGACTTCCTGGCGCGCGCCCAGCACGACGACGGCGGCTTCGAGGCCCGCTACCTGCCCGACGGCTCGGGACCGCCCGACGACCGCACGGCGCAGACCGACGGCCAGGGCTGGGCCATGTGGGCCGCGGGGCTCGTGCTCGCGGAGCTGCCGCCCGGACCGGTGCGCACGGTCGTCGCCGCGCGCCTCGCGCCGCTCGTGGCCCGCGCGGTCGACGGCACGACGAGCCTGCTCACCACCACCGGTCTCCCGCCCGCCTCGCCCGACTACTGGGAGCGCGACGAGGACGAGCTCACCCTGGGCACCGTCGCGCCGCTCGTCGCAGGCCTCGAGCAGGCGGTGACGGTGCTGGCCGAGGCGGGCGACGTCGAGCGCGCCGAGCGCGCAGGGGCGAGCGCACTGACCGTGCGCACGGCGACGGTCGAGACGTTCGGCGCGGCCGGGTTCACGCGCTACGCCGACGGCGCCGACCACGACGCCGCCGCGGCGTTCGTCCTCGCACCGTTCTGGCAGCGACCGGCGACGGGCGGCCGCGCCGCCTGGCTCGCGTCCGCCGAGGCGATGCGACGCCCGGTCGGGCTGGCCCCCGCCGGTGAGTGGCGGCAGGACGGCGTCACGTGGACGCCGCAGACGTCGCTCTACGCCTGGGTCGCGGCAGAGCAGGGCGACCACGCACGCGCGCTCGCGCTGCTGAGCGCGATCGACTCGCACCGGACCCTGACCGGCTCCGTGCCCGAGAAGGTGCTCGCCGACGGCCGACCGGCCGCGGTCGCCCCGCTCACCTGGAGCGCCGCGTGCGCCCTGCTCGCCCTCGACGCGCTGGACCCCTAGGCCGCACGCGGCCCAGGAATCAGAGCGGGCGGACCTGGTCGGCCTGCGGGCCCTTGGCGCCCTGCCCGACCTCGAACTCGACCTGCTGCCCCTCGTCGAGGCTCCGGTACCCGTCGCTCTGGATCGCCGAGAAGTGCACGAACAGGTCGGCACCCCCCGCGTCCGGGGTGATGAACCCGTAGCCCTTCTCCGCGTTGAACCACTTCACCGTGCCCTGAGCCATGCCCGTGCTCCCTCATACCGAATGACCTCGCGCCCCTGCACGAAGTGGCGCCGAGCCTAGTGGGAGCGCGCGCACCGACAACAGGGGTCGACGCGACGGCTGTGGACGACGGCGCGCCCGCCCCGGAGGCACGGATCGACCCTGGTCAGCCCGCCGCGTGGCGCCGGGGAACGATCAGGGCAGCGCCGAGACGAGGACGACGACGACTCCCGAGGGCGCCTGCGCCGGGTCGAGCTGCGCGGTGCTCAGGCCGAGCGTCGACGCGACGAGGTCGGCCGTGGCCCGGTCCTCCTCGGCCCCGTAGAACACGCTCGAGGCCGCGGGCTTGGTGCCCGTGAAGTTGTCGGGCTTGACGGACGTGAAGCCGGCAGCCGTGAGCTGCTCGCCGGCCTTCGCGGCCAGGCCCTGGATGCCCGCGGCGTTGTAGACCGTCACCGAGGTCGCCAGGTCCGGCTCGAGGGCCGGCGGCTCCTCGGTCGTCTCGTCCTGCCCGGGCTCCGTGGGCTCCGGCGACTCGCCGCCCGTCTCGTCGTCGGAGCCGCCGGGGGTCGCGGTCGCGGTCGCGGCGGGCGTGCCGTCGTCGTCACCGCCGCCGCCACCGACCAGGGGGAGGTCCCCGCCGCGCGTCGCGAACGTGACCGCGCCGTAGGCGAGGAGCGGAGCGAGGACGAGGACCAGCAGGAACGGCGACCAGCGGCTCCACGCCGAACGGGGCGCGCGGTGGACTCCGCGGGGGGCGGTGGGGTCCGCGGGCGCGTCGAACTCGTCGTCCGGGTAGGGGTAGTCGGCCTTACTCACGGCAGGAAGGCTATCCGCCCGAGCCGTGTGCGCGGGCACCGGCGTGTCGGACACGCTCGCGGCTGGCGCGCCCGGAGCGGACGATCAGGACGGTCCGGGCGTCCGACGACGGGCGCCGGGTCCGGTCGTGGCGTCGGCGTCAGGCCTCGACGCCCAGCCGCCGGGCGGTGCGGGCCCGCTGGCGCGACGAGCGCATGCGCCGCAGTCGCTTGACCAGCATCGGGTCGTGCGCGAGCGCCGCCGGGTCGTCGATCAGGGCGTTGAGGATCTGGTAGTAGCGCGTGGCGGACAGGTCGAACAGCTCACGGATCGCCTGCTCCTTGGCGCCCGCGTACTTCCACCACTGCCGCTCGAACGCGAGGATCGACGCGTCCCGCTCGCTCAGCTCGACACCTCCGTCACGCCCGGCAGGCGCGAGCGGGGTCGGCTGGAGCTGCGCGGTCGATGCGGTCGCTGCGTCCATGCGCGCCAGGATAGGCCCCGAACCACACCCGTGTCATTCGTCGGGCCCCACCTCACCCACCCGCCCCACCCGCCCCCTCGTCGGCCATCCCTCCCGCCGAAGTCGTCAGCCCGACACGAGATCGGCCCACCGAGCTCACGACCTCACGTGCCACTGACGACCTCGCCGACTCCGGCGCGGGCGCGCGCCGGGTCGTCAGCCGCACGCGAGATCGGCACTCCGGGGTCACGACCTCACGGGCCACTGACGACCTCGCCGGATCCGGCGCGGACGCGGGCCAGGTCGTCAGTCAGACGCGAGATCGGCACTCCGGGCTCACGACTTTGCGTGCAGCTGACGACCTCGCCGGTGCCGGGACCGGTGGGGGCAGTAGGGTCCCGGGCGTGGATGGTGGGCTGGAGGGGATCGTCGCCGACGACTGGGCGCGCGCGCTCGCGCCGGCGAGCGAGCACGTACGCGCGGCGGGCCGGTTCCTGCGCGACGAGGTCGCCGCGGGCCGCGAGTACCTGCCCGCGCCGGACGCCATCCTGCGGGCCTTCGCCCGCCCGCTCGCCGAGGTCCGCGTGCTCGTCGTCGGCCAGGACCCCTACCCCACGCCCGGCCACCCCATGGGGCTGTCCTTCTCCGTGCAGCCCGACGTGCGCCCGGTCCCGCGCTCGCTCGACAACATCTTCCGCGAGCTCGTCGCGGACCTCGGCGTGCCCCGCCCGACGACCGGGGACCTGTCCCCCTGGGCCGACCAGGGCGTCATGCTGCTCAACAGGGTCCTGACGGTGCGGCCCGGTGCGCCCGCCTCACACCGCGGCAAGGGCTGGGAGGCCGTCACGGGCCGCGCGATCGAGGCGCTCGTGGAGCGCGGCGGCCCGCTCGTCGCGATCCTGTGGGGACGCGACGCGCAGACCCTCAAGCCCGCGCTCGGTGACGTCCCGACCGTCGAGTCCGTGCACCCGAGCCCGCTGTCCGCATCCCGCGGATTCTTCGGCTCGCGCCCGTTCTCACGCGTCAACGACCTGCTCGTCGCCCAGGGCGGCTCCCCGGTGGACTGGCGCCTGCCGTAGTCAGCGCGAGCAGCTCGCCGGCTGGCCACCGACAGCGCCCGCCTCTCGAAGGTCGATCTCGACGAACGTCCCGGGGTTCACCGTCCACTCGGGAAGCAGCATCCTCGCGACGGGAAGGTCCGCACATCGCGCGCTCGCGAGCGGCTTGAGGGTGCTGCCCGAGAACCACCCGCCGGCGTACTGCCAGTCCGCTGGCGCGTCGCCGGGCGTCGACAGGTCCACCTCGACGAGGAACGCGAGGTCCTTGACGTAGCCGCCGGGCGAGTCGATGTCGACCTTGATCTGGGCCCACCGTGAGCCGACGGGACGGGAGTCCTGAACCTGGAAGCCCCAGACGTCGACGACCTCGCAGGGACGGTTGGCGACCGGCTCCAGCGTGGCGGCCTTGACCGCCGTGCAGGTACCGATCTGCGGCGACCACGTGCCGAGGGAGACCGTCGTCGTGGCGTGCACGTCGTCGGTCCAGGCCGCGGACGTGCGAGCGGTGGTGTCGGCGGCCAGGCGGGTGCCGGCCGCGGCGAGCACGGCGACGACGAGCACGGCCACCGCCGCGCGCGCCCGCCTCAGGGTCACGGTCATGAGGTTCCTCCCTGGACGACGACGTCGACCGCGCCGAGCGAGCGCCCGCTGCACGCGGCGGCGTTCGCCCCGGCGGGGACCGAGAAGGTCACGGTCGCGGACGTCACGGCTGCCGCGGTCGCGCTGGACGGGCTCCCGGCGAGCTCCGCTGGCGGGAGCGGCGAGTAGGTGACGGCGACGCAGCCGTCGAGCAGCGTCGTCGGGTTGGTGGACGCCCAGGTGAGCGCGAGCGGGACGCTCGAGGCGTTCCAGAGGTGCACGGTGCGCTGGACGGGCTTGTCGGGCGTCAGGCCCGTCACGGCGGCGAGCCGCACGGCCGTACCGGCGGTGTCGGCGGGCGACCAGGCCGCACCGTCCGACGAGCCGCGCAGGTCGACGAGCGCCGCGGACGCCTCGGCGACGCCGTACGCGTCGTCGGTCCAGGCGGCGCTCGTCGCGGCGGCGCCGAAGCCCACGAGCACGCCGCCGCCGAGCACGGCGGGCACGACGACCCGCCAGCGGGGGTGCCACGCGGCGCGACGCTGGTCGCGGGGAGGGGTGTCAGACACGGTCGGGGCTCCTCTCGGAGGTGGGGACGGACGGGTGCGGGTCGGGGCGGAGCAGGACCGCGCCGGTCAGGGTGGTCAGGGTCGCCAGCCCGACGAGGACACCGACCGCCCGCAGGTCGCGCGCCGGGGGCGGCTCCTCGCGCAGGGCGAGCCGGCCCGCGAGCGCCGCTGCGGCTCCCGGCTCGCGCGCGTCGGGCGTCGTGCCAGGGCTGGGCGCGGGGCGGCTGATGTCGACACGAAGGTCGTGCGCGCCCGCAGGCAGCACGTCGCCGACGAGCTCCGCGGTGACGGGTCGGCACTGCCCGGCGGACCGGCCGCAGAGCTCGACGGTCCACGTGAGGTCGTCGGGCCCGCTCGTCGTGACGACGACGTCCGTGACGCGCACGGGCGTCGGCACGCGCACGACGCGCAGGAGCGTCGAGGTCGTGCCGGTGGGCACCGCGTCCAGGGACAGCGCGAGCGACTCGTCGCGCTCGTACGGGCTCGGGGCCGCGGCGGCGGTCAGGACCGCGGCGAGGGCGCACGCCGCGGCGACGGTGAGGCTCACCGCAGCCGCACGCGCACGGCGCCTCATCGTGGCACCGCCACGGGCCGCGGCGGTTCACCGCTCGCGTCCGACGCGTCACGCAGGGACGGGACGCTTGAGCGCTCGTCGGCGCCGCGCTCGTCGGCCCGACGCTCGGCATCGCTGTGCCCGTCGGCCCGACGCTCGTCGGCACCGTACTCGTCGTCCCGGGGCTCGTCGGTGGGGCGACGCGGCGGGGACGCGGGGAGCAGGCTGAGGCCGAGCAGGGACAGGAGCGCGACGCCCAACGGCACCGCGACGGACGGCCGGGTCAGGGTCGTCAGGACCACGCCGCCACCGCTGATCTGCCAGGCGGGCTGCCAGACGGTGTCGCCGACGACGTACACGCCGCCGTCGGGCGAGTCGTTGGCGTCGCCCTGCATGCGGATCTCCCACCGGCCGTCGGCGGCGGGCTCGATGCCGACGACGCGGTGCGTGACGAGGTTCCGGGTGACCTCGGAGTAGATCGAGGCGACGTCGCCGACCTGCAGCTCGCTGGTCGGGCGGGGGCGGTCGATCAGCAGGTCACCGGTCATGATCCCGGGCTCCATCGAGCCGGAGATGACGACGAGCGGTCGGATCCACCCCGCCTGGGTCGCGCCCCAGACGAGGACGCTGGCCAGCCCGAGGGCGGCGACGAGCCACAGCACGGCGTTGCCGAGCAGCTTGAGTGCGCGCATGACGACCTCCTGGGCGGCGCGGGTCACGGGTATGGCCGCCCGCCGGCGCGAGGTGCGCCGGCGGGCGGTGGTGGGGTCAGGGCCGGTTGGCGATCGAGCCCTGGAACCCGATGACGACGTTGCCCTCGGCGCCGCCGAACACGTCGGCGTCGGCGGAGTCGGGCAGCGCGATGGTCACGTCGACCGAGGTCGCGGCGCTGCCGCTGGGCAGTGACCTCGGGGCGGTCCCGAGGGTGACGGTCGCGCCGCCCGCCTCGAACAGGTCGCCCGCGGTCTCGAGAGTCGGCGGCGCGATCACGAGGTCGGACGTGCCCATGTTCTTGATCCAGACGGGCACGGTGATCGAGTCGCCCGCGGTGAGGTCCGCGAAGACCTCGCCGGGGATCACGACGACGTCGTCGCCGGTGCCGGGGGCGTCGTCGGCGGTGATGAAGTCGCCGTCCGCGGGCGTGCCGTCGGCGGCGAACGCGCCGCGCAGGTCGATCGCGGTGCTCGGGTCGACGGCGCTCGCGTCGGCCCCGAACCACGCGTCGTCGGTCCAGCCAGCCGAGGTCGCGGCCGCGCCGATGCCCAGGACAGCCGCGCCGGCGAGCGAGAACTTGATGATCGCGGCGCGCTTGCGCTTGCGCTCGTCGCGCTCGGTGGTCTCGAGGCGAGCGTGAGTGGTCGTCGTGGTCATGGTGGGTTCCTCCCTCTGCTGCACGCGGGGGTGACGGCGGTCACCTCGTTGCGAATGGTTATCACGTGCAGTAGAAGGGTCACCTGGACGAGTGTCCGAGACGTGGGCCGAGAGTCCCGATCTGGACAGATGTCCACCGTTTCACCCGCTCCGCGGCATCCGGACGATGTGCCCCTTTCACGACCTGCGCACCATGCGCACCCTCTGCACCCAGGACGGGCACACCTCGCGCGGCACGCGGACGCCCGGCCCGACGCGCGGCACAATGGCGGACGTGCCCGAGCCAACCGTCCGCTGGAACCGTTACGTCGCCATCGGTGACTCCTTCACCGAGGGCCTGTGGGACTCCCCCGACGGCGACGCCGGCCCCGCGACGCCCGACGTCCCGCTGCGGGGCTGGGCCGACGTCCTGGCCGCACGCCTGTCCGAGCGACGCGTCGCCGCGGGCGACGACCCCCTCGAGTACGCCAACCTCGCGATCCGCGGTCGCCTGCTGCGCCCGATCCTCGCGGACCAGGTCCCGGCCGCGATCGGCCTGCGCCCCGACCTCGTGAGCCTCGTCGGCGGCGGCAACGACATCCTGCGCCCCGCCGCGGACGTCGACCGGCTCGCGCGCCAGCTTGAGACCGCGGTCGTCCGGCTGCGCGCGGCGGGCATCGACGTGCTGCTGGGCACCGGCGTGGACACGGTGCACAGCGGGCTGATCCGCGCCACGCGACCCCGCGTCGCGACGTACAACGCGCACATCTGGTCGATCGCACGACGCCACGGCGCGCACGTCGTCGACCTGTGGGGCATGCGCTCGCTCCTGGACTGGCGCATGTGGGCCGACGACCGCATCCACCTCACCACCGAGGGGCACGCGCGCGTCGCGCAGGCCGCGCTCGTCGGGCTGGGCCTGGCCCCCGACGACGAGCGCTGGGACGACCCGCTCGCGCCGCAGCCGCCCGCACCCCGCCTCGAGCAGCTGCGCGGCGACGCACGGTGGGCGCGCGAGCACGTCTACCCGTGGGCGACCCGGCGCCTGCGCGGCCGCTCGTCGGGCGACACCCGCCGACCCAAGCGCCCCGTCCCCGAGCCGGTCGTCACGCAGGACGCCCCCGACGCAGGCACCCAGGACGCGGGCACGCCCGACGTCGGCGCGCAGGACGCGGGCCGACGGGACTGAGTCCCCGGGGCCGAGCACCCGCTCAGCTGCAGTCGAGGACCACCGTGCCGTAGGAGGCGCCGTTGCGCGTGCCGGCGATCTGGAACTGCGCGGGCTGGTTCGCGGAGATGCTGACCTGGCCGTGCCCGGGGTTGCCGGTGAGGACCGCCACGGGTGTGGGCGTGCAGGTCGAGGACCCCGCGACGATCTGGGCGTCGCCGCCGCTGCCCTCCGCCACCTTCTCGGGCACGAACGGGAACACCGACGTGTCCGTGAACCGGATCGTCACGCGCCACCGGACCGCGGTGGTCGACGTCGTCGTGACCCGGATGCCGCGATAGAACACGTTGAGCGGGTTGCCCCACTCCGAGCCGCCGGTCACGACCGCCTGACACGGGGTCGTCAGCGGCGCGCCGCTCGGGGTGAACGTCTGGCACGACAGGGCCGGGAGGCTCGGGGGCGTGAAGGTCCAGGTCGCGGGCACGGGCCAGCCGTCGAGCAGGACGAACGCCTTGCCGCCGGACGTGTCGGGGGGCGTGAACGCGGTGCCCGTGGCCGTGAGCGCACCGCTCGCGACGGCGGTCGCCGACGTCGAGACGAACGACTGCGTCCACGAGGCGCCGGCGCCGGTCGCGACGCGCACGGCACCCGTCGCGCACGCGCCGGAGATGCCCGAGACCCGGACCTGCGTGTACTGGCCGTTGCTCGGGGTGCCGGTGGGCGTGACCGTGACGGGCCCGTTGAAGCAGCGCGCCTTGGTGGTCAGGTAGTGCCGCTTCGGTGCGGTGAGCGTGAGGTTCGCGGCGTGCGCGACGGTGGTCGTGACCAGCGCGAGGCTGAGCACGACGACGAGCGCCGCGGCGACCCGGCGGCGCAGACGTGCCCGCCCAGCGGCGGCGCGGGGCACGGTCGTCATGCCGATGGCTCGAGCTCGGGGGCCCGGTCCGGGGCGCGACCGCGATCGCCGTCCAGCAGGTCCCAGGCCTGGTCAGGGCTCTGCTCGTGGGGACTCAGCTCGTCGGGGCTCGGCGCGTCGGGGCGCCGCTCGTCGGACGGCCCGTCGTCGGACGGGAGCTCGTCGCGGTCGTCGTCGTCGAGGTCGTCGTCGGACTCGTCCTTCGACGGCCAGACCAGCATCGCGAGCGCGAGCGCGATCATCGCGATCCACACCCACGCGTTCGAGAACGTCTGGAAGACGAGCCCGACCTTGGGGATGTGCACCCGCGCGACGCCGAGGACCTCGTCGCCGGCCGGCTCGAACGGGTCCAGGAACTCGTTGTTGTCACCCTGCATGACCCAGCCGTCGGCGGTCCCGCCGACGACGCGGTGGATGATGCGGCTGTTGCCCTCGACCTCGTCGGGCGCGTAGACGATCACGTCGCCGACCGCGGGCTGCCCGCAGCGCGCCACGACGATGTCGCCCGTGACGTACGTGGGCTCCATCGAGTGGCCCGAGACGAGCGTCAGGGTCGTGCAGCCGCCGAGGCTCGTCGGCCAGATGAACCAGGCGATGACCGCGACCGCCACGTAGAACAGGACCGACGGGAGCGCGCGTAGCGCCCGACGCGCGAGGGGCGCGTCGGGCGCTACGAGCTCTGGCCGATCCAGCACGTCAGCCCGGAGGTCAGCTGTAGATGGTCAGCGCGAACTGGGCGATGGTGTCGGGGGCGACACCGGACGGCAGCGCGACCGTGAGCGCGCCACCCGAGGCACCGACCGACGGCGCGGCGGCCGGCGTGAACTTGACCCAGTCGCCGGAGGCCAGCTTGTAGGCGGCCTCGTACTTCTTGTTCGCGCAGTCCGCGTGCACGCCGCCGAAGGTCACGTTCGCGACCTTCCAGGGGGCCGTGACGGTGCCGTCGAAGGTGGGCGTCGAGAACGACGTCGTGATGGGGGTGCCCGCGGGCTGGCAGCTCGCGTCGACCGCGACGGTGCCCGTCTGGAAGTTGCCGCTCCAGCTGAGGTTCAGCTGCGACGCGGACGCGAGCGACAGGCCCGCGACGCCGACGATCGCCAGACCGACGGCCATGACCTTGCGGCGGTTGTTCTTCTTGCTCATGGGGACTCCTCGACGAAGATCGCAACCCTCGCTCCGAGGGCCAGCTCGCTGTGGTCCGTGGGGGGCGGGCCGGAAGCGAACATAGGAGTCATCGGAAACGGGGTGTCCGACGGGCTGGGTGCTGCCACCCACCCCGTCCGAAATGCCGAGGTGATTCACCCGACAGTGGTCACCCGAAGATCTGGACGAGTGTCCGAAATCGGACTTCACCTGCGACGATGCCGTGCGAGCCGGTCCGCGTCGGACGCGTCGGGCCGGCAGCCGGCTAGAGGGGCAGGCGGGCCTCGAGCCGCACCCCGCGAGGCCGCAGCGGGGCGAGCGTCACGGTCCCCCGGACGAGGTGCAGCCGGCTCGCCAGACGCGCCGTCCCGCCGTCCGGGTCGGCGTGCGACGGGTCGAGGGGCTGGCCGTCGTTCTCCACCGAGACGACGAGCGCACCGTCCTGCACGTCGAGCTCGACGACGATCCGCGACGCCGGCCCGAACTTGAGCGCGTTGGTCACGCCCTCCTCGACCACGCGCACCGCGAGGAGTCGTTGCGCGGTCGTCAGCGAGCCGCGCTCGGGGTCGTCGATCTCGCGCACCGGGGGCGCGACGACGATCTTCGTCGCGATCGTCATCGGCAGGCGCCCGACGAGCGCGCGCACGGCCGGGACCACGCCGAGCTCGAGCCGCTCCGGGTACAGCAGCCGGCTCATCTGCCGCACGTCCAGCTCGCGCACCACGTCGAGCTCGCGCCGCGCCCACTCCAGCGACGCGACGTCGTCGGGGTGGTCACCGCGCGCCCGGATGCGGTCGATCACCTCGACCAGGTGCGCGTTGACGATGACGAGCTTGCCCTGCAGCGTGCCGTGCAGACCCTCGGCGACCTCGCGCCGGACCCGGACCTCCTCGGCCTCGAGCGCCTCCAGCACGTGCTCGACCTCGACCGCCTCACGCTCGGCCCGGCGCAGCTCGGCACGGACCCTGCGGCGCGAGAGCAGCCCCCACATGCCGATGCCCGACGAGATGCCCGCGATGATCAGGCCCGCCGAGAACTCCGCCTCGATCGTCAACCCGTCGGGCTCGTCGTACACCCCCAGCGCGAGCTGCACGAACACCCGGCACACGGCCGCGATCGTCGACGCCACGACGGCGCCCGCGAACAGCTGGGGTGCGGTCGGCCACCGGTAGACCCGCAGCGCCCCGAGGGCGACGAGCAGCACGACGACGGCGGCGACGTTGGCGGCGATCCTCGACCAGACGCTCACCTCGGCCCAGTCGGGCACGTACCGGGAGTAGATGTAGGCCGCCTGCAGGGAAGCACCCAACCCGTAGCCGAGCGCGACGATGCCGGTCAGCCGCAGCAGCAGCCGACGGTTCTGGGCGTCGTCGCCGGGGCGCACGACCTCGCGCGTCACGTCGCTCATCGTCGCTCCCGCCCGACCCGCTGTGGTCCTTGCCCGCTTCCCGGGCCGTCGCAGACGATACTGAACCCGATGAGCACTCTTGACCCGGACGTGATCCGAGTGGCGGTCGTCGAGGACCAGCCACTCTTTCGCTCCATGCTCGAGCGCACCCTGGGCCAGACGGCCGGGCTCCAGGTGGTCGTGTCCGTCGGGACCGTGAGCGACGCGCGACGTGCGCTGCGTCCCGGCGCCGCGCACGTCGCGATCCTCGACATCGACCTGCCCGACGGCAACGGCATCGCCCTCGGCGTGACGCTGCGCCGTCAGCAGCCCGAGCTCGGCATCCTCCTGCTGTCCGCGCACGACGCGATGGACCTGCTGCTCGACCTGCCCGCGGACGTCGCCGAGGGCTGGGGCTACCTGTCCAAGAACAGCTCGACGAGCGAGGACCTGCTGGTCTCCGCGGTCCGCTCGGCGGCCGTGCGCCAGACCGTGCTCGACCCCGAGCTGCTCGCGCGCATCACGCCGCGCGCCGGCTCGGACGTCGCCCAGCTCACACACCGCCAGTACGAGGTGCTGCGACTGCTGGCCGCGGGACTGTCGAACGCCGGCATCGGCGAGAAGCTCGGCATCACCGAGAAGTCCGTGCAGAACCACGTCAACGCGCTCTACGCGACGCTCGGCATCGACGCCGACCCGTCCCGCAACCCCCGCGTCAGCGCCGCCCTGCGCCTCCTGGAGGAGACCGGGCCGGGCCTCTGAGCACCGGTAGGCTGAGCGCCGACCCGCCTCCTTAGCTCAGCTGGCCAGAGCACCTGTCTTGTAAACAGGGGGTCATCGGTTCGAATCCGATAGGGGGCTCCCCAGCCGCCGCGTGCAGATCGCGGCGGACGACGAACGGGCCCGGCCCGGAGCCGCTCCGCAGAGCGACCCGGACCGGGCCCGTTCGTCGTGCTGGTGGTCAGCCCTTGGCGGCGAGCGCGGCCTCGACGGCCTCCTTCAGCGGACCCTGCTGGTAGAGCAGGCCGTTGTCACCCTCGGCGCCCGGCCAGTCCTGGCCGTCGATCGTGACGGTCGGCGTGCCGACCTTGCCGCGGTCCAGCTGCATCTGGTGCGTCGCAGCCGAGACCCACGGCGCGAAGGTGCGCCACTCGCCCGTGCGCTCCTCGGCGGGCTCGCCCACCTCGTACGTGCCCTCGACCGTGTCCGTGAACGTGTCCGCGACGTCCTGCGGGACGCCGACCCCGACGGCCAGCTCCGCGATCTCGTCGTCGGTCGGGCCCGTCGTGCCCTCCTTGGGCTGGGCCGAGAACAGCGCCGTGACGAACGCGGTGAACTTCTCGGGGGCCTTGTCGGCGACGATCGCGGCGGCGTTGGCGGCGCGCGTCGAGTACGACGTGCCCTTCGACTGCGGGTCGAGGAAGGAGATCGGGCGGTACTCGATGGTCACGCCGTCCTCGGCGGCCAGCGCCTCGAGGTCCGCCGAGTTCGCGGCGTCGAACATGCCGCAGTAGGGGCACATGAAGTCGAAGTAGATCGTCACGTTGACGTCGTCGGGCGAGGTCTTGCCCACGCCCGCGGCGCTGACGGGGATGCCGCCCTTGTCGTTCGCGGTGGCCGGTGCGGTCACGTCCGCGAGCAGCGGGGCCACGACCTGCGCCGACGAACCGCCGTACACGACCGTGCCGTAGCGCGCCTCACGGTCGGCGTTGCCGCGGATCGTGATCGCGACGACCACCGCGACCGCGGCGACGACCAGCAGGAGCAGGCTCGCGCTGAGGATCTTGGTCCGCTTGGCCTTGCGCTCCTGCTGCTGCCGCATCTGCAGCGCCTTGGCGCGGGCCTCGTCGCGCCGCTGCGACTTGGTCGGCTTGGGGTCGTTCGTGGGCACGGTCTCTCCTCGGTCGTGGACGACAGCCCACAGGGTACGGGGCGTTCCCGTGCGTGGGGAGCCGCCCCGGTCAGGGGATCGTCGGGACCGGCGCGGGAGCCCACACGATGCCCGCCCCGTTGGAGACGAGCGCCGCGATCACCGCCGCCGCCACGAGGCACACCGCGACCATCACGAGGGCGCCGAGCCGGCCCGGCGCGACGACCGCGAGCGCCCTGCGGGCCCCCGTGCGCGTCATGCCCGACGCCGGCCCCCACCACGCCACGACCAGCCAGAGCATGACGAGCGCGGCGACGACCATCGCCGCGGCCGTGCCGTCGACCTCGTCGCCCGCGTCCAGGTCACCGATCGTCCACGTCCCGTTGTCCACCAGCCACGCGACGGCCCCGCCCGCGAGCAGGGTCGCGCACGACGCGACGACGAACGACGGGACGAGCCCGACGACCGCGCGCACCAGGTACCACGGCGTCGCCGCGAGCGTGCGCGGGACGTCGCTCGCGCGCACGCCGCGCACCTCGCGCCGCCCGTGCATCGCCTCGACCGCCGTCCCGTACGTCCGCACGAGCAGCAGCAGCACGACGAGCACGACGAGCACGACCACGGGCGCCAGCGCGGCGGCCGTCGCGACGACCGCGGCCGCCGCGAGCAACGAGCCCCAGCGGCGCACCGCCGGCGGGCGCTCGTAGCCCGACCCCTCCGGCACGACCTCGGACGCGTCGAGGTCGTCCTCGATCCACTCGACGCCCGTCTCGTCGACCCACTCGGTGTCGCCGTCGCCGTCGAACGCGTCGGGCTCGTCGTCGTACCGGCCCGGGCGGCGGAACCCGTCCGGCGCGAGGCGCTGGCCCTGCAGGTCGGCGGGGTCGAGGTCGAAGTCCTCGACGTCGGGGTTGTCGAGGTCGTCGTCGTACGCGCGCTCGTCGAAGTCGGCGCCCGCACCGGCGGGCAGCACCGTCGTCGCACCCGCACCCGCGCCCGCGGGCATCACGCGGGTCGCGCCGTCGTGCACGCCTTGGGCCGGCAGGACGCGCGTGGGGTCCGGCTTCGCGGTCGGGTTCGGGATGACGGTCGTCGCGGCCAGCGCGAGCGAGCGCTCGTCGTCCTCGTCGGGGTCGTCGCCCTCGTGGTCGTCGTCGTGCTCGTCGTCGTCGTGCTCGTCGTCGTCGTGGTCGTCTTCGTCGGGGTCGTCGTCCTCGGCGTCGTCGTCGCGGCCGTCATCCTCGAGGTCGTCCTGGCTGACCTGCGTCGTGGCGATCCCGTCGAGGTCGTCGTCCTCGGCGGCGGCGTCCGCCTCCTCGTCGGCGGCGGCGTCCGCGTCCTCGTCGGCGCTCTCGCCGTCAGCGTCGTCGTGCTGGTCGGCGTCCTCGTCGACGTCGTCGTCACCCATGGCATCGGCTGCCGCGGCGTCGCCGTCCGCGTCGCCCTCGTCGAGCGCGTCCTCGTCGTCGTCCAGGTCGTCGTCCACGGGGTAGGCGACCGTGTGCGCCGCCGCGACGGGCCCGTCGAGCGGGTCGCCGTCCACCGCCACCACTGCGAGCGCGGCGATCAGGTCGTCACCGTCGAGGCGACTGCCGGGGTCGGGGTCGAGCGCGCGGCGCAGGGCGTCTGCCGTGAGCGGGCCCAGGCCGTCGACGTCCACCTCGCCGGCGCTCGCACGAGCCAGGACCGCCTGGAGCGGGCGTACGCCGAACGGCGGTCGGCCCGTCGCCGCGAACGCGATCACCGCGGCGAGGCCCCACAGGTCGGTCGCGGGCGACGGCTCGGCACCGCCCAGCAGCTCGGGCGCGAGGTAGCCGGGCGTGCCGACGACGAGCCCCGCCGACGTGATCTGGGCGGCGTCGTCGCCCGCGGCCTGCGCGATGCCGAAGTCGATGAGGACCGGGCCGTCGGCCGTGACGAGCACGTTCGTGGGCTTGAGGTCGCGGTGCACGACGCCCGCCGCGTGCACGGCCGCGAGCGCGTCGAACAGGCCCGCCGCGAGCTCGTGCAGCTCGGTGAGCGCCAACGGGCCGCTCGCCCTGACGTGCTCCTCGAGGTTCGGGCCGGCGACGAGCTCGGTGACGATGAACGCCTCGGTCGAGTCCGCCTCCGCGTCCAGCACCGCGGCCACCGCCTTGTGCCGCAGGCGCTGCAGTGCGAGGACCTCGCGGCGCAGGCGGTCTCGCCCCTCGGCGTCCGCGCCGATCTGCGGGTGCAGGAGCTTCAGGGCCACGGCGGTGCCGCCGTCGTCGACCGCGCGGTAGACCGTCCCCATGCCCCCGGAACCCAGGGGCGCGACGATCGTGTACCCACCGATCTGCGACCCCGGTGCCAGGCCGATCCGTTCCATGCCTGGTCACGGTAGGCGGCGGCGCGCGGGCGCGCGAACAGGCGCGCGGACCTGGCCGGCCCGCGAGCGCGTCCGGACTGTGGCCAGGTCTGGTGCGGTGCGTCCGGTTCGCGTAGAGTCGAACACGTGTTCGACTCCATGACCTCCGTGCCGACCGGCAGCGCGCTGGTGCGCCCTAGCGGTGCGCCGTCGTCGTCAGGCGAGAGCTCCGTCGCGTCGGACGGTGCCGCCGTGGTGCCCGACGAGGGCGCCACGGTGTCCGACGAGGGCGCCGGGGTGCTGGCGTCGTTGCAGGACGTCGCCCACGCGCTGCGCACGCTGGCGGTGCGGGCGAGTGGCGCGCAGGCGTGGACCGGGGCGACGCGTGCATCGGCGATCCGGGTGCTGGACGGGTTGGCCGGTCTGGTCACGGCGGTGCGCGGGCCGGTGCTGGTCGCGCAGCACGCCGCGGCGGCCGCGGCGGGTGCCGAACGGTCGTTCGTGGACACGCGCGCCCGGCTGACCGGGACGACGAGGTTCACCGCCGCGCGCCAGGTCGACTCGGCCCGGGCGATGCAGGCCCTCCCTGACGTCGGGCAGGCGGTCCTGGACCAGGCCATGCCCACGGGTCATCTGGACGTCCTGGGGCGCACCCTGGCCGAGGCCGGCCCGCAGGTCACCGCGATCCTGACCCGCCCCGAGACGCAGCGGCGCCTGGTCGACCTGGCCCGGCACAGCGACCCGCGTGAGTTCTCCCGCTCGGTGGCCGCGCTGGTCGCAGCGCACGACCCCGACGCGCTGGCGGACACCCGCGAAGCTGCGCGCCGCGCGCGCTACCTGACCATGACCCACACCCCCGAGGGGACGTTCCTCAAGGGGCGGCTCGACCCCCTGTCCGGGCAGGCCCTGGCTCGCGCGCTCGACGCCACCGGCCACCGCGCCGACCCCGACCGCACCGCCGACCAGGCGCGCGCCGACGCCTTGACCGCGCTGGCCCATCACACCCTGACCGCGGGTCACCGCCCGGAGCCCGGCTGCGGCACGAGCTCCGGTGCGTCCGCTGACGAGCAGGCGTCCCCTGCCGATCGCGCGCGCGACGCCGCCCAGCCCGACGGTGCGGTGAGCGCACCGGCCGCACAGGTGAACCTGCTCGTCCCGGCCGAGACCTGGCTGGAGATCCGCGAGCACCGGCGAGCCCGTCGCGCCGTGACCGACGCGCCCACGCTCGATGCCTCGCCCACCGGCGGCGCGCGCAGGCTCGTGCTGCCGGCGGTGAGCGACGACGGGATCGTGCTGACCCGGACCGAGCTGGCCACCGCGCTGTGCGATTGCACGATGACGCGGGTCGTCATGGACGCGCAGGGGCTGCCGCTGGACGTCGGACGCGCTCGCCGCATGTTCACCCCGGCCCAACGGACGGCGGTCATCGCCCGCGACCGGCAGTGCGCCTGGAACGGCTGCTCCACCACCGCCCGCCACAGCCAGGTCCATCACATCCGCTGGTGGCACCGTGACGCGGGTCGCTCGGACCTGGCCAACGCCGTGCTCCTGTGCGGTTTCCACCACCACGAGGTCCACCGGCTCGACCTCGACATCCACCGGCTGCACGCCCCGGACGCCCCACCGGAGCACGAGGACCCCGGACGGGCGGGATGGGTGGCGCTCGCCGGACTCGCCGGACCGCCGCGGTACGAGTTCCGCGACCGACGAGGACTCGTCGTCAACGGCCCCGAACCGTGAACGGGAGACCTGCACCGGACGTGCGCGTGACGCGCCGAGGAGGAGCGGCGGGTGTGCAATTCGGACGTTCGGGCAGCGCGGTGGAGGGCCCGCGACTAAGGTCAAGAATCAGTCAATCCCGGGAGTAGTAGTGCCTGCCGTGCCGCAAGACGGCTACGACCTCGTCGTCGTCGCCAACCGCCTGCCCGTCGACGTGAGCCTGGACGAGAAGGGGAAGCCCACCTGGACCCGCTCGCCCGGAGGGCTGGTGACGGCTCTCGCGCCGGTGATGGCCCAGGCTGACGGTGCGTGGGTCGGCTGGGGCGGGGCGCCCGACCTCGAGCTCGAGCCGTTCGAGGTCGACGGCACGCAGCTCGTGCCGGTGACGCTGTCGGACGCCGACATCGAGCTCTACTACGAGGGCTTCTCGAACGACACCCTCTGGCCGCTGTACCACGACGTGATCGCCCCGCCCGCGTTCCACCGGCAGTGGTGGGACGCCTATCGGCGGGTCAACCAGCGCTTCGCCGAGGCCGCCGCTGCGCAGGCCGCGCAGGGTGCGACCGTGTGGGTGCACGACTACCAGCTGCAGCTGGTCCCCCAGCTCCTGCGCGCGCTGCGGCCGGACCTGCGGATCGGCTACTTCCACCACATCCCGTTCCCCCCGCTGGAGATCTTCGCCCAGCTGCCGTGGCGCAAGGCGGTCGTGGAGGGTCTGCTCGGGGCCGACCTCATCGGCTTCCAGCGTGGCGGCGACGCGGCGAACTTCGTGCGCGTCGTGCGCCGGCTGACCGACCTGACCACGCGCGGGCAGGTCGTCACGCTCAACGACGCGCACGGCCGCGTCACCCGCCACGTCCGCGCGGCGGCGTTCCCGATCTCGATCGACTCCCGGGCGTTCGACGAGCTGGCCCGCACCGACGAGGTACAGCTGCGCGCCAAGGAGATCCGCCGCGAGCTCGGCGACCCGAAGACCCTGCTGCTGGGCGTCGACCGCCTCGACTACACCAAGGGCATCCGGCACCGCATCAAGGCGTACGGGGAGCTCCTCGAGGACGGCCGCCTGTCCCCCAGCGACACGACGCTCGTCCAGGTCGCCTCCCCCAGCCGCGAGAACGTGGGCGCCTACGCGCAGCTGCGCGACGAGGTCGAGCTGCTGGTCGGGCGGATCAACGGCGACTACGGGCAGGTCGGGCACGCGCCTGTGCAGTACCTGCACCAGTCGTTCCCCATGGAGGAGATGGCCGCGCTGTACCTCGCGGCCGACGTCATGCTCGTCACCGCGCTGCGCGACGGCATGAACCTGGTCGCCAAGGAGTACGTCGCGGCACGGTCGGACGACCGTGGCGCGCTGGTGCTGAGCGAGTTCACGGGCGCCGCCGACGAGCTCACCGGCGCGATCCTCGTGAACCCGCACGACATCGACGGCATGAAGGACGCCATCACGTACGCCGCGCACCTCGACCCGCGCGAGGCCCGCAAGCGCATGCGCCGCCTGCGCCGCCGCGTGCTCGGGCACGACGTCAACGCCTGGTCGCAGGAGTTCCTCGCGGTCCTCACCGCGGTCCCCCAGCGGAGCACGCATGTCTGAGTCCCCGCAGCATCCTGAGCACCCACGTCCGGCTCCTCGGTCGGTGCGTGCCGCCACCTCCGCGTCGGGGTCCGTGTCGGCCTCGGCGGTCGACGTGCGGTCGACGCTCGAAGGGCTCGCGCACGACGGGACCGCGCGGCCGCTGCTCGTCGCGCTGGACTTCGACGGCACTCTCGCGCCGCTGCAGGACGACCCGTCGCTCTCGCGGATGCTGCCCGACGCCGTCGCGCCCTTGCGCACGCTCGTCGAGGCGCCCGGCGTGTCGCTCGCGCTCGTGTCCGGGCGTGCGCTGCACGACCTCCACGCGCTCGCCGAGGTCCCGGTCGGGACGTACCTGATCGGGTCGCACGGCGCCGAACGGGCGCGCGTGATGCGCCACGGTCTGGACCGCGACGTCGTGCAGCTCACCGACGAGCAGGCGGACCGCCTCGCGACTCTCGGCGCGCGCGCCGCCGAGATCGCGCGCGGACGCGACGGGGTCTGGGTCGAGTCCAAGCCCACCGCCGTCGTCGTGCACACCCGCCTGGCCGAGCACGACGACGCGCGGGACGCCGAGTCGAAAGCTCTGGCACTCGGCGACGAGCTCGGCTCTGGCGTGCTGCACGGCAAGGACGTCGTCGAGATCTCGGTGCTGCGTGCCAGCAAGGGCGAGGCGCTGCGCGCGCTGCGCGACGAGCTCGGCGCGCGAGTCGTCGTCTACGCGGGCGACGACGTGACCGACGAGCACGCGTTCGCGGCGCTCACCGAGCACGACGTCACCATCAAGGTCGGCGCAGGCGACACCGTTGCGCGCCTGCGCGCCGCCGACCCGCACGAGTTGGTCGACGCGCTCGTCGCCCTCGCCGCCGCTCTCCCCACCTGATGCCGGCCCGCCCTCCAGACCTGCCGGCCCGACCCCGGCCGGGACACCCACCCGCACCACCTCCGCGAGTCCACCCGAGATGGGTCTGCCTGCCTGAGCCCGACTGCCGAGCCGGGCGACCGCGCACGGGAGCGCCCACCGCCCGCTCCAGACCGGCCGCCGCGCGGCCTACGGCGGCCGTTCGGCCCGCGACGGGTGCCATCATCGGCGCATGCCCGTCGAAGTCGAGCTGGTCGAGCTGGTCGAGCCCGAGCCGACCCCACCGACGGCCGGCGCCTCGGCTGCGAGGCCACGCCGCGCCGGGTGGTGGCTCGCGCTGGGTGCGGCGCTGCTCGTCGGGGTGCTCGTCGTCACCCAGCACGTCATGGATGAGCGGCGCCTGGCTCACGAGGCGCGGTTCGACCACGTGCCGGGCGTGCTGCGACCCCTCGATGCCATGCCCGTCGTCGCGACCGGCGACGTCCCCGAGCCGTGGCAGCTGGTGCCCGCCGGACCTGTGGTCATCGGATCGAGCGGCGACACGAGGACCGCGACGGTCGTCGGCTACGACCGCGCGACGGGACAGCGCGTGTGGTCGGCGGACGTCGCACTCCTCGACGGCTCCGGCCGCCCCGGGCAGGACCTCTCTCTCCCGGCAGACGTCCGGTGCGAACCCCTCGGCACACCTGGGACGAAGCGGTGGAGCGACCAGGTGGCGTGCACCGTCGGCGCGAGCGGCCAGGTGATCCCACCCGAGCCCGAGCGCCTCGTGGTCCTGCGCACCTCGGACGGCAGCGTCGTCGCCGAGCGCACCCTGCGCGCGGAGGCGTGGACCACGCTCGGCGACCTCGTCGTCGAGGCGTCCGCACGCCGCGACGACGACGGTGCGGAGACCTGGACCGTCGCCGCCACCACCGCGACCGGCGAGCCTGCTTGGGAGTGGACAGCGGCCGAGCCGATCGCGCGCGACGGGCTGACGTACACGGGCTCGCTCACCGCGAGCTCGGACGGACCGCTCCTGTCGGTGCAGGGCCACTGGTGGCGCCTCGACGACGCAGGACGGCTGACGCAGGAAGGCAGCGGACCCGGCGACTACCAGCGTTCGCCGGGGCGCGGCAACGCTCTGCTCGACCTCCCGTTGGTCGAGGTCGACGACGGCAGCTTCGTCCCGGCCGGACGGGTGGTCCTCGAGCACGCCACCGGCTCGGTGGAGTTCCCGGGCAGGGAGCTGCACCTCACGGTCGACGACGGCAGCGCGCCCGAGCTCATGTGGTTCACCACGGGGCCCGACGACGAGACGCTCGAGGCCCGTTCCACGACGACCGGCGAGGTGGTGTGGAGCCAGGACCTGACGGTGAGCGCGGGCCTGGCTCTCGGCGGGCGGCTGTACGTGTGCGCGGACGGCTCACTCGACGCGATCGACGCGGACGACGGCCGCACGCTGTGGCACGTCGACCGCAGCACCGAGACGGCGTGGTGCTCGCTCGCGACCGACGGTCGGGTGGTGATCGCCGTCGAGGACGGCCGGGCCCTGCGCGCGCACGACCTCGAGGACGGCACCGAACGCTGGGCGGGGACGCTCGACGACAGCGGGGCACCTGCAGGCCTCGACATCACGAGCACGCCCCCAGGCGTCCTCGTCGCCGTCCGCAGCGACGAGGACGGCCCCCACGAGCGCGGCGCGTTCCTCGTCGCCCCGACCGGCGCCGCGGCCGCGCGTTGACGCCCACTGCGGTCGGACCGTCGCGCCCACTGCGGTCGGACCGTCGCGCCCGACGACGGTCAGGCGCGGGTGCGTCCTACCACGCGGTCCCGCCAGGCCGCCTGGGACCTCCCGGTGAGACAGATCACCCGCGTGTGGCAGGATGACCCACAGACCGGCGCGGGTCCTCCCGCCCGGTCTGTGTCAGTGAAGACACTGAACACCCTCCACAACGGATCGTCCGGCACGTACCTGCCGGTGAAGGGATTGGTAGCGCCATGGCTACTGTCACGTTCGACCACGCCACCCGGGTCTACCCGGGCACGGAGCGTCCCGCGGTGGACGCCCTCAACCTCCACATCGAGGACGGCGAGTTCCTCGTTCTCGTCGGCCCGTCGGGCTGTGGCAAGTCGACCTCGCTGCGCATGCTCGCCGGCCTCGAGGACGTCAACGCCGGCCGCATCCTCATCGGCGACCGCGACGTCACGGACGTCCAGCCGAAGGACCGCGACATCGCGATGGTCTTCCAGAACTACGCGCTGTACCCGCACATGACGGTGGCCGACAACATGGGCTTCGCGCTCAAGATCGCCGGCACGCCGAAGGCGGAGATCCGCCAGCGCGTCGAGGAGGCCGCCAAGATCCTCGACCTGACCGAGTACCTGGACCGCAAGCCGAAGGCCCTCTCGGGTGGTCAGCGTCAGCGTGTCGCCATGGGTCGCGCGATCGTGCGTCAGCCGCAGGTGTTCCTCATGGACGAGCCCCTGTCGAACCTCGACGCCAAGCTCCGCGTGCAGACGCGTACGCAGATCGCCTCGCTCCAGCGCCGTCTCGGCGTCACCACGGTCTACGTCACGCACGACCAGACCGAGGCCCTCACGATGGGTGACCGCATCGCGGTCCTCAAGGACGGCCTCCTGCAGCAGGTCGGCACGCCGCGCGAGATGTACGACACGCCCGCCAACGTCTTCGTCGCCGGCTTCATCGGCTCGCCGGCCATGAACATCGGCACGTTCCCGGTGCTCGACGGCCACGCGTCGCTCGGCCGCTCGCGCGTGCCGCTGACGCGTGAGGTCATCAGCAGCCTCACCGAGGACGACAAGAACCACATCACGCTCGGCTTCCGCCCCGAGTCGGTCGACGTCGTGCCCGCCGGCACGCCGGACGCCGTCCCGGTCATCGTGAACATCGTCGAGGAGCTCGGCTCGGACGCGTTCGTCTACGGCTCGCTCACCAACGAGTTCGGTGGCGCCAGCCAGGTGCACTCGGGCGCCGGCGACGCGCAGGTCATCGTGCGCGTCGACCCGCGTCAGGTGCCCGCCAAGGGTGAGACCGTCGCGATCAAGATCCGTCCCGGCGAGCAGCACCTGTTCCACGCCGGCTCGGGCGAGCGCCTCGCCTGATCCCCCTGCACCACGCGGAGGGGCGGTGGTGGCCTGCGGGCCGCTGCCGCCCCTTCGGCATTCACCCCTTCAGCATTCGCCCCCGGCTTTCACCCCGTCCCGCGGACCGGACGGCACCCTTCACGGGTTCTGCGCGCCACGTCCGCTGCTCCGACGAACGGACCGTCGGACCTCGCTGGCAGGATTGACCCATGAGCCCCACCCGGCAGCGCCTGCAGATCACGGCGGCCACGCCCGACCCGGCGCTGCTCGACCTGCCGTGGCACATCCCGCTCGAGGAGTGGCCGGCCGAGACGCTGGCCGCGCTCCCTCGCGGCATCTCCCGGCACATCGTGCGGTTCGCGCGACTGTCGGGTCGCGTCATCGCCATCAAGGAGATCGGCGAGACGGTCGCGTACCGCGAGTACGAGCTGCTGCGCCAGCTGCGCCGTCTGGACGTGCCATCGGTCGAGCCGGTCGGCGTCATCACGGGTCGGCGTTCGCCCGAGGGTGAGCCGCTCGAGGCGGTGCTCATCACGAAGCATCTGCAGTTCTCGCTGCCGTACCGCTCCCTGTTCAGCCAGTCGCTGCGCCCGGACACCGCCACGCGGCTCATCGACGCGCTCGCCGTGCTGCTCGTCCGGCTGCACCTCGCGGGCTTCTACTGGGGCGACGTGTCGCTGTCGAACACCCTGTTCCGACGAGACGCGGAGACCTTCGCCGCGTACCTCGTCGACGCCGAGACGGGCGACCTGCACGAGCAGCTGACCGAGGGGCAGCGCGCGTACGACCTCGAGGTCGCCCGCGTCAACATCATCGGCGAGCTCATGGACCTGCAGGCCGGCGAGTTCCTCGAGGAGGACGTCGACGCGGTCGCGATCGGCAACGCGCTCGCGGAGCGGTACCGCGAGCTGTGGCGCGCCCTGACCGAGGTCGAGTCGTTCGGCTACGGCGAGCGGTGGCGTGTGCAGGCGCGCATCGACCGGCTCAACGACCTGGGCTTCGACGTGGGCGAGCTCGACATCACGAGCGACCTCGACGGCACCACGGTGCGCATCCAGCCGAAGGTCGTCGAGTCCGGCCACCACTCGCGGCGGCTCATGCGCCTGACCGGTCTGGACGTCGGCGAGAACCAGGCGCGGCGGCTCCTCAACGACCTCGACGAGTACCGGGCAGCGACCGACCGTCAGGCCGAGGACGAGTCGTTCGTCGCACACGACTGGCTCACCGAGGTCTTCGAGCCCGCGGTCCGCAAGGTCCCGCGTGAGATGCGCGGCAAGCTCGAGCCCGCGCAGATCTTCCACGAGCTGCTCGACCACCGGTGGTACCTCTCGCAGCAGCAGCACCGCGACGTGCCGCTCAACGAGGTCGCGAAGAGCTACGTGAAGCACATCCTGCCGAACCGGCCCGACGAGCAGTCGATCCTCGGCATCCAGCCGGGCGACCTGAGGGACAGCACGGACACGATCCCGACGATCGACGACGACCAGCTCATCGGCTGACGGCCCCTCCCCCGCCCGTGCCGGTGGGCGGCGGGTCGGGCTGGCGCTGGTCGGCGGAGGCCGGTTCGCGCACGGCCGGTCGGCAGATGCTGGTGAGCATGCACCTGGTCGGCTCGCGGGTCGGCCCGCGGCCGGGCGGCAGTCACGGGTCAGCCTGCGGCGGGTCGGGAGTGACTAGTCGGTCTGCGGCTGGTGGGTCAGCGGGCGGTCGAGTGCGGCGTGCGCGGCGGCGACGACACGCTCGTCGGTCGTCGTCCAGCCCGCGTCCGCCCCACCACCCGGTCCGCCGTCGCCCGCCACCGCGCGCGAGGCCGACAGGTGCACCGCGGCGACGCCCGTCTCGACGATCGCGGGGATGTCCGCGACGCGCACACCGCCGCCCGCCATGACCTGCACGCGACCACCCACGTGCGCGACCGTCGTACGGATCCGCGCGAGGCCGTCGCCCGCTCGGGCCGCACCCCCCGAGGTGAGCACGCGCGTGACCCCGTGCCGAGCCAGGACCTCCAGCGCCGCAGACAACGCCGGCGACGAGGGCGCGAGCACGTCGAACGCGCGGTGGAAGGTCACCTCGACGCCGTCGGCCGCGGCCACGAGTCGTTCGAGGACGCCCTCGTCGACCCGGCCGTCGGCGGTGAGCGCGCCGACGACGACACCGGACGCCCCCGCGCGCACAGCGGCGCGGACCTCCCGGACCTGCACGGCGACCTCGTCGGGCGCGTAGACGAATCCGCCCGGGCGCGGGCGGACGAGCACGTGCACGCCGGTCCTGGGCACCGCCTCGACGACCGCCTCGAGCAGCCCGACGCCGGGCGTCACCCCACCGGTCGCGGCCAGCGCGGTGCACAGCTCGAGCCGCTGCGCGCCGGCGCGGACCGCCGCGACCGCCCCGCTCACGTCCTGCACCGCGATCTCGAGGATCGTCGGCGCCGCCTCGGTCACCGCGTCGGCGGCCGGGTCAGGCACGGTGGCGAGCGACCTCGTACAGGGCGATGCCCGCGGCGACGCCCGCGTTGAGCGACTCGACCTCGGACGAGATCGGGATGGACGCGATCGCGTCGCACTGCTCGCGCACGAGCCGCGACAGGCCCTTGCCCTCGGACCCGACGACGACGACGAGCGGGTCACCGGCGTAGGGCAGGTCGGCGACGGCGACGTCCCCGCCACCGTCGAGCCCGACGACGAACACGCCGGCCTTCTTCCACTCCTGCAGGGTCCGCGCGAGGTTGGTGACGCGCGCGACGGGCACGCGTGCGGCGGCACCGGCGGACACCTTCCACGCAGCCGCTGTGACGCCGGCCGCACGACGCTCGGGCACGATCACGCCGTGCGCACCGAACGCACCGGCCGAGCGCAGCACGGCGCCGAGGTTGCGCGGGTCGGTCACGCCGTCGAGCGCGACGGCCAGCACGGGCACGCCCGCGCGCGCCGCGATGTCGAGCAGGTCCTCGTCCTCGGCATACGCGTACGGCGGGACCTGGATCGCGACGCCCTGGTGCACCGAGCCGTCGGTGAGCCGGTCGAGCTCGGTGCGGGACACCTCGAGCAGCGGGTAGCCCGCGTCGGCGGCGGTCGAGACGATCTCGCGCGTGCGGTCGTCGGCCTCGAGCTTGGCGGCCAGGTACAGGGTCGTGACGGGCACACCCGTGCGCATCGCCTCGAGGACGGAGTTGCGCCCCGAGACGATCTCGTGGGTCGACGACTTGCGTCCGCCCTTGCTGCCGGCGGCGGACCGCGACGCGGACGCGGCGGGTCGGCCGGACGTGCCCCGGGCTCCCGCCACGCGACGCTCGGCCGCGACCTTCTTCTTGTGGGCCGTGTGGTACGGACGGTCCTCGGCCTTGGGCGTGGGGCCCTTGCCCTCGAGCGCCTTGCGGCTGTGACCGCCGGTGCCGACGGTCGCGCCCTTCTTGCCGCCCTTGCGCGTCGCGCCGCGACGCGAGCTGTTGCCGGCCATCAGTCCTCCGATCGGGGTGCGAGCGTCCAACGGGCGCCCGCAGGTGAGTCCTCGACCACGACACCGGCGGTGGTCAGCCGGTCGCGGATCGCGTCAGCGGTCGCGAAGTCACGCGCGGCACGCGCTGCGGCGCGCGCCTCGAGCTGGGCCTCGACGAGCTCGTCGAGCGCCCTCGCGTACCGCTCGTCGGTGCCGTCGGCGCGCCACTGCGGCGAGCCCGGGTCGAGACCGAGGACGTCGAGCATCGCACGGAGCGTGACGAGCGCGTCACGCGCCGCGGGCAGGTCACCCGCCGCGAGGGCGGTGTTGCCGGAGCGCAGGGTCTCGTGCACGACCGCGAGCGCGGCGGGCACGTTGAGGTCGTCGTCCATCGCGGCCACGAACTCGTCGGGCAGCGGCGCGGACGCGACGGCGTCGTCGGGCACGTCGCCCGTGCGCTCGACCGCGCGCTCCACGAAGCCTGCGAGCCGGTCCCACGTGGCCTCGGCCTCGCGGAGCGTGTCGTCGGTCCACTCGAGCATCGAGCGGTACTGCACGGCGGTGAGCGCCCACCGCAGCACCACGGGCCGCACGTCGCGCAGCACGACGTCCACGAGCAGCCCGTTGCCGAGCGACTTGCTCATCTTCGCGCCGCCCTGCGTGACCCAGCCGTTGTGCAGCCAGTACCGCGCGAACTCCTGCCCGGCGGCGCGGGACTGCGCGAGCTCGTTCTCGTGGTGCGGGAAGCGCAGGTCGAGCCCGCCGCCGTGGATGTCGAACTCGGGGCCGAGGTAGCGCGCCGCCATCGCCGAGCACTCGAGGTGCCAGCCGGGTCGCCCCCGGCCGAACGGCGTGTCCCAGGACGCGGTCTCGGGCTCGCCCGGCTTGGGCGCCTTCCACAGCGCGAAGTCGTGCACGTCGCGCTTGGCGCCGCCCGCGGGGGCGTCGTCGGGCGCGGGGACCATGTCGTCGACGGGCTGGCGCGTCAGCGCGCCGTAGTCGCGGAACGACCGCACGTCGAAGTACACGTCGCCGGGCGCCGCCTGGTAGGCGTGCCCCTTCTCGACGAGCGTGCGCATGAGGTCGACCATCGCCGGGACGTGGCCGGTGGCGCGTGGCTCGTAGGTGGGCGGCAGGACCCCGAGCGCGTCGTACGCGGCGGTGAACGCACGCTCGTTCGTCATCGCCCAGGCCCACCACTCGACGCCCGCCTCGGCGGACTTCGCGAGGATCTTGTCGTCGATGTCGGTCACGTTGCGCACCAGCGTGACGCGCACGCCCTGCCGGCGCAGCCAGCGCACGAGCACGTCGAACGCGACGCCGGACCGGACGTGCCCGACGTGGGGCGGCGCCTGCACGGTCGCACCGCACAGGTAGATGCCGACCTCGCCGGCGACCCGGGGGACGAAGTCGCGCACCGTGCGGGTGGCGGTGTCGTACAGGCGAAGACTCACGCGGGCAAGGCTACCGGCGCGACGCTCGTCGGACGTCCGGGCGCGGCGCGACGGCTCAGCCGAACGTGCGCCCCTCGCCCCGGTACGTCGGGACCGTCGCCTCGACGGCCTCGCCGCGCACGAGGTGCACGTCGGCGAACCGCTCCATGACCTCGCCGGACTTCGCGTGCCGGAACCACACGCGGTCGCCGACGCGCAGGTCCGCGCGTCCCCGCACCCGCAGCGGGGTCTGGACCTCACCCGCACCCTCGCGCGGCGTGAGCGTGAGCCCGCCGGGCCACACGGGCCGCGGCTGGCGTGACGCGGTCGGTGGCCCCGAGGCGATGTAGCCGCCGCCGAACGCCGTGGCGTACCCCGACGCGGGGATGCGCACGACGTCCAGGCCGAAGAACGCGGCCGGGCGTGGCTCGAACGAGCGGTACTGGTCGAACAGCGTCGGGACGAACAGCCCCGAGCCCGCGGTGACCTCGGTGACCGTCGGGTCGGAGACCGACGACTCGACCGAGCCCGAGCCGCCGGAGTTCACGAGCGTCAGCCGGTGGCCGACGGCCTCGCTGACCGCCTCGACGACGAGCCCGCGACGGCGCGCGAGGTCCCGGACCGACAGCCGCTTCACGGCACGCACGGCAGCGCTCGAGTCGGGCATGCCCGCGACCTGCGCCTCGTAGAACATGACGCCCCGCACCTCGAGGCCGTCACGGTGCGCGATCGCCTCCGCGAGCGCCTGCGCCTCGGCGGGCGTGTGCACGGGCGAGCGACGCACGCCGAGGTGCGCGCGCAGCGGTCCGACGCCCACGCGCAGCGACGCGTCGACGTCGAGGCAGACCTGCAGGGTCCGGCCGTGCGCGGCCGCGGCCTTCGCCGCGAGGTCCGCCTGCGCGACGTCGTCGACCATGAGCGTCACCGCGGCCGCGGCGACGGGGTCGGCGGCGAGCTCGTCGAGCCCGACCGTGTCGACCGACGGGTATCCGACGAGCACGTCGGCCACACCGTGCCGTGCGAGCCACACGGCCTCGCGCACCGAATACGCCATGACGCCCGCGAACCCGGGCGTCGCGAGGACCGTCTCGAGCACCGCGCGCACGCGCACGGACTTGCTCGCGACGCGCACCGGCGTGCCGACGGCGCGCGCGACGAGGTCCGCCGCGTTGGCCTCGAGGGCGTCCAGGTCGACCACGGCGAGCGGCGCGGGCAGGTGCCCGGTCGCGGCGTCGAGCCGGTCTCCGATCGTCACGCGATCACCTCTCTCTCACGGCGGGCCGCCTCGGCGTCGTCGTGCACCGCGAACCGCCCGGACAGCGTCGTGATGACGAGCACGAGCGCGATCGGGATGAGGAACCCGACGCGCAGCGACGAGAACCCGCTCACCACGCCGACGAGCACCGCGCCCAGCAAGGTGCCGCCGTAGTTGAAGACGTTGAGCCGCGCGACGACCGCGTCGGCGTTGTCGGGGTCGAGCGCGCCCGCGGCCGCGAAGCACAGCGGCGCCCCGAGCCCGAGCCCCGCACCAGCGAGTGCGAACCCGACCAGCGCGACACCGGCACCGGGGGCCGCGACCACGACGCCGAGACCGGCCGCGGCGACGAGCGACGCGGTCCGCACGACGCGCACGCGGCCCCACCGGCGCACGGCCGCGTCGCCGAACAGGCGCGGCACGAACGCGGTGACGAGGTAGGCCGCGAGCGTGAGCGGGCCGAGCCACGCGGCCGCGTCGAGCGTGCTGTCGACGTAGAGCGAGCCCCAGGTCTGCGCCGCGTTGTCGGCTGCGTAGAACGCGAGCAGCGCGACGCCCAGCACGAGCAGGGGTCCCCACGGGATCGGCGCGGCCGGGGCCGTGCCCGCGTGCTCGCCGTCCGCCGCGCGCCGCTCGTCGGACCCGATGGCACGCGCGTCCGTCCGCAGGCCGTCGCGCAGCTCGATCCACCCCGCACCGAGCGCGACGAGCACGCCGGGCAGGAACACGAGCATCACCGGGTCGTAGGGCAGCCACATCACGGTCGCGGAGCAGACGAGCGCCCCGACGATCGCGCCGGCGGACCACCCGGCGTGGAAGCTCGCCATGAGTGGGCGGCCCGCGGCGCGCTGCACCGCGACGCCCTGCATGTTGGTGCCCGCGTCGACCATGCCGAGCGCGATCCCGTACAGCGCGAACGCGCCCACGGCCGCGAGGAACACCGGCGCGAGCGCGACGAGAGGCAGGGTCACGGCGATGCCGAACAGGCCCGCGGCGAGCGCGACGCGGCTGCCGCCGGGGCGCCGCGAGAGCAGGTCGGCGAGCCCGGAGCCGGCCACCGCGGCGAGCAGGACGCCCAGCACGGCGTAGGTGAGCTGGTCCTCGCTGATGCCGTAGCGGTCCCGCACGACGGGCAGGCTCGCGAGGATCGTCGTCAGGACGTAGCCCTGGGCCGCGAAGGCCAGGGTCCCGGCGCGACGTGCGGGCAGGGCGCTCACGCCTCGCTGCTCGCGGCGCCGTGCGCGACCGTCCGGGTCAGGAGGAACTCGCCGAAGCGGATCATCGACTCCCGGGCGGCGTCGTCGTCGCCGTCGACGAGCCAGGACAACGAGAGCCCGTCGACGAACGCGACGATCGCTCGCGCCAGCTCGGGCACCGGCTGCGCCCAGTCGATGCGCGCGACCCGCGCGATCTCCTCGAGGACGGCCTCCGCGGCGGACCACTGCCCGCGGTACTGCTCGAGCGCGACCTCACGCAGGTCGGTGGGCGCGTTCTGCGCCGTGATCTTGTGCGCCATCGCACGCATGAGCTCGGACTTGTCCTGGAAGCAGTAGTGCACGACGCCGAGCGAGACGCCCGCCTCGGCGGCGACCGCCCG
>Ga0160496_1000196_pt1 | contig 37817 bp, 31 predicted proteins | sample DIDPMG_2_FD_108231 | JGI IMG/M metagenome (GOLD analysis project Ga0160496, IMG submission 108231) | Enriched soil microbial communities from UW Madison campus, WI, USA - DID2937_E24_FP MG | ecosystem: Environmental > Terrestrial > Soil > Grasslands | place: USA: Madison, Wisconsin | collected...
TGACCATGCTGTGCGTGACCCACGAAATGGGCTTCGCGCGCAAGGTGGCCAACCGCGTGATCTTCATGGACCGCGGCGAGATCATCGAACAGAACACGCCCGATGCGTTCTTCGACAATCCGCAGAACGAGCGCACCAAGCTGTTCCTGAGCCAGATCCTGCACTGATCGGCGCAGGATCCGCGCCCCGGCCTGACCGGGTCGAAGGCGGCGTGGGGGCCGGCGCGAGCCGGCCGCCACGCCGCCTTTTTCTTTGCCCGGCATCCGGCGGTGCGGCGCGCGCGGATGTGGCGCGCCTGCCACGCGGCGGCGGCCAAACCGGCGATGAGCGGCCCTGGGAAGCGGGTTTTTGCCGGTTGGCGGCCGGGGGCGTGGAGTATGCTACGACCCGCACAGAAGCATCAGACCCCCCGGAGACTCCATAAAATGAAGCCCTTTACCGCCGTTTCCGCCACGCGCCGCGCGCTCGTCGGCGGCGCGCTGGCCCTGGCCGCGCTCGTGTCCGTGTCCGCCCCGGCCCATGCCGCCGACGACTACCCGAACAAGCCGCTGCGCTTCGTCGTGCCGTATCCCCCCGGCGGTCCGCTCGACACCATGGCCCGTCTGCTGGCCGAGAAGGTGCGCGCTTCGCTGGGCCAGCCCGTGATCGTGGAAAACCGCGGCGGCGCCGGCGGCAATATCGGCGCCGACCTGGCCGCCAAGGCCCAGCCGGACGGCTACACGCTGGTGATGGGCGCGGTCGCGAGCCATGCCATCAACCCGTTCCTGTTCGCCAACCTGCCGTACGATCCGATCAAGGACTTCGCGCCGGTCACCATCGTGGCCTCGGTGCCGAACGTGCTGGTGATGAACAACGACTTCGCCACCAAGAACAAGATCGGCTCGGTCGCCGACCTGATCCAGTACGCCAAGGCCAACCCGGGCAAGCTCAACTACGGCTCGGGCGGCAACGGCAGCGCCGGCCACCTGGCCGGCGAGCTGCTCAAGGCCCGCGCCGGCATCGCCGTCGAACACATTCCGTACCAGGGCGCGGCACCGGCCCAGCTGGCCCTGCTGTCGGGCCAGTCGGACTTCATGTTCGACAACCTGGCCGCCTCCGCGCCGCTCATCAAGGACGGCAAGGTGAAGGCCCTGGCCGTGACCACCGCCAAGCGTTCGTCGCTGCTGGCCGACGTGCCGACCCTCGATGAGGCCGGCGTCAAGGGCTTCGACCTGGGCACCTGGTTCGGCGTGTTCACCACCGGCGGCACGCCCGCACCGGTGGTCGAGAAGCTGAACAAGGCCTATGCCGACGCGCTGCGCCAGCCCGACGTGCGCCAGCGCCTGCTGACCATGGGTTCGGAAGCCGAGCCGATGACCTCGGCCGAGTTCGCCGCCTTCGTCAAGGCGGAGAAGGACAAGTACCAGGAGATCGTGAAGATTTCCGGCGCCAGCCTGAACTGATCCCGCTCGCGGAAGGGGCGCCACGGCGGGCCGCGCGGCCTGGCGCGGCGCCCTTTTTCACATCATGGATGACTATCTTCTGATCAAGATGGCCCACGGCGCCGCGCTGGCCGTGTGGCTGGGCGGCCTGCTGGTGCTGGCCGCCGTGCTGTCGTTTCCGCCGGCCCGCGATGACGCGGACACCGCGCCCGCCGCGCCGAGCCCGTTCGTGCGCGGGCTGGCACGCTGGAACCAGCGCGTGACCCTGCCCGCCATGGTGCTGACGTGGGCGCTCGGCGTCACGCTCGCGCTGAGGGTGGGCTGGTTCGGCCATCGCTGGCTCGACGTGAAGCTGGTGATCGTGGCGTTGCTGACGCTGTTGCAGCTGTGCGAGACCCGCTGGGTGCTGCGCCTGCTGCGCCAGCCGCCGGTGGCGCCGCCCGGCTGGGCGGCGCTGGGCGCGGTGACGGTGTTCGTGGGCGCGGCCGCCGCCATCATGCTGGCGCTGGCCAAGCCCTTCTACTGAGCCCCGTTCAGGGCTTGGGCGCGTCGGCGGCCCAGCCCTTGGACAGCGCCACCGCCTGGCGCCAGCGCCGCATGCGCGCCTCGCGCAGCTCGGCGGGCCAGCGCGGCTCGAACGTGCGTTCAGCCTCCCACTGGCCGGCGAATTCGTCCATCGAACGCCAGAAACCCACGGCCAGGCCCGCCAGGCCCGCCGCGCCGCGCGCGGTCGACTCGGCCACGCGCGGCCGCACCACCGGCACGCCGAGCAGGTCGGCCTGCATCTGCATCAGCAGGTCGTTGCGCGAGGCGCCGCCGTCGACCCGCAGCTCCGACAGCGGGATGCCGCTGTCGGCGTTCATGCAGGTCAGCAGCTCGGCGCTCTGCAACGCGATCGATTCGAGCGTGGCGCGCGCGATGTGGGCGCGCGTGGTGCCGCGCGTGACGCCGATCAGCGTGCCGCGCGCATAGGGATCCCAGTGGGGCGCGCCGAGGCCGGCGAAGGCGGGCACCATGAACACATCGTCGGTGTCCGCCACGCTGGCCGCCAGCGGCTCCACGTCTTCGGAATGTTGGATGATGCCCAGCCCGTCGCGCAGCCACTGCACCGCCGCGCCGGCCATGAACACGCCGCCTTCGAGCATGTAGGTGGAACGCCAGCCGTCCTGCGCCGGCAGGCCCCAGCCCACCGTCGACAGCAGCTTGTTGTCGGACTGCACCGGCGCGTCGCCCACGTTCATCAGCATGAAGCAGCCGGTGCCGTAGGTGTTCTTGGCCATGCCGGGCTGGAAGCAGGCCTGGCCGAAGGTGGCGGCCTGCTGGTCGCCCGCCACGCCCGCGATCGGGATCGCGCCGCCCAGCAGCTCGGGCAGGGCGCGCCCGACCTCGGCGCTGCTCGGCGCGAGCGCCGGCAGGATGCCGCGCGGGATGTTCAGCAGCGCCAGGATCTCGTCGCTCCAGTCCTGGCGGTGGATGTCGTAGAGCATCGTGCGCGAGGCATTGCTCGGGTCGGTGCTGTGCACCGCGCCGCCGGTGAGCTGCCAGATCAGCCAGGTGTCGATGGTGCCGAACACCAGCTCGCCGCGCTCGGCCTGCTGGCGCGCGCCCGGCACGTGGTCGAGCAGCCAGGCGAGCTTGGTGCCGGAGAAGTAGGCGTCGACCACCAGGCCGGTGCGTTGCTGCAGGAAGTCGCCGTGGCCGTCGGCCAGCAGCTGCTCGCACAAGGGGGCGGTGCGGCGGTCCTGCCAGACGATGGCGCGCGCCAGCGGCCGGCCGGTGGCGCGCTCCCAGATCAGCGTGGTCTCGCGCTGGTTGGTGATGCCGATGGCGGCGATGTCGGCGGCCGTGGCGCCGGCGTTGCGCAGGGCCTCGCGGGCCACCTCGAGCTGGCTGTGCCAGATCTCCATCGCGTCGTGTTCGACCCAGCCCGGACGCGGATAGTGTTGGCGGAACTCGCGTTGCCCGACGCCGCGCACGGCGCCGGCGCGGTCGAACACGATGGCGCGGGAGCTGGTGGTGCCCTGGTCGAGGGCCAGCACGAATTCAGTCGTCATCTCGTTGAGCCTTGGGGGAGTTGAGTTGGGCCCCGGCGCCGGGCGCCAGGCGGCGGAACGACAGCGTCGAGGCCATGCACAGGATGCCGATCACGATGAAGGACACGACCACGTCGCCGATCGCCAGCGTGCTGGCGCCGCGCACCGACATGCTGAGGTTCAACGTGACGGCGGCCACGCCCACGCCCAGGCTGATGCCAAGCTGCTGGGCCATGGCGGCGAAGCTGCTCGCACGGCTCATCTTTTCGGGCGGGATGTCGGCATAGGTTAGCGCATTTACCGCGGTGAACTGGAGCGAGCGGAAGAAGCCCCCGACCAGCAGCACGGCGATCATCAGCCACACCGGCGTGGTGGGCGTGAAGGCGCCGTTGAACATGATGAACAGGCCGGTCAGCACGGCGTTGATCGTAAGCACCCGGCGAAAGCCGAAGCGCGTCACGATGCGGGCCGCCACGAACTTCATCAGCAGCGCGCCGGCCGCGCTGGCGAAGGTGATCATGCCGGCCGAGAACGGCGACAGCCCGAAGCCCACCTGCAGCAGCATGGCCAGCAGGAACGGCACCGCGCCCACGGCGAAGCGGCACAGATTGCCGCCCAGCGTCGAGATCGCGAAGGTGGGGACGCGCAGCAGCGCCAGGTCGATGATGGGATGCGGCGCGCGGCGCGCGTGCCAGACGTACAGCAGGCCGCAGACCAGGCCGCCGCCCAGCAGCGCCGCGACCGTGAGCGGCGAGACCAGGCCGTGCCCGAGCGCCTCGAAGCCGCTCACCAGCGTGGCCAGCGCCACGCCGCTCAGCAGGAACCCGACCAGGTCCAGGCGCGGCGCATCGGCCTCGCGCACCTCCTGCACATAGCGCAGCACCAGCGCGATGCCCAGGACGCCGATCGGGATGTTGATGAGGAAGATCCAGTGCCACGACATGTAGGTCACCATGAAGCCGCCCAGCGGCGGCCCGATGACCGGGCCGAGCAGGGCCGGGATCGACAGGAACGACATGGCGCGCAGCAGGTCTTCCTTGGGCACGGTGCGCAGCAGGATCACCCGCCCGACCGGCACCATCATCGCGCCGGCCATGCCCTGCACGATGCGCGCCACCACCAGCTGCGACAGGTCGCGCGAGAGCGCGCAGGCGATCGAGCTCAGGGTGAACAGTGCGATCGCCGCGATGAAGACGCGGCGCGCGCCGAAGCGGTCGGCGGCCCAGCCGCTGATCGGCACGAACACGGCGACTGCGAGCAGATAGGACGTGATGGCCACGTTGAGCCGCACCGGCGTGGAGCCGAGCGCGGCCGCCATCGCGGGCAGGGCGGTCGCCACCACGGTGGAGTCCAGCATCTGCATGAAGAGCGCACAGCCCACGATGAACGGGATCATCCGCGCCGCCCGGACGGCGTCCGGATCACGGAGGCGGGGGGAGGCGGCGGCTGAGGCGGAGTCTGGGGGCATGGGCGGGGGCGCGGCAGGAGAGGGCGGGCGCGGCCGCCTGTAGGACTAGCCTGAAGATTGTAACGCCGGGTGCCTGACGGGAAGGCGTCTGGCTGGCCCTGCCACCTACAGTAAACTATGATGCATTCCCTCACCCCTTTCTTGCTCAGTGCTGCTGCATCATGGCGAAGAACTACGAATCCGAAATCACCCAGTTCCTGAAGAGCTACAAGACCGCTCACCCTGACACCGAAAAGCGTCAGCGCGAAGGCCGTGGCCTGCTCTGGGACAAATCGCAAGACTCCGAACTGCTCGAAGGCTTCCGTGCCGGCCGCGTGCCGCAGAAGCCTTACGTCTACCAGGCCGACTGAGCCGCGGCGCCGGTAACGAGAGCTCGGCTCCATGTCCAACCGCAACGGCTCCCTATCCGGCGACGATCTGGCAGCTTTGGTGCAACCGCAAGTCGACACGACCCCCGACACCATCGACAGTGTCGCGTTCGCGCGCCTCTACGGCGAGCCGTTGTTCCAGCTGCCCAATGACCTGTACATCCCGCCGGATGCGCTCGAGGTGTTCCTCGAGGCCTTCGAGGGGCCGCTGGACCTGCTGCTCTACCTGATCCGCAAACAGAACTTCAACGTGCTCGACATCCCGATGGCGGACGTCACGCGTCAGTATCTGTCGTACGTGGACCAGATCCGGGTGCACAACCTGGAGCTCGCCGCCGAGTACCTGCTCATGGCGGCCATGCTGATCGAGATCAAGTCGCGCATGCTGCTGCCGGTGCGCAAGTCGGATACCGGCGAAGAGGCCGAGGATCCGCGCGCCGAGCTGGTGCGCCGCCTGCTCGAGTACGAGCAGATGAAGCTGGCCGCGCAGCGCCTCGATGCCCTGCCGCAGATCGGCCGCGACTTCCACGGCACCCAGGCCGTGGCCGAGATCTCGGTCGAGCGCGCGATGCCGGAAGTGAATGTCGACGACCTGCGCGCCGCGTGGGCCGACATCATGAAGCGCGCCAAGCTCAACCAACACCATCACATCACGCGCGAGCAGTTGTCGGTGCGTGACCACATGACCCACATCCTGCGCCGCCTCAACGACGTGCGCTTCATGGAGTTCGGCGAGCTCTTCCTGGAACGCATCCGGGAGGGCGCGCCGGCCGCCGTGGTCGTGGTCCATTTCATCGCCATGCTCGAACTGGCCCGTGAATCCCTGCTGGAAATCACGCAGGCCGAACCGTACGCGCCGATCTACGTGCGCCTGGCCTACACCAGCGTGGCGGCCGCCGCCTGAGGCGGCCCGCGCCGGCCGTCGTGCCTCCAGACGCCCAGCAACCGGGGAGTTTTTCTTGAAAGTCGTACACACCATCCAGGACCTGCGCGATCACCTGCGCGGACAGAACCGCGTTGCCTTCGTGCCCACCATGGGCAACCTGCACGAAGGCCATCTGGCGCTCATGAAGCTGGCGCGCCAGCACGGCGATCCCGTGGTCACCAGCATCTTCGTCAATCGCCTGCAGTTCGGTCCCAACGAGGATTTCGACCGCTACCCGCGCACGCTCCAAGCCGACGTCGAGAAAATGGACCGCGAGCGCGACGTCTACATGGTGTTCGCGCCCGACGAGCGCGAGATGTACCCCGAGCCGCAGAGCTACCGCGTGCAGCCGCCCGATGACCTCGGCGACATCCTCGAGGGCGAGTTCCGCCCCGGCTTCTTCGCCGGCGTCTGCACCGTGGTGCTGAAGCTGTTTTCCTGCGTGCAGCCGCGCGTGGCCGTGTTCGGCAAGAAGGATTACCAGCAGCTGATGATCGTGCGCAGCATGGTGCGCCAGTTCCAGCTGCCGATGGAAATCATCGCCCACGAGACCGTGCGCGCGCCCGACGGGCTGGCGCTGTCGTCGCGCAACCGCTACCTCACGGCGCAGGAGCGCAGCGAGGCGCCCGAGCTCTACGCCACGCTGTCGCACGTGAGCCAGCAGGTCAAGGCGGGTGCGCGCGACGTGGCCGCGCTCGAGTCGGCGGCGCGCGAGCGCCTGGCCGCCCGCGGCTGGCAGGTCGACTACGTGGCGCTGCGCCGCCAGCGCGACCTGAAGGCGCCCGAGGTGGCCGAGATCGACGCCGGCGAACCGCTGGTCGTGCTGGCCGCGGCCAAGCTCGGCGCCACGCGCCTGATCGACAACCTCGAACTCTGAGCGCCCCGTCCGCGCCCGAAACCCGGCCCTCGCGCCGGGTTTTTTTGCGTCCGCGCGGCCCCGGGCAACGCGCGCACACCTGTCAGTAATCTCAGTTATCCGGCGGCGAAACCTTGCGCACACTCTCCGCAATCGTCCATTACGGAGCGTGGCCATGTGGCACTTGCCGAATCCCGTGCCCGCAGGCGCGGACAGCACCATCGTCCATGTGTCGCTCTCGCCCCGCCTGCACGCCTCGGCACCGGGCGCGCCGTCCGGCGGCAGCCCGTGGGGTGGCGAACCGTCGGGCGGCGAACCGTCGGGCGGCGGTCCGTCGGGCGGCGGACCGTCGGGCGGGGGCTTGCCCGGCGGATATTCGGGCGGCGCTGCGCCGGGCGGCGGGGCGCTGGCCCGGCTCACGCCGCGCGAGCGCGAGGTGATGGCCTACCTGTGCGCCGGCCAGCCCAACAAGGTGATCGCCATCGACCTCGGCATCTCGATGCGCACGGCCGAGGCGCACCGGGCGCGCATCTTCCGCAAGCTCGGCGTGCGCAATGTGCAGCAGCTGGTGTGTCTCACCTGCCCGTACCGGCTGTGCGCGCTCGGCGGCCTGAGCGGCGTGGCCGAGCCCGGGCCGGCGTCCATGCAGCCGCCCGTGCCGGCGCCAATGCAGGCGCCATTGCAGGCGCCCTTGCACGCGCCCTTGCACGCGCCCTTGCAGGCGCCCACGGCGGGTGACGGCGGCGCAAAAGCAGCGGGCCCCGCAGCGGGGGCCCGTCGCTGACCGGCCCAGGCGGGCCGGCGGGAGTGCGGATGGGGGGCTTACTGGCCGCAGCGCGGCTCGGGCTGCTTGAGCTCGGCGATCGGGTCGAGATCGGGCTGGCGGGTGAGGGTGTAGTTCAGGTTGGGCGTGTGGCCGTTGACCGAACGCACGCGCAGCGTGTTGTAGAGCGGCATGCTCAGGTCGGCGCGCAGGTTGCCGGCGCCGTCGAGCAGCAGCACGCGCGGCGGGCGTTCCTGGGTGGCGTCCCAGCAGCCCTGCTCGAGCGTGGGCGGCGTGTTGGCCGACTTCGCGTCGAGGTAGGCCAGGCGGGCGCGCCAGCGGCCGTTGGGCGCCAGCGTGAGCGTCACGCGCTGGGCCTCGCAGTTGAGCGCGGTGGCGAAGCAGGGCAGCGTGCCCTGGAAGGTCTGGGCCTGCGGGATCAGCTCGGCGGCGGCGGTGCGCGGCGTGCCGACCGGCACGCCTGCGTCGGCGTTGCTGGGCTCGTTGGCCGGCGCCGGCTGGCCGTCTTCGGCGGTCGGGCCGCCGGCCTGGGCCTGCTGTTTTTGCTGGGCGTTGGGCTGGCGCGGCTTGAGCTCGATCTGCACCTGCGACGGCGCATGGACCACGCTGCGATAGCCCGCGGCCTGCGCCTGCGACTGGGCGTCGGTGATGGTGCTTTCCGCCGGCGGGTTGTAGTAGCCCTCGGTGCGCTGTTGGGCGCACCCGGCCAGCACGGCGACGGCAGCCACGGCGGCGGTCAGGGCCAGGGGGCGGCCGAGGGAGCGTACGGGAGTGGGCTGGGCGGGCATGGACGGGTCCGGATGGTTCTTGGTCTGTCGCTAATTCTACGCATTTATGCGCATATCCGATACGCTGCACAGAGGGCGCGGGGCGCCCGGTGCGCCGCACGCCGCGGGTCTGCGGGTTGCGCGCAACACTGGGCCGCGTTTGATGATTTTTGCGCGTAACGGAATAATGCCCCCGTCCGCTGGCCGGTTGCGGCGCGGACGCCTGACGGGATCGATCGATGATATGGCATGAGTGGCACTGGAGTCCGGCCTGGGCGCTGGCGCTGGCCGCGCTGGCCGGCCTGGCCGTGGGCGGTTGCCTCACCTGGGTGGTGTACCGCCTGCCGGTGGCGCTGCGGCGCGGCTGGCGCGGCGGGCCGCCGATGACGCCGCCGCGGCCGCTGCGCGGCGAGCGCGTGCGCGCGGTGCCCCTGGCCGGCTGGTGGCTCGCACGCGGCGGACGCATCGGGCTGCGCGCCCGCGCGCGGCGCCAGGGCTTCGGGCCGGGCTGGGCGCTGCCGCTGGCCGAGCTGGCCTGCGCCGTGTTGTTCGCGCTGTGCGTGTGGCGCTTCGGCGTCACGCTGGCCGCGCTCGCGGCCATGGTGTTGTGCGCCGCCCTGCTCACGCTGGCCTGGATCGATCTGCGCCTGGGCCTGCTGCCCGACGTGCTGACCCTGCCGCTGGCCTGGGCGGGGCTGCTGGTCAATCTCGGCACCGGCTTTGCCACCCTGCCGCAGGCGGTGCTGGGCGCGGTGGCGGGCTATCTGTTCCTGTGGCTGGTCTTTCATCTGTTCCGCCTGTGCACCGGCCGCGATGGCATGGGCTACGGCGACTTCAAGCTGAGCGCCGCGCTGGGCGCCTGGCTGGGGCTGGCCGACCTGCCGACCATTCTGCTGCTGGCCTCGCTCGGCGGCGTGCTGGCCGGCTGGGGGCTGCGCCTGGCGGGCCGCGTCGGCCGCGGCGAGCCGCTGCCCTTCGCGCCCTTCCTGGCGAGCGCGGGGCTCGCGGCGCTGTTCCTGCAGGAGCACGGCGCGGCCGCGCCCGGCCTGCTTCACTGATCTTCGACTTTCCTGGAATGACCTTATGTTCAGAATCGGTTTGACGGGGGGCATCGGCTCCGGCAAGACGCGCGTGGCCGACCTGCTCGCGGAATGGGGCGCCGCCGTCATCGATACCGACGCGATCTCGCACGCCCTGACCGCCGCCGGCGGCGGCGCCATGGCGGCCATCCTCGCCGAGTTCGGGCCGCAGGCGGCCGATCCGGCCGGCGCGCTCGACCGCGCCTGGATGCGCGAGCTGGTGTTCCGCGACCCGCAGGCGCGCACGCGTCTCGAAGCCATCCTGCATCCGCGCATCACGGCCGCCACCAACGCGGCCGCCGAGGCCGCCGCGGGGGCGCCGTATCAGGTGTTCGTGGTGCCGCTGCTGATCGAGTCGGGCCGCTGGCGCGAGCGCGTCGATCGCATCTGCGTGGTCGATTGCGATCCCGCCACGCAGGTCGATCGCGTGCAGCGGCGCAGCGGGCTGACGCCGGAGGCCATCCGTCGTATCATGGCGGTGCAAGTGACGCGCGAGCAACGCCTGGAGGCCGCCGACGACGTGATCGTCAACGATGGCGCCACCACCCCGTACCAACTCATGACGCGCGCACGAGCGCTGCACAACCGCTGGCTCGAGCTGGCAGCCGCAAAGGACCGGACCGCGTGAGGCATGTGAGTCGAGGCTTGCATCCCCGGCGCGGCGCCGCGACCCTGAGCAACCTGGCCCTTCCGGGTCATCCGCAAGGACTCATCGTTAGCGTCAACAGGCCCAGATCAGCGTGATTCTTTTTGAATACCCCTTCAACGAGCGCGTGCGCGCTTATCTGCGGCTGGAATATCTGTTCGACAGACTGAATTTCTTCGCTCGGGAAGGGGATGCGCGGCAGCATCAGATCGCCGTCGCCACCCTGTTCGACATCCTCGAGGCCGGCGAGCGCACCGACATGAAAAGCGCGGTGCTGCAGGACCTCGAACGCCAGCGCGCCACCCTCATCGCACTGCGCGACCATCCCGGCGTGGCCCAGGATGCGCTCGAAATCATGCTCAAAGACATGGAGCGCGTGGTGGTGGCCCTGCAATCGCAGGGCAAGACCGGCCAATCGCTGCGCGAAAACGAATGGCTGGTGAGCCTGCGCGGCCGCCTGGCCGTGCCCGGCGGCGCCACCCAGGTCGACATGCCTTCCTACCATGCCTGGCAGCACAAGCCCGAGTCGGTGCGTTGCGCCGATCTGCAGGCCTGGATCGCGCCGCTGATGCCGCTGGCCGAAGGCCTGGCCATGGCGCTGCGGCTGTTGCGCGAATCGGGCCGGCGCGGCGACATCGTCGCCGAAGAGGGCGCCTACCAGCAGATGCTGGCCGGCAAGACCTTCCAGCTGCTGCGCGTCTGGGTCGATCCCGAACACGGCGTGTTCCCCGAGATCAGCGCCAACAAATACATGGTCTGGATCCGCTTCTCCATCCAGGACGGCGGGGTCAAGCCCCAGCAGGTGGGCCGGGCCGTGCCATTCCAGATGTCCCTGTGCGCCGCCTGAGCCGGTGCACCCGTCCCGTGACGCTGCCCTTCCGCCCGCCCTGTAGGCGCTCGGACGGCCGCTGATTTCCCCGCCCCGTCCCCGATTTTCTGGCGCCTGCCGCGGCCGGCCGCCGGACAACCTGTTGCGGACGATTTCATTCGGCCACGCGCGCGTCCTCTTTTTCATCTCTCTGGGGGACAATAGGCCTTCCCCATTGTGTCCCCGCGTCCGGAAACCCCATGTCTGACATTTCGCCCGCCCCGTCGCCGTCCCGCCGCAAAAAGCGCCTGATCGCGATCGTGGTCGTGTTGCTGCTGGTGGCGCTGGCCGCCTGGCTGATCTGGCGTCCGGCCGCCAACACCGGTGGACAGGGGCGGCGCGGCGGCGGCATGGCCGGCGGGCCGGCCGCGATGATGAACATGCCGGTGCCGGTCAAGGTGGCGGCGGCGCGCTCGCAGGATTTCGACATCGTGCTGCGCGCGCTCGGCACGGTCACCGCCTACAACACCGTCACCGTGCGCAGCCGCGTCGAGGGCGAGCTGGTCAAGGTGAATTTCCAGGAAGGCCAGTTCGTGAAGGCCGGCGACGTGCTCGCGCAGGTCGATCCGCGCCCCTATGAGGTGGCGCTGGCCCAGGCGCAGGGCACCCAGCAGCAGAACCAGGCGCAGCTCGAGAATGCGCGCCGCGACCTGCAGCGGTATCAGACCCTGTTCAAGCAGGATTCCATCGCGCGCCAGCAGCTCGACACGCAGGCCGCGCTGGTGCGCCAGTACGAAGGCACGGTCAAGAGCGACCAGGCCGCGGTCGACAACGCCAAGCTGCAGCTCACCTACTCGCGCATCACGGCGCCGATCGCGGGCCGGCTCGGCCTGCGCCAGGTCGACCAGGGCAACCTGGTGTCCAGCGGTGACACCAACGGCCTGGTGGTGATCACCCAGACCGACCCGATCTCGGTGCTGTTCACCTTGCCCGAGACCCAGCTGCCGGACGTGCTCGCGCAACTGCGCGAGGGCCGCACGCTGCAGGTCCAGGCCTACGACCGCGCCGACATCCGCCAGATCGCGACGGGCGAGCTCGAGACGGTGGACAACCAGATCGACGTGACCACCGGCACCGTCAAGCTCAAGGCCCGTTTCGCCAACGCCGACCAGCAGCTGTTCCCGAACCAGTTCGTGAACGTGCGCCTGCTGGTCGAGCGCCGCGCCAACGTCACCGCGATTCCCACGGTGGCCGTGCAGCAGGGCTCGGTCGGCTCCTTCGTGTTCGTGGTGCAGGAAGACAAGACCGTGGCCGTGCGCCCGCTCAAGCTCGGCACCATCGACCAGGGCTGGGTCGCCGTGAACGAGGGCATCAAGCCCGGCGAGCAGGTCGTCGTGGAAGGCACCGACCGCCTGCGCACCGGCAGCAAGGTCGACGTGGTCGCCACGCCCGAGAACGTGCCGTCGACCCCGGGCTCCTCGCTCGGCGCCGGCGCGCCGGCCGGCACCAGCCCCGCCACCATCAAACGCTCGTCCGGTTCGGGCAGGTAGCGCGCCGTGAATCCGTCGCGCCTGTTCATCCTGCGGCCGGTGGCGACCACGCTGTCGATGATCGCCATCCTCATCGCCGGCCTGATCGCCTACCGCCTGCTGCCGGTTTCGGCGCTGCCCGAGGTCGATTACCCCACCATCCAGGTGGTCACGCTCTATCCGGGCGCCAGCCCCGACGTGATGACCTCGCTCGTCACCTCGCCGCTGGAACGCCAGTTCGGCCAGATGCCGGGGCTGAATCAGATGTCCTCGTCGAGCTCGGGCGGGGCCTCGGTCATCACGATGCAGTTCAGCCTGGACCTCTCGCTCGACGTGGCCGAGCAGCAGGTGCAGGCGGCGATCAACGCGGCCTCCAACCTGCTGCCCAGCGATCTGCCGGTGCCGCCGACCTACAACAAGGTCAACCCCGCCGACGCCGCGGTGCTGACGCTGGCGATCACCTCGCCCACCATGCCGCTGCCGCAGGTGCGCGACCTGGTCGACACCCGCATGGCGCAGAAGCTCTCGCAGATTCCCGGCGTGGGCCTGGTGAGCGTGGCCGGCGGCCAGCGCCCGGCGGTGCGGGTGCAGGTCAATCCGCAGGCGCTGGCCTCGGCCGGGCTGGCGCTGTCGGATCTGCGTACCGCGGTGGTGGGCGCCAACGTCAACCAGCCCAAGGGCAACCTCGACGGGCCGCAGCGCGCCACCACCATCGACGCCAACAGCCAGCTCAAGACGCCCACCGACTACAACGACCTCATCATCGCCTATCGCAACAACGCGCCGCTGCGGCTGTCGGACGTGGCGCGGGCGGTGGAGGGCGCCGAAGACACGCGCCAGGCCGCCTGGGTGGGCGACAAGCCCGCCATCCTGCTCAACATCCAGCGCCAGCCGGGCGCCAACGTGATCGACGTGGTCGACCGGATCTACGAGCTGATCCCGCAGCTGCGCAGTGCCATGCCGGCCACGCTCGACCTCACCGTCGTGTCCGACCGCACCCAGACCATCCGCGACTCGATCAAGAGCGTGCAGCACGAGATGCTGCTGGCGGTGGGGCTGGTGGTGCTGGTGACCTTCATCTTCCTGCGCAGCGCCACGGCCACCTTCATCCCCAGCGTGGTCGTGCCGCTGTCCCTGATCGGCACCTTCGGCATCATGTACCTGGCCGGGTTCTCGCTCAACAACCTCACGCTGATGGCGCTGACCATCGCCACCGGTTTCGTGGTCGACGACGCCATCGTGATGATCGAGAACATCGCGCGCCACATCGAGGAGGGCGAGAGCCCGCTGCACGCCGCGCTCAAGGGGGCGGCGCAGATCGGCTTCACGCTGATCTCGCTCACGCTGTCGCTGATCGCGGTGCTGATCCCGCTGCTCTTCATGACCGAGGTGGTGGGGCGGCTGTTCCGCGAGTTCGCGGTCACGCTGGCGGTGGCGATCATGATCTCGCTGCTGATCTCGCTCACGCTCACGCCCATGATGTGCGCGCGCCTGCTCAAGCCCGAGTCGCAGATGCGCTACGGCCGCTTCCATCAGTTCACGCACAACTTCATCGATCGCGTCATCCAGCGCTACGACGCGATGCTCAAGACCGTGCTCAACCACCAGGTCGCAACCCTGCTGGTTGCGGTCGCAACCTTTGCGGTCACGGTGCTGCTCTACATCGTGATCCCGAAGGGCTTCTTCCCACAGCAGGACACCGGCCTGCTGCAGGGCATCACCCAGGGCCCGCAGGCGATCTCGTTCACCGCGATGTCGCAGCGCCAGCAGGAGGCCGCCGCTCGCATCCTGCAGGACCCGGCGGTCTCGGCCGTGTCGTCGTTCATCGGCGTGGACGGCAGCAACGCCACGCTGAACGCCGGGCGCATGCAGATCGCGCTCAAGCCGCAGGGCGAGCGCGAGGGCATGGCCGTGGTGACCAAGCGCCTGCAGGACGCTGTCAATGGCCTGCACAACGGCCTCACGCTCTACGTGCAGCCGGTGCAGGACCTCACCATCGAAGACCGGGTGGCGCGCACGCAATACCAGATGACGCTGTCCAACCCCGATCTGTCGGTGCTGAGCGAATGGGCGCCCAAGCTGGTCGAGAAGCTGCGCACCGTGCCCATGCTGGCCGACGTCAGCCACGACCTGCAGGACGAGGGCCTGCAGACCTGGGTGCAGATCGACCGCGATGCCGCCTCGCGGCTCGGCATCACCGCGGCCACCATCGACGAGGCGCTCTACGATGCCTTCGGCCAGCGCCTCATCAGCACCATCTTCACCCAGTCGAACCAGTACCGCGTGGTGATGGAGGTGGAGCCGCAGTTCCGCGCCTCGGCCGCCGCGCTCGACCAGATCCGCGTGCCGACCTCGTCGGGCGGGCAGGTGCCGCTGTCGTCGGTCGCGCACGTGACCGAGGGCCGCACCGTGCTGGCGGTCAACCGGCTCAACCAGTTTCCGATGACGACCGTGTCGTTCAACCTGGCGCCGGGCGCATCGCTGTCGGGCGCGGTCGAGGCCATCGTGGCGGCCGAGCACGAGATCGGCATGCCCGCGGGCGTGGAGACGCGCTTCCAGGGCGCCGCGCTGGCGTTCCAGAGCTCGCTGTCGAGCACGCTGTGGCTGATCCTGGCCGCGATCGTGACCATGTACATCGTGCTGGGCGTGCTCTACGAGAGCTACATCCATCCGATCACCATCCTGTCGACGCTGCCCTCGGCCGGGGTCGGCGCGCTGCTGGCGCTGCTGCTGAGCGGCCGCGACCTCGACATGATCGGCATCATCGGCATCATCCTGCTGATCGGGATCGTCAAGAAAAACGCGATCATGATGATCGACTTCGCGCTCGACGCCGAGCGCAAGCGCGGCATGAGCCCGCGCGAGGCGATCCACGAGGCCGCGCTGCTGCGCTTCCGCCCGATCCTCATGACCACGCTGGCCGCGCTGTTCGGGGCGTTGCCGCTCATGCTGTCGACCGGCACCGGCGCCGAGCTGCGCCAGCCGCTGGGCCTGGTGATGGTGGGCGGCCTGCTGGTGAGCCAGGTGCTCACGCTGTTCACCACGCCGGTGATCTACCTGATGTTCGACCGCCTGGCCACGCGCTGGCGCGGCGGTGAGCGTGCCGGCGCCGGTGCGCGCGCGGCGCCCGGGTCGACGCAGCCATGAACCTGTCGGCGCCCTTCATCGTCCGGCCCGTCGCCACCACGCTGCTGTGCCTGGGCGTGGTGCTGGCGGGCATCCTGTCGTTCCGCCTGCTGGCCGTGGCGCCGCTGCCGCAGGTGGACATCCCGACGATCTCGGTGAGCGCGAGCCTGCCGGGCGCGAGCCCCGAGACCATGGCCTCGAGCGTGGCCACGCCGCTGGAGCGTTCGCTCGGCAGCATCGCCGGCGTGACCGAGATGACCTCGCGCAGCTCGCAGGGCTCGACCCGCATCACGCTGCAGTTCGATCTCTCGCGCGACATCGACGGCGCCGCGCGCGACGTGCAGGCCGCGATCAACGCGGCGCGCTCGCTGCTGCCCACCAGCCTGCGCAGCAACCCCACCTATCACAAGGCCAATCCCTCGTCGGCGCCCATCATGACGCTGGCGATGAACTCGGAGACCATGACCCAGGGCCAGCTCTACGACCTGGCCTCCACCATCGTGGCGCAGAAGCTGGCGCAGATCAAAGGCGTGGGCGAGGTCACGGTGGGCGGCAGCTCGCTGCCGGCCGTGCGCGTGAGCCTGATCCCCGGCGCGCTGGCCAACCGCGGCGTGTCGCTCGACGAGGTGCGGCAGGCGCTCTCGAGCGCCAACGCCAACCGGCCCAAGGGCTTTCTCGAGAACGACGAATACCACTGGCAGATCATGGCCAGCGACCAGCTCAACAAGGCGGAAGACTACCGCCCGCTGATCGTGGCCTGGCGCGACGGCGCCGCGGTGCGGCTCTCCGACGTGGCCACGGTGGAAGACTCGGTCGAGGATCTGTTCCAGACCGGCTTCTACAACGACCGCAACGCCATCATCCTGATCGTGCGGCGCCAGGCCGACGCCAACATCATCGAGACGGTCGACGAGATCTACGCCCAGCTGCCGCAGCTCGGCGCCATCCTGCCGGGCGACGTGAACATGGTGGTGGCGCAGGACCGCACCCCCAGCATCCGCGCCTCGCTGCACGAGGCCGAGCTGACGCTGGCGATCGCGGTCGGCCTGGTGGTGCTGGTGGTGCTGCTGTTCCTCAAGCGCTGGCGCGCCGCCATCATCCCCTCCGTGGCCGTGCCGGTGTCGCTGGTGGGCACCTTCTGCGTGATGTACGCCTTCGGCTACACGCTCAATACCATCTCGCTGATGGCGCTGATCGTGGCCACCGGCTTCGTGGTGGACGACGCGATCGTGGTGCTCGAGAACATCATGCGCCACGTCGAGCGCGGCATGAGCCCGATGCGCGCCGCGCTGCGCGGCTCGCGCGAGGTGGGCTTCACCGTGCTGTCGATGAGCCTGTCGCTGGTGGCCGTGTTCATCCCGATCCTGCTGATGGGCGGGGTGGTGGGGCGGCTGTTCCGCGAGTTCGCCGTCACGCTGTCGGCCGCGATCCTGGTGTCGCTGGTGGTCTCGCTCACGCTCACGCCCATGATGTGCGCGCGCCTGCTGCGCGCCGAGCCCCCGCCGGATCCGGCCCGGCCGTCGCGCTGGCGCCTGCTCGACCGCGGCTTCGAACGCATGATGGCGGGCTACCGCAGCAGCCTCGCCTGGGCGCTCGACCACGGCAAGCTCATGCTGCTGATCCTGGCCGCCACCATCGCGCTCAACGTCTATCTCTATACCGCCGTGCCCAAGGGCTTTCTGCCGCAGCAGGACACGGGCCAGCTGCTGGGCTTCTTCCGCGTCGACCAGGGCACCTCGTTCCAGGCCACGGTGCCCAAGCTGGAATTCTTCCGCAAGGTGATCCAGGCCGACCCGGCGGTGCAGAGCATCACCGCCTACGCCGGCGGGCGCGGCGGCAGCAACACCAGCTTCCTGCAGATCCAGCTCAAGCCGCTGGCCGAGCGCGGCGTGAGCGCCGACACGGTGATCAACCGCCTGCGCGGACGGCTCATGCGCGAGCCGGGCGCGCAGCTGTTCCTGGTGTCGCAGCAGGACATCCGCATCGGCGGGCGCCAGAGCACCGGCTCCTACGACTACACGCTCATGTCGGGCGACCTGCAGTTGCTGCGCACCTGGATGCCGCGCGTGCAGCGCGCCATGAGCGAGCTGCCCGAGATCACCGACGTGGACGCCGACGTCGAGGACAAGGGCCGCCAGATCAACCTGGTGATCGACCGCGACGCCGCCACCCGGCTCGGCATCGACATGTCCACCATCGCCGCGGTGCTGAACAACTCCTACAGCCAGCGCCAGGTCTCGGTGATGTACGGGCCGCTGAACCAGTATCACGTGGTGATGGGCGTGGACGCGCGCTTCGCCGAAGACGCCGAGTCGCTCAAGCAGCTGCAGGTGATCGCGGCCGATGGCAGCCGCGTGCCGCTGTCGGCCTTCGCCAGGCTCGAGGTGGGCAACGCGCCGCTGTCGGTGAGCCACCAGGGCCTGTTCGTGGCCGACACCATCTCGTTCTCGACCGCGCCGGGCGTGTCGCTCGACCAGGCGCTGGCCGCCATCGATACGGCGGTGGCGCGCATCGGCCTGCCCTCGGATCAGATCCAGGCCGGCTTCCAGGGCACGGCCGCCGAGCTGCAGAAGACGCTGGCGCGCCAGCCCTGGCTGATCCTGGCCGCGCTGGTGGCGATGTACATCGTGCTGGGCATGCTGTACGAGAGCTTCGTGCATCCGCTCACGATCCTGTCGACGCTGCCCTCGGCCGGCATCGGTGCGCTGCTGGCGCTGATGCTGCTCAACACCGAGTTCACGCTGATCGCGCTGATCGGCGTGTTCCTGCTGATCGGCATCGTGAAGAAGAACGCCATCATGATGGTGGACTTCGCGCTCGACGCCGAGCGGCGCGAGGCCATGGCGCCGCGCGACGCCATCTTCCAGGCCTGCCTCACGCGCTTTCGCCCCATCATGATGACCACGCTGGCCGCGATCTTCGGCGCGCTGCCGCTGGTGCTGGCCACCGGCGCGGGCGTCGAGATGCGGCGCCCGCTCGGCATCACCATCGTGGGCGGCCTGGTGCTGTCGCAGATCCTCACCCTCTACACCACGCCCGTCGTCTACCTGTACCTCGACCGACTCCGCCTCTGGGCCGCGCGCCGCCGCGCCGGCACGGCCTCCGTTCCGACTCCGCATCCATGATCCGATTTCCGACCCTGACCTCCGTCTTCTCCGCGCGCCTGGCGCCGCTGGCGCTCGCGCTGCTGCTGGCCGGCTGCGCGGTGGGCCCCGACTACCAGCGCCCCGCCATCGACGTGGGCGCCGGTTTCAAGGAAGGCGAGGGCACCGTGCCGGGCTGGAAGCGGGCGCAGCCCGCCGACCAGGCCGAGCGCGGCGAATGGTGGCGCGTCTACGGCGATGCCACGCTCGATGCCCTGATGGCCCACCTGAACACCGCCAACCAAACTGTGGCGCAGGCCGAGGCCAACTATCGCCAGGCCCAGGCGCTGGTGAATTCGGCGCGCTCGGCCTTCTTCCCGACGGTCGGCGCCGACGCCGGCCTGACCCGTGCCGGCAACGGCACCAGCTCGCAGAGCACCGGCACCAGCACCTCGAACCAGTATTCCCTGAGCGGCAGCGTGAGCTGGGAGCTGGACGTGTGGGGCCGCATCCGACGCCAGGTCGAATCGAGCCAGGCCTCCGCGGCGGCCAGCGGCGCCGATCTCGCGGCGACGCGCCTGAGCGCGCAGTCGGCGCTGGCGCAGAACTATCTGCAGCTGCGCATCCTCGACGAGCAGAAGCGCCTGCTGGACGCCACGGTGGCGGCCTACGAGCGCTCGCTGCAGCTCACGCGCAATCGCTACGAGGCCGGCGTGGCGGGCAAGGCCGACGTGGCCGTGGCCGAGACGCAGCTCGAGAACACGCGTGCGCAATCGATCGACCTCGATTGGCAGCGCGGCCAGTACGAGCACGCGATCGCCGTGCTGGTCGGCCTGGCGCCGTCGCGTTTCGCCCTGCCGCCCGCGCCGTTCACGCAGCAATTGCCCGAGATCCCGGTGGCCCTGCCCGCGACGCTGCTGGAGCGCCGGCCCGACGTGGCTGCGGCCGAACGCCGTGCCGCCGCCGCCAACGCCGACATCGGCGTGGCCGTGGCCGCCTGGTTTCCCGACCTGACGCTGTCGGCCAGCGGCGGCTTTCGCAGCGGCCAGTTCGGCGACCTGCTGACCGCGCCCGCGCGCTTCTGGTCGCTCGGCCCCGCGCTCGCGCTCACGATCTTCGACGGCGGCGCGCGCGAGGCGCAGATCGCGTCGGCCCGCGCGGCCTATGATTCGCAGGCCGCGGCCTATCGCCAGAGCGTGCTGGTGGCGCTGCGCGAGGTCGAAGACTATCTGATCCAGCTGCGCGTGATGGCGCAGGAGCAGGAGGTGCAGCGCCGCGCGCTGACCTCGGCACGCGAATCGTTGCGCCTGACGCGCAACCAGTACGAGGCCGGCCTGGTCGACTATCTGAGCGTGGCGGTGGTCGAGGCCACCGCGCTCAACGCCGAGCGCAGCGCGCTCACGCTGTTGGGCAATCGACTGAATGCCAGCGTGCAGCTGATCGCCGCGCTGGGCGGCGGCTGGGAAGGGTTGCCGCAGGCGGATCGCCCGCCCGCGGCACAGGAGGCCGCGGCGGCCGGCACGCCGGCACCGGCCACGCAACCCTGACGCATCGCTGCGGCGGGCGCGACCGGCGCGTGTGCGCGGGCCGCGCCGGCGCGGCTCAGATCAGGCCGCGGATCGCGGCGATGCCGTGCGCGCCGTGCTGCTGCGCGTCGCGCAGCGTGTCGGGCGACTGACCGCCCAGCGCAAACACCGGCAGGCCGGCGTCGCGGTTGTGCTGCACGAAGCCGTCCCAGCCGATGGCCGGCTGGCCCGGATGGCTGGCGGTCGGCAGCACCGGCCCGAGCACCGCGAAATCGGCGCCCAGTTCGCGCGCATGCACCACCTCGGCGTGCGTGTGCGCCGACACGCCCACCAGCTTGCCCTCGGCCGCGGCCGGGCGCGTCTGCAGCGCCTTCGCATCGGCCGCGCGCAGGTGCACGCCATCGGCCTCGTTCCACCAGGCTTGCGGATGCACACTGTTGACGAGCAGGCGCGCGCCCGCGCGCCGGCAGCGGGCCAGGGCCTCCTGCATGGCCGCATGCAGCGACGCCGCATCCGCGCCCTCCGGCCAGGCCGGTTCGCGCCACTGCACCAGCTTCAGGCCCTGCGCCAGCGCCCGGTCGAGCTTGGCGAACCAGGCCGGCAGCGCGGCGGGCGAGCCGGCCGAGCTGATGCCGTAGCGCGTCGGCAGCTGCAGCCAGCGCAGCGGCGGCAGCGTGGCCGGCAGCAGGTCGCCCACCACGTCCGCGTGGGCCGGGTCGACCCATTGCAGTCGCTGGTTTTCCAGGCCGCGCGGGTCGCCGTCCCAGCCCGTGACGTGGCAGAACGCCAGCCGCACGGTGGTGTGCGGATAGACGTGCACGTAGGTGACCCACGGCCGCGCCTCGGTCACGCGGATGCCGATCTCTTCTTCGAGCTCGCGCGCCAGCGCCTGCAGCACGGTCTCGCCGGGCTCGAGCTTGCCGCCCGGCAGTTCCCACCAGCCCGACCAGGGCTTGCCTTCCGGACGCTGGCCCAGCAACAGCTGGCCGTCGGGCCGCAGGATCAGCCCGGCCGCGACGTCGATGATCTTGTCAGACATGGCGGGCCGCCCAGTCGCGTGCGAACTGATAGGCCACCCGGCCCGAGCGCGAGCCGCGTTCCAGGGCCCATTGCAGCGCCTCGGTGCGGCTCGGCAGCACCTGGTCTTCGGGGCAGCCCAGCTCGCGCAGCCAGTGATAGACGATGTCGAGATAGTCGTCCTGGCGGAACGGATGGAACGACAGCCACAGGCCGAAGCGCTCCGACAGCGAGATCTTCTCCTCGACCGTCTCGCCCGGGTGGATCTCGCCATCCGACTGGTGCTTGGCCTGGAGGTTTTCGCTCATGTATTCCGGCATCAGGTGGCGCCGGTTGGACGTGGCGTAGATGAGCACGTTGTCGCCGGCGGCCGAGACCGAGCCGTCGAGCACCGACTTCAACGCCTTGTAGCCGGCCTCGCCCTCCTCGAACGACAGGTCGTCGCAGAACACGATGTAGCGCTCGCTGCGCGGCGCCACCAGCTCGACGATGTCGGGCAGGTCGCCCAGGTCGGCCTTGTCGACCTCGATCAGGCGCAGGCCCGCGTCGCCGTGCGCGGCCAGCATGGCCTTGACCAGCGAGCTCTTGCCGGTGCCGCGCGCGCCGGTCATGAGCACGTTGTTGGCCGGCTTGCCGGCCAGGAACTGGCGCGTGTTGCGTTCGATGATGCCTTTCTGGCGCTCGATGTGCTGCAGGTCGTCGGCCTCGATGCGGGCGACGTGGCGCACGGCGTCGAGCCAGCCGCGCGAACCGCGCTTGCGCCAGCGGTAGGCGTGCGCGCTCCAGTCGATCTCGGGCGGCGCGGCGGGCAGAAAGGCTTCGAGCTGCGCGAGCACGCGCTCGGCGCGGGCCAGCAATTGGGTGTAGTCGGTAGCGGTCACTGCGAAATTCCTGGTGAGGCGGCCCGGGAAAGGGGCGCGCCGGCGGTTACGACAGGATCGTCGCTGCCGCCACAGGGGTCGCGGCGGCACGCGGACGAAACGCGCCGGCGGGGGTACTGCGACGCGCTGCAAGCAGATGCGGCGGCCGGGGCGGGTGACGGCCCGCCCCGGCCGTGGGTGCGCCCCGTGAGGCGCGGCGATCAGGAACGGTAGTCGGCGTTGATGCTGACGTACTCGTGCGAGAAGTCGCAGGTATAGACGGTCTCGGTGTGCTTGCCGCGACCCAGCGCGATGCGCACGCCGATCTCGGCCTGCTTCATCACGCGCTGGCCATCGGCTTCCTGGTAGTCGGGATTGCGGCCGCCGTCGAGGGCCACCAGCACGTCGTCGAGCCACAGTCGGATCTTGCTCACGTCGAGGTCGTCGATGCCGGCGTAGCCGATGGCGGCCAGGATGCGGCCCAGGTTGGGATCGGAGGCGAAGAAGGCGGTCTTGACCAGCGGCGAGTGCGCCACGGCGTAGGCCACCTTCAGCGCCTCGTCGGCGTTGCCGGCGTCTTCGACGCGGATCGTCATGAACTTGGTGGCGCCCTCGGCGTCGCGCACGATCTTCTGCGCCAGGTCGGTGGCCGCCTCGGCCAGCGCCGCGCGCAGGGCCGGGTAGTTGGCGTCGGTCTCGCTGTCGACCTGCAGGCCGCTCGCGCCGGTGGCGATCACGATGAACGAGTCATTGGTGGAGGTGTCGCCGTCGACCGTGATGCGGTTGAACGACACGTCGGCGATCTCGCGCGCCAGCTTGTCGAGCAGGGGCTGGGCGATGCCGGCGTCGGTGGCGAGGTAGCTCAGCATGGTCGCCATGTTGGGGCGGATCATGCCGGCGCCCTTGCTGATGCCGGTCAGGGTGATGGTCTTGCCGCCGATCTCGACGCGGCGCGAATAGATCTTCGGCAGCGTGTCGGTGGTCATGATGCCGTGCGCGGCGTTGAACCATTCGTTGGCGCCCAGCTTGGCGATCGCGCCCGGCAGGCCCGCGACCAGGCGGTCGAGCGGCAGCGGCTCCAGGATCACGCCGGTGGAGAAGGGCAGCACTTCCTCGGCCTTCACGCCCAGCAGGCGGCCGAGCTCGGCGCAGGTGGCGCGGGCCTTCTCCAGGCCCGGCTCGCCGGTGCCGGCGTTGGCGTTGCCGGTGTTGATGACCAGCGCGCGGATCGGGCCGCCGGCCTGCAGATGGGCCTGGCAGACCTGCACCGGCGCGGCGCAGAAGCGGTTGCGGGTGAAGACACCGGCCACGCTCGAGCCGGGCGCCAGGCGGAACACCGTCAGGTCGCGTCGGTTGGCTTTGCGGATGCCGGCCTCGGTGACGCCGATTTCAACACCGGCTACGGGGTGGATGTCGGATTCGGAAGGAATCTGAAGATTAACGGCCATGGAGTCGTCTCGATGAGCAGGACGGGAAAAACACCGCGCGCAGGCGGTGGCGGAAAATCTCTCTATTATCCCACCGCCACGAGACAGGCGCTCGCGCGGCGGGTTTCAGGCCGGGGTCAGGGCCCCAGCCGCACCGACGCCACGTCGAGCACGCCCGCGTCGCGGTTCGACAGCACGCCGCGCACCTCGCCGCCGGGCGCCTGCAACACCGACTTGCCGGCGGGCACCTCGGCGCCGCCCGCCCGCCGGGCGCTGCGGCCGCGCGAGGGCGAAAACAGCAGGTCGCCCGCCTGTGCGCCGGGCACCTTGGCGCCGGCGCTGGCCACGCGCGTGCCGGCCGGGTAGGTGACCTCGCCGAGCGTGGCCTCGCTGCTCAGCAGCCCCTCGAACGACAGCCGCTTGCGCTCGGGCGAGAGCCGCAGCTCCACCTTGAGCAGCGGCAGCTGGTCGACGCCGAGCGCCTCGCTGCCGTCGGTGCGGACCAGCCAGCCGGGCTCGCCGGCGCGGCTGGTGAGCCAGGCGCCGGCCGGCAGCGGCCGCTCGTCCAGCGCGTTGCCGGCGGCCAGGTGACAGCCGGCGAACTGCGGCTTGCCGTTGGCCAGCCTGAATTCCAGCGGATGGGTCGCCATGCAGGTCCAGCCGTCGATGCGCTGGTTGGTGGCGGTGGTGAGCGACCAGGCCTGGGCCGCGCCGGGCGTGCTGGCCTGGTAGCGGGTCAGGCCGATCGCGTCGATGCCGGCCACGGGCGTGGGCGCCGGGAAGCGCGCGGAGATGAAGGTGTCGGGCTGGCCGGCCGTGGCCAGCCGCAGCTGGGTGCTGGCCGGCATCTGCACGCCGGCCAGCGAGGCGGGCGCGTCGAGCGTGACGCGGCGCGCCGCGTCGGCGCGGGCCTCGCGCTGGGCCTGCACCCAGGCGCTGATGTGCTGATAGGGGAACACGCCGCCGGCCAGGGCCAGCAGCGCCATCAGGGTGGGGCCGAGACGGCGGTGTTCGGACAGCCATTCGCGGCTGTCGGGATTGCGGGCCAGCAACACGCACCACGTCAGCAGGGTGCTCAGGCAGATCAGCGAGATCGCCATGGAGACGTAGTAATTGCCGCCGGGAATCGAGACGGAGATCATGGCGGCTATTATGCGCCAAACCCGGCCGCGCCAGCGCCGGCGCGGCCGCCGTTTTCATTCCGATTCGGCGCGCTTGGATACCACCTGCAACTTCAGTTCGCCCAGCGCCTTGTAGAGCGTGTTGCGGCTCGCCTCGGGCATGTCGCCGAACATCCCCTTCACCCACGATTCATGGGCCTTGGCCATCTTGGCGAAGGCCTTCCTGCCCTGCGGGGTGAGCTTGAGCAGCGAGCTGCGCCGGTCGGATTCGACCTTGGTGCGCACCACCAGGCCCTCCTTCTCGAGCTGGTCGGTGATGCCGGTGATGTTGCCGTTGGTCACCATCATGTGGCGCGACAGCTCGCCCATCTTCATGCCCTTGGGCGCGCGCTGGAGCTGCGCCATCAGGTCGAAGCGCGGCAGCGTGGTGTCGTACTCGGTGCGCAGCCGGCTGCGGATCTCCGATTCGATCAGGTTGCAGCAGGTCAGCATGCGCAGCCAGAGCCGCAGCGCGTGATGATCGTCGGGCGCGGCCCGCGTTTCCAGGTCGGGTGAGTCGATCATGAAAGAGTGCCTTGTTGCTGCGTGGAAGAAAGGTCGGGAGGCATGAGGCCCATCTGCGACAGCAGCGCGCGCGTGTAGGGCGCGGCCGGGTCGTTCAGGCTCAGCACGAGGTCGAAATGGTTGGAGCCCGGCATCGCGACATACTCGCCGGCAAAGCCCGCGGCGCGCCAGGCCGCCAGGAAATCCTGGCTCTGGCGCTTGAACTCATCGGTTTCGCTTTCGCCGTAGGTGACCAGCAGCGGGCAGCCGCCGTGCTGGGGCAGGTGCAGCTGCGGGCTGTTGCGCTCGGCATCGGCCGGGCTCATGCGCATCCATTCATTGATGTGGGTGTGCACCAGCGGGCGCAGGTCGAACAGGCCCGACATCGGCGCGGCGCCGCGCAGCACCTGCTTGGGCACGCCATAGGCCGCGTGCCAGCCCTCGGCCAGCAGCGCGCCCACCAGATGGCCGCCGGCCGAACTGCCGCAGGCATGCAGCCGGGCGGGATCGCCGCCGAGGCGGCCGATGTGCCGGTGCACCCAGGCCAGCGCGCGGCGGTTCTGGTCGACGATGCGGTCGAGCGTGACGGCCGGCGCGAGCGAGTAGTTCACCGCCACCACGATGGCGCCGGCGCGGGTGAAGAGCGGCGCCATGCCGCTCGAATCGCTCTTGGACAGCAGGCGCCAGTAGCCGCCGTGGATGAACAGCAGCACCGGCGCGCGGCCGTCGATGCGGTCGGGCAGGAAGATGTCGAGCGTCTCGTCGGGATGCTCGCCGTAGGCCACGTCGAGCTCGCAGCGCAGCGTCTCGCGCGCCATGCGGCTGTCGTCGGCATAGCGCTTGAGTATCGGGTGGATGTCGGGTACTGTCGCGCGAGCGTTGTACTGCACATCCAGTGCCGCGCGATCGTATTCGCGATACAGGGGTCGGTCTTGATCGGCCATGGCGTCCAGCGTGTGGGGGTTATCGGTACAAACCCTAGACTTGTTTTGCCGAATACTTTAAACCTAAACTATGGCGCACGCCAGTTTCTTTTGCCTCGCGCGCATGCCGGCACGGGGGCAAGGTCAGGTCGGGCCGCGGGGTCCGGCGGTCCGATGCCGATGCTGGCGCTGGAAGCATCCGTATCAAAAAAGGCCGTATAAAAAACCTGCCGCGCCCTGCGCAAGGAGCTCCACCATGCGTTTGATCCCCTCCCTCCTGGTCGCGGCGGCAATGCTGCCGGGCCTGGCCAGCGCCGACACCATCAAGGTCGGCATCGCCAACGACATCTCCGGCCCGTTCTCCGCGCTGGGCGCCGAAGCCCGCGACGGCTTCAACCTCGCCATCAAGCAGCTGGGCAACAAGCTGGGCGGCCAGCCCGCCGAGTTCATCCAGACCGACATGGGCGGCAATCCGGATCAGGCACGCCAGCTCGTCACGCGCTACATCCAGCGCGAAAAGATCGATTTCTTCACCGGCCCGATCGGCTCGAACGTCGCGCTGGCCGTCGGCCCGGCGCTGTTCGCCGCCAAGGTGCCGTTCCTGTCGAACAACCCCGGCCCCAGCCAGTATGCGGGCGCCCAGTGCAACAAGTTCTGGTTCGGCCTGTCGTATCAGAACGACGCCTTCCACGAGGCCGCCGGCAAGGTCGCCGCCGACCGCGGCTATAAGAAGGTGTTCGTGATGGCGCCCGACTATCCCGCCGGCAAGGATGCGCTCACCGGCTTCAAGCGCGGCTACAAGACGCCCGTGGCCGAAGAGCTCTACACCAAGCTCGGCCAGCTCGACTACGCCGCCGAGCTCGCGCAGATCCGCGCGGCCAAGCCCGACGCGGTCTACATCTTCCTGCCGGGCGGCATGGGCATCAACTTCGTCAAGCAGTTCGTCGCCGCCGGCCTGTCGCAGGGCACCGCGCTCGTGGGCCCCGGCTTCTCGGCCGACGAAGACGTGATCCAGGCCGTGGGCGAGCCCATGCTCGGCATGTACAACACCGCGCAATGGGCACACGACCTCGACGTGCCGCAGAACAAGCAGTTCGTCGACGCCTTCCGCAAGGAATACAACAACCGCTATCCGTCCGTGTATGCCGCCCAGGCCTACGACGTGATCATGGCCATCGACGCGGCCGTGAAGCAGAGCGGCGGCAAGGCCAGCGATCGCGACGCCATCGTGGCGGCGCTGGAGAAGGCCGACTTCTCCTCCGTGCGTGGCCCCTTCACCTACGGCAAGAACCACTACCCGATCCAGCCCTACTACGTGCGCGTCGTCGACAAGGACGCCAGCGGCAAGATCACCAACAAGCTGGTCGGCAAGGTGTTCGACAAGTACCAGGACGTCTACGTAGGCGAGTGCAAGCTCTGATGGCAAAAGGCGCGCCCCTGAAGGGCGCGCTTTTTGCCGCGTCCACCGCGCGCGGGGCGGTGGCGCATCACGACACGCGGGCGCAGCGATCGCCCGCGGCTTCGGGGGAAGTTTCATGACGTTCACGCTGGTCATCGAGCAACTGCTCAATGGACTGCAATTCGGGCTGATGCTGTTTCTGATCGCCGCCGGGCTCACGCTCGTGTTCGGCATCATGGACATCATGAACCTGGCCCACGGTTCACTCTACATGGCGGGCGCCTACGTGGCCGCCGAAACCATGCAGCGCACCGGCTCCTTTGTCGCCGCCGTGGCGGTGGCGGCCATCGCCACCGGCGTGGTGGGCGCGGTGCTCGAGCTGGTGCTGATCCGCCGCCTGGCGCTGCGCGATCACCTGGCGCAGGTGCTGGGCACCTACGCCATCATTCTCATCGCGGGCGACCTGGTCAAGATGATCTGGGGCCCGGCGCCGATGATGCTCAACATGCCCGCCGCGCTGGCCGGCCCGGTGCGCCTGCTGCCCGACCTGATGTATCCGGCCTACCGCCTGATGATCATCGTGTTCGGCCTGCTCGCGGCCGCGGGGCTGTACTGGTTCGTGACGCGCACTCGCGCGGGCGTGCTGGTGCGCGCCGGCGCGTCGAACCGGCAGATGGCCACGCTGATGGGCGTGCGCGTGCCGATCCTGTTCCTCGGCGTGTTCTTGCTGGGCGCCATGCTGGCGGCGGTGGCGGGCGCGCTGCTCGGGCCGATCACGGCGGTGCAGATCGGCATGGGCGAGGAGATCCTGATCCTGGTGCTGGTGTGCATCGTGATCGGCGGTATCGGGTCGATCCGCGGCGCCTTCGTCGGCGCGCTGCTGGTGGGCATGGTCGACACGGCGGGGCGCGCCTTCCTGCCCATGCTGCTGCGCCAGGTGTTCTCGCCGGCGGTGGCCTCCAGCGTCGGCCCGACGCTGGCGGCCATCCTGATTTATGTGTTGATGGCCGGGATCCTGGTGTTCCGTCCGTCGGGTCTGTTTCCGGCGCGCGGGTGAAGCATGCGTAGATCTCTATACTGGACTGTCGCCCTGTTGCTGGCCCTGGCGGTGTTTCCGCTGGTCGCGCCGGCCCTGGGCCTCGACTTCTACATCTCCTTCGTGCGGCGCGTGCTGATCTATGCGCTGGCGGCGACCAGCCTGAACCTGATCCTGGGCTACGGCGGCATGGTGGCGCTCGGGCATGCGGCCTTCTTCGGCGCCGGCGCCTATGCGGTCGGCATCCTGCAGTCGCTCGGCGTCAACAGCGCGCTGCTGGCCTGGCCGGCCGCGATGCTGCTGGCGGCCGTGCTGGCCTGGATCATCGGCGCGATCTCGCTGCGCACCCGCGGCGTGTACTTCATCATGATCACGCTGGCCTTCGCCCAGATGGTCTATTACATCTTCATCTCGCTGCGCCAGTACGGCGGCGAAGACGGCCTGAACCTCGCCGGCCATTCGCAGCTGCCGGCGCTCGACCTGGCCAACGACGTCACCTTCTACTACGTGGTGCTGGTGCTGTTCGCCGTGCTGCTGTTCCTGTTCAACCGGCTGGTCGACGCGCGCTACGGCGCGGCGCTGCAGGGCATCCGCGAAAACGAATCGCGCATGGAGTCGCTGGGCTATCCGGTCTACCGCATGAAGCTCACGGCCTTCGTGATCAGCGGCGCGGTCGCGGGCCTGGCCGGCGCGCTGCTGGCCAACCACAACCTCTTCATCTCGCCCAGCCTGATGCACTGGACCCAGTCGGCCAACCTGCTGATCATGGTGCTGGTGGGCGGCATCGGCCTGCGCTACGGCGGCGTGGCCGGCGCGGCGGTGATGCTGGTGCTCGAGGAAGTGCTGCGCCTCTGGACCGAATACTGGCACCTGCCGCTGGGCCTGCTGCTGCTGGGCGTGGTGCTGGGCGCCCCGCGCGGCCTGGCCGGGCTGGTCGGCCCGTGGTTCGCCAGCCGCACGCCCGCCACCGAACCCGCGAGGAAAGCGTGATGACGACATCCAACACGCCCGCCCTGCGGGCCACCGGCCTGGTGCGCCGCTTCGGCGCGCTGCTCGCCACCGACCAGGTGTCGATCGAGCTCGCGCCGGGCGAGATCCATGCCCTGATCGGTCCCAACGGCGCCGGCAAGTCCACCCTGATCCATCTGCTGTCCGGCACGCTGGCCGCCGACGCGGGCACGCTGCACGTGGGCGGCACCGATGTGTCGGCCATGACGGCCCACGAACGCGTGGCCGCGGGCCTGTCGCGCTCGTATCAGATCACCAACATCTTCCGCAGCTTCAGCGTGCTCGACAATCTGCTGCTCGCGGTGCAGGCCCATGCGGGCAGCAGCTTCCGCTTCTGGCAGCCGCGCGCCCACGAGGCCGCGCTGTACGACGCGGCCCGCGCGCTGGCGCAGGAGTGCTGCATCGACGCCTCGCTGTTCGCGCGCCAGGCCGGCACGCTGCCGCACGGCGAGCAGCGCAAGCTGGAGTTCGCGCTGGCGCTCGCCGCGCGTCCGAGCGTGCTGTTGCTCGACGAGCCCATGGCCGGCATGGGCCCCGACGAAACGCTGCGCCTGACCGAGCTGATCGAGAGCCTGCGCGGCCGCGCCGCGATGCTGCTGGTCGAGCACGACATGCAGGCGGTGTTCCGCCTGGCCGACCGCATCTCGGTGCTGGTCTATGGCCGCGTGATTGCCACCGGCACGCCGGACGAGATCCGCGCCAACCCCGACGTGCGCCAGGCCTATCTGGGCGACGATGAAACGGAGGCCGTATGCTGAAGATCCAGGCCGCCGCGAGCGGCTACGGCGCCAGCCAGGTGTTGTTCGGCGTCGATCTGGAGATCGGCGCGGGCCAGGTCGTGACCCTGCTGGGGCGCAACGGCATGGGCAAGACCACGCTGCTGCGCACCCTGTTCGGCCAGTTGCCGCTGCGCGCCGGCGAGATCCATTTCGCCGGCCAGAAGATCAGCGGCTGGCGGCCCGACCGCATCGCGCGCGCCGGCATCGCGCTGGTGCCGGAGGGCCGGCAGTGTTTCCCCAACCTGAGCGTGCGCGAGCACCTCACCGCGTTCGTGGCGGCGCGCAATCCCGACATCGGCGCGCCCTGGACCCCGGAGCGCGTGTTCGAGCTGTTTCCGCGCCTGGGCGAGCGCGCCCGCAACATGGGCAACCAGCTCTCGGGCGGCGAGCAGCAGATGCTGGCCATCGGCCGGGCCCTGGTCACCAATCCGCGCCTGCTGATCCTGGACGAAGCCACCGAGGGGCTGGCGCCGCGCATCCGCGAGGAGATCTGGACCTGCCTGGCGCGCCTGCGCGAAGCGGGCCAGACCATTCTGGTGATCGACAAATACGTCGAACGCCTGCTCAAGCTGGCCGACCGCCACGTGATCCTGGAGCGCGGCAAGGTGGTGTGGACCGGCGACTCGCCGGCGCTCGACGCCGACCGCGGGCTGTGGGAGCGCTACCTGGGCGTGTGACGTAGCCCGTCCCTGATTTCCCGCCGGCCCGGCGTGGACTCCCCCGGCGCATCGCGCTCGGGGCGTCCACCCCGGGCCGGCGGTGTTTTGGGGCGCCCGCAGGGACGCCCGTAGGGGCGCCCGCAGGGGACGCCCGCAGGGGACGCCCGCAGGGGACGCCCGCAGGAGGCGCCCGCACGGGCGCGTGCACGGGCGGCGCGCCCGCGGAGGCGGGTCGGTGTAGACCCCGTCTTGCGCAGTGTCCACGCGGGGTATATATTTCAAGCCTAAAATATCAAAGGTTCAAAATCAACGGCGGTCGATCGAGGCGTGCCGCCGCTGCCACGGAGCTGTACACATGAAGATAGTCTGCCAGGGTGGTGGTCCCGCCGGTCTGTATTTCGGCCTGCTGATGAAACTGCAGGATCCGTCCAACGACGTGACCGTGGTCGAGCGCAACCGGCCCTACGACACGTTCGGCTGGGGCGTCGTGTTCTCCGACGCCACGATGGACAATCTGCGCGAGGCGGATCCCGTCTCCGCCAAGACCATCGGCGATGCGTTCAATCATTGGGACGACATCGACATCCATTTCAAGGGCCGCACGATCCGCACCGGCGGCCACGGCTTCATCGGCATCGGCCGCAAGCACCTGCTCAACATCCTGCAGGCGCGTTGCGAAGAGGTGGGCGTGAAGCTGGTGTTCGAAACCTTCGTGCAGGACGACCAGGCGCTGGCGCGCGAGTACGACGCCGACCTGGTCATCGCCGCCGACGGCCTGAACAGCGTGGTCCGCACGCGCTACGCCGACACCTTCAAGCCCGACATCGACCAGCGCCGCTGCCGCTTCGTCTGGCTCGGCACCACCAAGGTCTTCGACGCGTTCACCTTCGCGTTCGTGCAGACCGAGCACGGCTGGTTCCAGGCCCATGCCTACCGCTTCGAGGACGGCCTCTCGACCTTCATCGTCGAGACCCCCGAAGAGACCTGGCAGGCGGCCGGCATCGAGCAGATGAGCCAGGAAGACGGCATCGCCTACTGCGAGAAGCTGTTCGCGCCGTGGCTCGACGGCCATCGCCTGATGAGCAACGCCGGCCACCTGCGCGGCTCCGCCATCTGGATCCGCTTCCCGCGCGTGATCTGCAACGGCTGGGTGCAATGGAACCACCTCGACACGCCGCGCGGCGAGCGCGACGTGCCGGTGGTGCTGATGGGCGACGCCGCCCACACCGCGCACTTCTCGATCGGCTCGGGCACCAAGCTCGCGCTCGAAGACGCCATCGAGCTGGCGCGCTGCCTCGACGGCCAGCCCGACCTGCGCGCCGCGCTCAAGCATTACGAAGAGGTGCGCAGCGTCGAGGTGCTCAAGATCCAGAACGCCGCGCGCAACTCCACCGAGTGGTTCGAGAACGTCGAGCGCTATGCCGGCCTGGAGCCGGAGCAGTTTGCCTATTCGCTGCTCACGCGGTCGCAGCGCATCTCGCACGAAAACCTGCGGCTGCGCGATCCCGCCTGGCTCGAGGGCTACGAGCGCTGGATCGCCGAGCATGCCGGCGAGGCGGCCCCCGTGGGCAAGACCGTGCCCGCGCCGTTGCCCATGTTCACGCCCTACCAGGCCCGCGGCGTGCGCCTGCCCAACCGCATCGTGGTCTCGCCCATGGCGATGTATTCCTGCGTCGATGGCGTGCCGGGCGAGTTCCACCTGGTGCACCTGGGCGCGCGCGCGCTCGGCGGCGCCGGCCTGGTGATGGTCGAAATGACCTGCACCTCGCCCGACGCGCGCATCACGCCGGGATGCCCGGGCCTGTGGAACGACGAACAGGCGGCCGCCTTCAAGCGCATCGTCGATTTCGTGCACGCCAATTCGCCCGCGAAGATCGGCATGCAGCTCGGCCACGCCGGCCGCAAGGGCTCGACCCAGCTCGGCTGGCAGCGCATCGACCACCCGCTGGCCGAGGGCAACTGGCCGCTGGTGTCGGCCTCGCCGCTGCCCTACATGCCGGGCGTGTCGCAGGTGCCCGCCGAGCTCGATCGCGCCGGCATGGACCGGATCCGCGACGAGTTCGTGGCCGCCGCCCGGCGCGCCGCCGCGGCCGGCTTCGACTGGCTCGAGCTGCACTGCGCGCACGGCTACCTGCTGTCGAGCTTCATCTCGCCCATCACCAACCAGCGCAAGGACGAATACGGCGGCAGCCTCGACAGCCGGCTGCGCTTCCCGCTCGAGGTGTTCCGCGCCGTGCGCGAGGTGTGGCCGGCCGACAAGCCCATGTCGGTGCGGATCTCCGCGCACGACTGGGTCGAGGGCGGCATCGACGCCGACGACGCGGTGGCGATCGCCCGTGTCTTCAAGCAGGCGGGCGCCGACATGATCGACTGCTCGTCGGGTCAGGTGAGCCCCGAGCAGCGCCCGGTGTATGGCCGCATGTTCCAGACCCCGTTCGCCGACCGCGTGCGCAACGAAGCCGGCATCCCGACCATCGCGGTGGGCGCCATCTTCGAGGCCGACCATGCCAACGGCATCATCGCCTCGGGCCGTGCCGACCTGTGCGCGCTGGCCCGGCCGCACCTGGCCGACGCCTCCTGGACGCTGCGCGAGGCCGCGCGCGTGGGCTACACCCACACGCACTGGCCGCAGCAGTACGAGGCCGGCAAGCGCCAGCTCGAAACCAACTTCGAACGCGCCGCCGCCATGGCGCAACAGGAAGCGAAATGAGCGCCGCACTTCCCCTGCAGGGCCACCACGCGCTGGTGACCGGCGGCGCCCGCGGCATCGGCCTGGCCTGCGCGCAGGCGCTGCTGGCCCAGGGCGCGCAGGTCACGCTGCTGGGCCGTGACGGCCAGGCGCTGGCGCGCGCGGCCGAAGCGCTGGGCCCCGCCGCGGGCTATGCGCAGGCCGACATCAGCGATGCGGCCTCGGTGCGCGCCGCCTTCGACGCGGCCGCGCTGGCGCGCGGTCCGATCGCGATCCTCGTCAACAACGCCGGGCAGGCCGAGAGCCAGCGCTTCGACCGCACCGACGAGGCGCTGTGGCAGCGCATGCTCGACGTCAACCTCACCGGCACCTTCCATTGCATCCAGGCCGCGCTGCCGGGCATGCTGGCCCGGGGCCACGGCCGCGTCATCAACGTGGCCAGCACCGCCGGCCTGATCGGCTACGCCTACGTGGCGGCCTACTGCGCCGCCAAGCACGGCGTGATCGGCCTGACCCGCGCGCTGGCGCTGGAGGTGGCCAGAAAGGGCGTCACCGTCAACGCGGTGTGTCCCGGCTACACCGAGACCGACATCGTGCGCGACGCGGTCGCCAACATCGTGCAGAAGACCGGGCTCGACGAGGCGGGCGCGCGCGCCAAGCTGGCCGAGCGCAACCCGCAGGGCCGCCTGGTGCAGCCCGAGGAAGTCGCCGCCACGGTGGCCTGGCTGGCGCTGCCGGCCAGCGCCTCGGTCAACGGCCAGGCCATCTCGATCGATGGCGGCGAGGTCATGCCGGGTTGAGCCGCGCCGCTTTGCCCCGCACACACAGACAAAGGAGAAGACAGATGAGCGCAAGCGAACAGCACACGATGAAGCATCACAAACGGCCCTATGCCGGCTACGAGGCACGCACCTTCCTCTGGGACGTGAGCGCCGACGGCAAGGTCGCCACCATCACGCTGAACCGCCCCGAACGCAAGAACCCGCTCACGTTCGATTCCTATGCCGAGCTGCGCGACCTGTTCCGCGGCCTGGTCTACGCCACCGACATCAAGGTGGTCGTCATCACGGGCGCCGGCGGCAACTTCTGCTCCGGCGGCGACGTGCACGAAATCATCGGCCCGCTCACGCAGATGAGCATGCCCGAGCTGCTCGACTTCACCCGCATGACCGGTGACCTGGTCAAGGCGATGCGCGCCTGCCCGCAGCCCATCGTGGCCGCGGTCGACGGGGTGTGCGCCGGCGCCGGCGCCATGGTGGCGCTGGCCTCCGACCTGCGCCTGGGCACCGCCGCCGCGCGCACCGCCTTCCTGTTCACCCGCGTCGGGCTGGCCGGCGCCGACATGGGCGCCTGCACGCTGCTGCCGCGCATGATCGGCCAGGGCCGCGCGAGCGAGCTGCTCTACACCGGCCGCGCCATGCGCGCCGACGAAGGCCTGGCCTGGGGCTTCTTCAACAGCCTGCACGAGCCCGAGGCGCTGGGCGGCGCGGCCGCCGAGCTGGCCGCGCAGATCGCCGCCGGCCCGACCTTCGCGCACGGCGTCACCAAGAAGCTGCTGCACCAGGAATGGAACATGGGCGTGGACGAGGCCATCGAGGCCGAGGCCGAGGCGCAGGCCATCTGCATGCAGACGCGCGACTTCCGCCGCGCCTACGACGCCTTCGTGGCCAAACAGAAACCCGTGTTCGAAGGAGACTGAGCTCATGATGCGCGACAGCAGCTGGCTCGACTGGCCGTTCTTCGAAGACCATCACCGCACCCTGGCACACGAGCTCGACGCCTGGTGCGAGTCCAACCTCGGCCACGTGGACCACCACGACGCCGACGCGTCCTGCCGCAAGCTGGTGGCGGCGCTGGGCAAGGCAGGCTGGCTGCGCTATTGCGTGCCGGCCGGCGCCGATGGCGCCTGGGGCGGCAGGCTGCCCCAGGTCGATTCGCGCGCGGTGTGCATCCTGCGCGAGACGCTGGCGCGCCACGAGGGCCTGGCCGACTTCGCGCTGGCGATGCAGGGCCTGGGCAGCGGCGCGATCTCGCTGATGGGCACCGAGGCCGTCAAGGCGCGCTATCTGCCGCGCGTGGCGAGCGGCGAGGCCATCGCGGCCTTCGCGCTGTCCGAGCCGGACGCCGGCTCCGACGTGGCCGCCATGAGCTGCGCGGCCCGCCTCGACGGCGATCACTACGTGCTCGACGGCGCCAAGACCTGGATCTCGAACGCCGGCATCGCCGACTTCTATTGCGTGTTCGCGCGCACCGGCGAGGCGCCCGGCGCGCGCGGCATCTCGGCCTTCGTGGTCGATGCCGACACCCCGGGCTTCAGCGTGAGCGAGCGCATCGACCTGATCGCGCCGCATCCGCTGGGCACCCTCACGTTCGACCAATGCCGCATCCCGGTGTCGCAGCGCCTGGGCGAGCCCGGGCAGGGCTTCAAGCTGGCCATGATGACGCTGGACATCTTCCGCGCCTCGGTGGCGGCCGCCGCGCTGGGCTTCGCGCGCCGCGCGCTCGACGAGGGCCTGGCACGCGCCCGGAGCCGCAAGATGTTCGGCCAGACCCTGGCCGACCTGCAGCTGACGCAGGCCGCGCTGGGCGACATGGCGACCGCGATCGATTCGTCGGCGCTGCTCACCTATCGCGCGGCCTGGCTGCGCGACGTGCGCGGCGAACGCACCACCCGTGAGGCCGCGATGGCCAAGATGACCGCCACCGAGTCGGCGCAGCAAGTGATCGACCGCGCGCTGCAGATGTTCGGCGGCGCCGGCGTGGTGAGCGGCATGGCGGTGGAAAAACTTTATCGGGAAATCAGAGCGCTGCGTATTTACGAAGGCGCCACGGAAGTGCAGAAGTTGATCATTGCCCGGGAGCTGTTGAAGTCCTGATTCCAGGGCGTGCGTACCACGGGCAAGTCACCACACCTACAGCAACAGGGGAAATCCATGGAAGTATCCGCGCACACCGACACCTTTGCCCGCGACAACCTGCCGCCGCAAGACCTCTGGCCCGAGTTGTTGCTGGACGGTCCGGACGTGGCCTATCCGGCCCGTTTCAATTGCGCCGTGGAGCTGGTCGACCGGCACGTCGCCGAAGGCCGCGGCGAGCGCATCGCGCTGCGCTGGCGCGAGGGCGATGCCCAGCGCACCATGACCTATGCCGCGCTGCAGGCGCTGACCAACCAGGTCGCCCGCGTGCTGGTCGAAGACATGGGCCTGGCGCCCGGCAACCGCGTGCTGCTGCGCGGCCCCAACAATCCCATGATGGCGGCCAGCTGGCTGGGCGCGATCAAGGCCGGCCTGGTCACGGTGCCGACCATGCCGCTGTTGCGCGCCAAGGAGCTCAAGCAGGTGATCGACAAGGCGCGCGTGCAGGCCATGCTGTGCGACGTGCGCCTGGCCGACGAGGCGCTCGCCTGCATGCGTCAGGGCGGCGACTACTACTGCCCTGATCTGAAGCAGATCAAGATGTTCAACGACACCGGCAGCGATGCGCTCGACACGCTGGCCGCGTCCAAGCCCGAGGCGTTCGAGGTGTGCGATACCGCCGCCGACGACGTCTGCCTGATCGCGTTCACCAGCGGCACCACCGGCGCGCCCAAGGGCTGCATGCACTTCCACCGTGACGTGCTCGCCATGTGCGACCTGTTCCCGCGGCACGTCATCAAGCCTGGCGCCGACGACGTGTTCTGCGGCACGCCGCCGCTGGCCTTCACCTTCGGCCTGGGCGGCCTGCTGTGCTTCCCGCTGCGCGTGGGCGCCAGCACCGTGCTGGCCGAGAAGCTCTCGCCCGAATCGCTGCTGCAGCTGATCCAGGATTTCCGCGCCACCATCGTCTTCACCGCGCCCACCTTCTATCGCCAGATGGCGGCGCTGGTGCCGAAGTTCGACATTGGCTCGCTCGCAAAGAGCGTGTCGGCGGGCGAGGCGCTGCCCGATGCGACCCGCCA
>Ga0160496_1000197_pt1 | contig 37608 bp, 34 predicted proteins | sample DIDPMG_2_FD_108231 | JGI IMG/M metagenome (GOLD analysis project Ga0160496, IMG submission 108231) | Enriched soil microbial communities from UW Madison campus, WI, USA - DID2937_E24_FP MG | ecosystem: Environmental > Terrestrial > Soil > Grasslands | place: USA: Madison, Wisconsin | collected...
CTTCGCCTTCAACGCCCCCGGCACGCCACTGTATGCGCTGTATGGCAGTGCCGCGCTGATCGCCTTGTGCAACTTCTACCACTACCACACGCAGGGTTTCCTGACGATGATGACCGGCATGCGCGCCGTGCCGCAGGCGCTGGAGGAGGCGGTCAGCTGCCTGGGCGGCGGCACGCTGCGGGTACTGCGCGACGCGGTGCTGCCGCTGATCGGTCCGACCGTGCTGGGCGTGTTCTTCTTCCTGTTCATGCGGTCCATGGTGACGCTGTCAGCGGTGATCTTCCTGGTCACGCCATCCGTGAGCGTGGCGCCCGTTTCCGTCCTGCGCCTGGACGAAGCGGGGTTCGTCTCGCAGGCTGCCGCCTATTCAACCCTTATCATGCTGGTCGTGGGGGGCTCCCTGCTGGCATTGCGCGCGCTGATCGCCGCAGCCGCGCGGCGCCGGACATAGATTAGGAAACATCGGACATGTGGCAAGAAGAGCGGTATCAGAGAATCCGCGCCCTGCTGTCTTCATTGCAGCAGGTATCGACCGACCGTATCGTCGGCGAACTAGGGGTGTCGAGGGAAACAGTCAGGCGTGACCTGCTGGAACTGGAGGCCATGGGCGAATTACGCCGGGTGCACGGCGGCGCCGTGCCGGTACACAGCGAACCGCCCATCGCGGAACGCGTGCATACGCGCGTCAAATACAAGCGCGCCATCGCGCGCGCGGCCGCGGGGCTGGTATCCAGCGGACAGACCCTGTTCCTGGACGCCGGCAGCACCACCAGCGTGCTGGCCGACGAACTGGCCAAGCTGTCGGGCCTGACCGTCATCACCAACTCGTTCGACGTTGCCTTGAAGGTGGGCGCGGCCGGCAACGGCGCGAACCAGCTCATCATGCTGGGCGGCTCCGTGGGCGGCCCGGTATGCGCCACGGCCGGCGACATCACGATCGCCGAGATCCACCGGTATCGCGCGGACTTGGCGCTGCTGTCTCCGGTAGGCGTGGACGCCGAATTCGGCGCCACCAATTATGACCTGCGCGAAGCCGAAGTCGCGCGCGCCATGGCGGCAAGCGCCAAGCAGCTGGTGCTGCTGGCCGACTTCAGCAAGATCGGCCTGTGCAGCCGCGTGTCGTACTGCAGCGCGGACCGCATCGACCATCTGGTCACCAACACCAGCGCGCAGAAGTCGCCCGCCTACGCCGCCTTGAAATCCGCCGTCGGCAAAATCCTGGCGGTGTAGCGCAAGCTTCGGCCACGCGTCAGTCCAGCGACACGCCCGCAGTTTTCACCATGTCGGCCCAGTACACGGTGTCTTCCTGCAGCCGCGTCTTGAATGCGGCGGGCTGGCTGCCCACCGCCCAGCTGCCGCCGCTGTTGATCTTGGCGATCACGGCGGGCGATTTCATCGCCTGCCCCACTGCTTGCGCCAGGTAGGCGACGCGCTCGGGCGGGGTGCCGGCGGGCGCGAACAGTCCGTACCAGTCATCGGCGGTAATGCCCTCCATGCCTGCCTGCTTGAGTGTGGGCGCCCCCTTGAAGATGCCGATGCTGTTCTCGTGGCTGAGCGCCAGGATGCGCAGCTTGCCGGCGGCGACCATGGGTTCGGCCGAGGCCGGTGAAGTTATCAACATGTCCACCGTGCCTCCCATGAGATCGGTGATGGCGGGCGCTGCACCGCGATACGGCACATGCACCAGTTTCACATCGGCCTTCTGCGACAGCAGCGCGCCCATCAGATGGCTCATGGTGCCGTTGCCGGGCGTCGCATAGGTGACCACGCCGGGCTGCTTGCGCGCGGCGTCCAGATAGTCGTTCAGCGTGCGGTACGGGCCCTCGCTGCGCGCCACCAGCACCAGCGGCGCGGAAGTGATCTGCGAGATGGGCGTGAAGTCCTTGACGGGATCAAAGCCCACGTTCTTGTACAGGCGCGGATTGACGGCCATGACGCTGGTCTGCGACATCACCAGGGTATAGCCATCGGGCTTGGCACGCGCCACCTGCGCCGTGCCGACGTTGCCGCCCGCGCCCGAGCGGTTTTCCACCACCACACTCTGGCCCGTGATGGCGCCCAGTTCCTGCGCGATCAGGCGTGCGACGCCGTCATTACCGCCCCCCGGAGGAAACGGCGACACGACCGTGATGGCCTGCTTGGGATAGTCGGGTAGAGGCGCGGGCGCCTCGGCGTGGACGACAGTCCCCCACAACAAACCGGCCAGCGCCGCGGCAGCGGCCTTGCGTATGTGCGATGCATGGTGCTTCATCTGAGTTCCCCTTGTGATTGGCGGCCGGATACTCGGCCGTCCTTTGCATTCCGGTTCGGCATGAACCGTCCGCACCCCGGCCGTGCAGGCCGGGGCGTACTTTTCGGATTGATGCGTCTGCTGTGCCGCGAGGCCGGATCAGGCGAGCGCGGCGGCTCCGGTGTCAGCGGGCCGGAAAGCGGTAGCCCGCCAGTTCGCGTTCGTCGATCTGCTTGACCAGATTGGTCTCCCAGGCCAGGTACTGGCGCGCGGCGGCCTTGTTGCCGTCGTGGCGGTCATGCACAAAAAACAGATAGTCGATGCAGTCGGCGTCGGCGGGCTCGGCCGGCGTGGACGCCAGTGCGATGCCCTGCGCGGCCCAGCCAGAGGGATCTCCGGTGTTGGCATGGATGTCGTTCACTCCCAGCGCCCGCAAGTCCTGCGCGGCCCAGGCGGCCAGGGCCGCATCCTCGGCCAGCAACACTACCGGACGCGTGGCGTCCAGGGGCAGGCTGGCGAGACGCGGGCGAATGGACCAGCGCGCGCCTGCAATATGGCTGGCGCGATAGCGCATGCTGGGACGAAGATCGATCAGCTGCGCGCCCTGCGCGCGCGCGGCTGCAAGCTGCGCATCATCCAGCAAGGGCAATTGCGGCGCCAGCGCCTTTTCCACAGGGTTGTCCAAATGCGCCTGCACGCCTTCTCGCAGCACGCTGGCGTCCCAGCCCATCTGCCGCAGCCAGCTGGCGACCACCGGCGCGCGCACGCCTTCGGCATCGAACACGACGATGCGCGCGCCGCGCACGGCCAGGTACTGGTCGGTGGCCTGGATCAACTGGCCGCCAGGCGTGTGCTGCGCACCGGGCAGCGAACCTTGCGCGTGCTCTTTGGCGCTGCGCACATCGCACAGGAAGGTGCTGCGGTTCTTGTCGCGCAACCATGCTTGCACCGCTTGCGCACTCACCGTAGGCACGCCATGGCTTTCGGCCAGTCGCGCGGAACGCTGTGCCAGCGCGGGCAGGTCTTGTGGTGCAACGCCATCGTCGTAGCGGCGGCGCGCGCCGTGTTCAAGCTGCAGATCCTCGAGGTACCAGCCTTGCGTGCCGTTCTCCAGCGCGTAGACAGGATTGGGCACGCCCAGGTTGATCAGCGTCTGCGCCCCGATGATGCTGCGCGTGCGGCCGGCGCAGTTCACCACAATGGTGGTCTGCGGATTGCTCGCCAGCGCGTGGGCGCGCAGCGCCAGTTCCCCGTTGGGGCAGCAGATGCCGCCCGGGATGCTCATCTTCTGGTATTCCGCATAAGGCCTGCCGTCCAGCACGATCAGGTCGTCGCCGCGGCGCTGGCGTTCGGCCAGGTCGCGCGCGCCGATACGCGGGGTGTGGAAAACTTCTTCGGCCAGTTCGCCGAAGGTTTTGCTGGGCACGTTCACGCCCGCGAAGACGGCATAGCCGTCGCGCTGCCATTGCGCGATGCCGCCGCTCAGGCGATGGACATTGCAGTACCCAAGCGCTGTCAGGGCCTGCGCGGCGCGCGCCGCCGTGTCATCGGCGCCGCCGTCGTCGTAGAGCGCGATGCGCACATCGCGCCGCGGCGCCAGGCGCACGATATCCACCTCCAGCCGGCTGTAAGGCACGGGCGCGGCGTAGAACAGATGGCCCTCGCCATACTGGCCATGCTCGCGCACGTCCAGCAGCGCGATTTCCGCGCCATCATGCAGCCATTGCTTGAGCGTGTGCGGATCGATGTCGATGGCGGACGGGTCTTGAGTGGGGTGCATCATGGTGTTCAGCGAAGACAGAGAAAGTCGGGATAGCGCTTGTTTCAGGTCGGCAATGAGGTCGTCGGGGTCCTCCAGGCCCACATGCAGGCGCAGCATGGCGCCGCGCGGCTCGGGATCCGGCAAAGACCGCGCCGCGGCAAGATTCACCGGTATCACGAGGCTTTCGAAACCGCCCCACGATGCGCCGATGCCGAATAGCTGCAGGCTGTTGATAAGTCGCTCGACGGCGTCGACGCCGACCGCGCCGGCGAACTCCACCGTCAGGAGGCCATTCGCGCCGGTGCAATCGCGCTGCCACAACGCGTGGGAAGGATCGCCGGGCAAGGCCGGACACAGGACACGCGCCACTTCCGGACGGCTCAACAGAAAGTCCGCCACACGCAAGGCGCTGCGGGCGTGCTGCGCCATGCGCAAAGGCAGCGTGCGCATGCCGCGCAACACCAGATAGGCGTCATCGGCGCCAACGGTCTGCCCCAGATCCACGGTGGCGCGCTCCAGCGCATTCCAGGCCCGTGCATTGGAGATCACCGCGCCCATCATCACATCGGCATGTCCGCCCAGATACTTGGTGGCCGCCAGGATCGAAATGTCGGCGCCCAATGTCAGGGGTTGATGCAGCAATCCGGAGGCCCAGGTGTTATCCACAGCCAGCCAGCAATCATGCGCGCGGGCCAAAGCGGCCAACGCCGGCAGATCTGGCATCTCATAAGTCAGGGAGCCCGGCGACTCCGCGTAGATCATGCGGGTTTGAGGACGGATGAGCGCTTCGATGCCCGTGCCGTCGGGTTGGTAGTACGTATACGCGATGCCCAGCCGCGCCAGATGTTCCGCGCAGAAGCGGCGCACGGGCTCGTACACCGCATCCGTGATCAGTACATGGTCCCCGGCGCGCAAGTAAGCCAGCAGCACGGTGGCGATGGCGGCCTGGCCGGTGGGATACAGCTTGGCGCGATAGCCTTCTTCCAGCTCGACCAACGCGTCTTCGAGCGCGTGCGTGCTATCGGTGCCGCGCGCGCCGTAGGACGGCAGGCGTTCCTGGTCGCGGCGGCTGCGCGTGTCGCGCCAGGCCTGCACGCTTTCGAAGACGTAGGTGCTGGCGCGCGTGACGGGCGTATTGACCCAGCCGCGATGAGGGCGGCCGGCGCGCAGGAGGCGCGTGGCGGACCGATAGGGCTTGTCCATGATCAGCGGCGCGTCTGCACGCCGATCGGCATGACTTTGCAGGTGCCGGCTTGCAGATCGAACGCCAGGCGTTCGGTCAGCGTTTCCAGTGCGCGACCGTACATGTGCAGATGGCGGATGACGCTGTCACCCTGGATTTCCACGGCGTGGATATCGTCCGGCATCAGCGCGATGCCGGTGCCGGGGCCAACCACCACGGTGCCGGTCTTTTCGAGCCGGCCCACGCCGGGCACGGAGCCGTCGTCGCTGCGGTCATAGACGTAGTTGTATTCCACGCCTTCCACGGCCGCGATACAGGCCCAGGTCGTGTGGTTGTGTGGAACGATCTGCTTGCCGGGACGCATGACGTTCAGATAAAGCGCGTAGCTCTTGTCTGCGTCCTCGGCGATCAGGTAGCGGGCCTGGCGTTCGCCGTCTTCCGGCGCGGGATAGCGGTCGGCTGCCCACCAGTCGGTGTGGCCGGCCAAGCCGATCAACTCGTCCAGTACGGTCTGGAGACTGTCTCGGTTCAGCCCCTTATTTCCTACAGTTTTTTTAATATTTCCGATGGCGTTAGCGATGCCGGCTTGGTGAGGATGTGCGTTGCTCACTTTACGTTTTCCCTATTTTCATGAGTTATGCCATTGAATGTATCCCCCCTGCTGGCGTGGAACAATTTAAATTGCCTTAAGATTCCATTAGCGTCGCTAATACTTTCTACACACCCATGCGCAACCTGGATCTGGACCTGCTCCGCACGCTGACGGCCATCGCCCGGCACGACACCTTTTCGGAAGCCGCCAACCGCCTGCACAAGACACAGTCCGCCGTGACGCAACAGATGCAGCGGCTGGAATCCCTTATCGGCCAGCCCTTGTTCGAGAAGCAGGGCCGCAACAAGGTGCTTTCATCGCATGGGCGGCGTCTGGTGGAATACGCCCGCCACATGCTGGCCATCAACGATGAGGCGCTACGCGCCCTGCAGGACGGGCCGTTGGAAGGCGACCTGAAGCTGGGCGCGCCGCTGGACGTGGCGGACTCGATCCTGCCCACGCTGCTGACGCACATCGCGCGCTCGGCGCCGCGCGTGAAACTGGAAATCCGCACGGACCGCAGTCCCTTCCTGATGGACGCTCTGCGCGCCGGGGAGCTCGACCTGACGATATCCACGCGCTTCGACCAGGACTTCGAGGGCGTGGCGCTGCGCACTTCGCCCACGGTGTGGCTGGCTTCGGCCGACTACGTGCACGACATGCATGCGCCAGTGCCGCTGGTGCTTGCCGACGAACCCAGCATCTTCCGCCGGCTGGCGCTCACGGCCCTGGAACAGGCGCGCGTGCGCTGGCACACCAACTATGTGGCGCCGACGCTGGTGGGGATAAAGGCCGCGCTGCGCGCCGGCTTGGGCGTCACTGCGCGCAGCGTGGAGCTGCTGGGGCCGGAAATGCGCGTGTTGGGTGAAAAGGAAGGATTGCCGCCCTTGCCCGACGTGACGTACTTCCTGTGGATAAGGCCGGACCTGATAAATCCGCTGACACGACAGGTCTACGACATGCTCAAGACCAGCCTGGGGCTGGCTCAGCAAGGCGATGCGGCGGCCCAGCCGCCGCGCATCAATAGCGGTCGAACAGATCCTGCAGGGCTGCCGGATCGCGCGTGACGGATAGGCCCAGCATCAGCAGGATGCGGGCTTTCTGGGGGTTCAGGTCGCGCGCGGCAACAAACCCCAGACGGGCGTCATCGAGTTCGACGTCGCGCGCCACGAACCCGCTGCCCGTGCGGCTGGACCGCACGACCGCCACGCCGTTGGCCGCGGCGCGGCTCAGGCTTTCAATGGCCAGATCCGTAGCGTTGCCGTCGCCGACGCCGGCCAGCACGATGCCGTCGGCGGCATCGGCCAGGAAATCGATCAGATCGCCCTGCAGGTTGGCATGGGCATAGACAACATCCACGCGGGGCCAGCGGGCCTTTTCCAGCAATGCGAGTGAAAACTCGCTTTCGGCGGTATGCGTCGTGGTGTTGCGCGAATAGAAGCATGGAACACCGCCGTGCATGACTCCGGCGCGGCCGCGATTGGGCGACGCGAACGCGCAGAGGCCGGCGCTGGCGATCTTCTGGATTTCGCGGGCGTAGTGCACATCTTCGTTCATGACGACAAGCGGCCCGCGGCCGCGCGCCTCGGGATGGCGCGCCAGCGCCACCGCGTTGTACAGATTGGCCGGGCCTTCGGCGCCCAGCGCGGTGGCCGGACGCATGGCGCCCACCATCACTACGGGCTTGTCGTGGCGTATCACCAGGCTCAGGAAGTACGCCGTTTCTTCCAGCGTATCCGTGCCATGCGTGATGACGATGCCCGACACCGAGGCGTCGCGGCTCAGCGCATCCACGCGCTCCGCCAGCGCGCGCCACACGGCGTGCGTCATGTTCTGGCTGCCAACGTTGGCGACCTGCTCGGCGCGGATCTCGGCGATGTTCGCCAGTTGCGGCACGGCGGCCAGCAAGTCATCGACGGAAAACGAGCCTGCCTTATAGCCGGCGGAGGTCGCGTCAGCCTGGGCGCCGGCGATCGTGCCGCCCGTCGCCAGTACCGCGATGACAGGCAGCGCGCGCTCAGGCATCCACTACCCCGGACAGGCCCTGGCGCTCGAGCAGGGAATTCAGGTGTTCCCAGCCATGGAAGTCGATGACGATCTGGCCCTTTTCCTTGGCGCCCACTTTCAGCGCGACGCGCGTACCCAGATGGTCGGACAGCGCCTCTTCCAGGCGGGTCAGGTCGCGCGACACGCCGTTGGCCTTCTTCTTGGGCGCGGCGGACGACTCGGTTTCCTTGGCGGTCTTGGCGACCAGCTTTTCGGCTTCACGCACCGACAGGCGACGCGCGATGATTTGATTGGCCAGCTGGATCTGCGTGGCCGCATCAACGGCGAGCAGCGCGCGGGCATGGCCCATGTCCACGTCGCCCGCCAGCAGCATGGTCTGCACGGCCGCCGCCAGGTTCAAGAGGCGCAACAGGTTGCTGGTGGCCGAACGCGAACGGCCGATTGCTTGCGCGGCCTGCTCATGCGTCAAGCCGAATTCATCCAGCAGCCGGCGCACGCCCTGCGCTTCTTCCAGCGGATTCAGATCTTCGCGCTGGATGTTTTCAATCAACGCCATGACGGCCGCGTTCTCGTCGGCCACTTCACGCACCAGCACCGGCACTTCCTTCAGGCCCGCAATCTGCGCAGCGCGGAAGCGCCGTTCGCCGGCGATGATCTCATAGTGGCCGGGCGCGGCTTCGCCCAGTGCGCGCACAAGAATGGGTTGCATGATGCCTTGTGTGCGGATCGATTCGGCCAGTTCGCCCAAAGCGCCCTCGTCCATGCGCGTGCGCGGCTGATACTTGCCGGCGCGCATCTTCGAGACGGGCAAGGTGGACGGCGGACCCTCGGGCTTGGCGGCGGCAGCAGCCTTGCCGATGTTCTCGATGGCTGGCGCGTCGGCGCCGAGCAAGGCGTCCAGTCCGCGGCCCAATCCCTTGGGTTTCTTGGTGGCCATAATTAAATCCTCTTTCCTTCTGTTTTTGTATCCCGAGCCTGGCTCAGGCGTCCGTCTGCTCGGCGGGCAGGCGGTACCAATACGCGTAACAGTCTTTGAAACCGTAGCGGCCATACAAGGCGCGCGCGGCGGTATTCTCCGGCTCAACCTGCAAATAGGCTGTCGTGGCGCCGCCGGTGGCGCCTGTTGCCAACAAGTGTTCAATCAGGGCGGCTGCGTAGCCTTTGCGCCGCTGCCCCGGGTCCGTGACGATATCGAACAGGCCCAGCAAGTCACCGTCGCGGACAGCCAGGCCCGCGGCAACGCACTGCCCCGCCGCGTCCGTTGCCAGCACCGGCGAGATATCCACAGCCAGTCCTTGCAAGCGCGTCCGATGTTCGGCGATGTGTGCGGATTCCGAGTTGCGCATTGCCCCGACCGCCGCCGCGAAGCGCCCGGTATCGACAATATTGAAAAGCAGATCGCCCCGGACGCTGGGCCTGGGAGCGAGCGGCATGCACATGACTCGGGTCTCGTCGGTAAAGGTATAACCGCGGGACTCCAGTTCGGCGTCGAGGGAAAAATCGGGACCGATGGAGGTAATGCGCAGCACCATGGGCAAGCCATGGCGCGCATACAACGATGAACAATACGCCAGCCGCTCGTCCAACGGACGTGTGGATAACCCCAGCACATTGATACTGCGTGCGCGCTTGGCCGACGAGGGCGCGAACCGCACCAGCCAGCCATCGAAAAGCACCTGCGCGTCGACCGCGGTCGCGTTCAACGCTGCCTCTTCCAGACGCGTGCGCAGGCTGTCGCGCGCATCGATGCGCGGCGTACCGGGGACTGGCATTTCGGTCTGGGAAAAGAGCGGGACGGCGGACATGGTTGTGGCCTACTTCAGATCCTTCTTCACGCGCTCAATCATTTCAGCGCCAAACGAGATGTAGGCCTGCGCACCGCGCGAGCCGCGGTCGTACACCACGCCAGGCATGCCGTAGCTGGGGGCTTCGGCCAGACGCACGTTGCGCGGCACCACGGTCTTGAAAACCTTGTCGCCGAAATGCGCCTCTAGTTGCGCGGAGACCTGCTGTTGCAGGGTCATGCGCGGATCGAACATGACGCGCAACAATCCAATGACGCGCAGATCGTCGTTGATGTTCCGGTGCACGCGCTTGATGGTATTGACCAGGTCGGACAGGCCTTCCAGCGCGAAGTACTCGCACTGCATCGGAATGATGACGCCATGGGCGGCGGCCAGGCCGTTCAAGGTCAGCAGCGACAGCGTGGGCGGGCAATCGATCAGCACGAAGTCGTACTGCGTGGCGACCGTGTCGATCGCGGCCTTCAATTGGCGCTCGCGTTGTTCCATCTGCACCAGGTCGATCTCGGCGCCGGACAGTTCGCGGTTGGCGGGCAGCACGTCGTAGCCGCCAGACTCGGACTTCACGCGAGCCTGCTCGATGTTGGATTCACCGATCAGCACCTGGTACAGGTTCGACTCGAGCGAGTTCTTGTCGATGCCGCTGCCCATCGTGGCATTGCCTTGCGGGTCCAGGTCCACCAGCAGCACACGTTGGTTGTGCGTGGCAAGGCCCGCCGCCAGATTGATGGCGGTCGTCGTCTTGCCCACACCGCCCTTCTGGTTGGCAATGCAGAAAACGCGGGCGGAGGTGCTGGGGGGTATGTTCTTCATAGGGTTCCTTGACTACGGCGCATCCAGATCAGGCAGCGTTCGGCCTGCAATTCAGGCACGCGCAGCGGCTGGATGTGATCGACTTGCCATTCTCCGCGCGCATGCAGCGCCTGTATTTCGTCCTCGGGGACCTTGCCCTTCATGGCGACGAGGGTACCATCGTTGCGTACATGGCGACCTGCGAGTTGCGCAAAATCGTCCAAGGAAGCGAAGGCGCGCGACGTCACGATGTTGCACTCGGCCGGAGTCAGCGTTTCAATGCGCGCGTGGCTGGCCTGCAGATTGGGCAAGGCCAGCACGCCACTCATCTGCCGCACGAAGGCCGTCTTCTTTTCAACTGCGTCCACGCAGGTCACCGACCAGTGGGGCCGCATGATCGCCAGAACGACGCCTGGCAGGCCGCCGCCCGATCCGACGTCGTAGACCTTGGCCGGCGTGGCAGAAGCGCCCAGCGCCTCGCTGAACGGCCCCACGGCGGCCAGGCTGTCGAACAGGTGCTGGATCAGCATCTGCTGCGGATCGCGGATGGCGGTGAGGTTATAGGTCCGGTTCCAGCGCTGCATCTGCGACAGATAGTTCAGCAGCTTGGCCATCGTGGCGGCATCGGCCTCCAGCCCCAGTTGCTCGCAGGCGCGAGACAGGCGGCCGGCCATGTCCGCGCCGGCCGTATCGGCGTGCGCGCTCATGCCGCTTGCTTGCGCGAGCCGTAATGCAGGCGCTTCAGATGGATTAGCAGCAATGAGATTGCAGCGGGAGTGACGCCGGAAATGCGCGCGGCCTGGCCGATGGTTTCCGGGCGATGCGCCTTGAGCTTCTGGCGCACTTCAAACGACAGGCTGGTCACCGCGTCGTAGTCGACATCGGCAGGTATGGCCTGCTGTTCGTGCGCGATCTGCTTCTGGACTTCAACCTGCTGGCGGTCGATGTAGCCGGCGTACTTCACCTGGATCTCGACCTGCTCGGCCAGCACTTCGTCTTCCATCACCCCGGGGCCGGCCAGGAGCGAGCCGTCGGCATTGCGGGCAGCCATCAAGGCTTCATAGGAAACATTGGGTCGTTTCAGCAGATCTGAAAGTGAGTACTCACGTTCAATTGCCTTGCCCAGCAGCGGTTCCGCAACTTCGGCGGGCAGTATACGCGGATTCACCCAGGAGGATTTCAAACGTTCGACTTCCGCGGACACCGCGTCGCGCTTGCGATTGAAGGCATCCCAGCGGGCGTCATCCACGATTCCCAGGCGGCGGCCGATTTCGGTCAGACGCAGGTCGGCATTGTCTTCGCGCAGGCTAAGCCGGTATTCGGCCCGGGACGTAAACATGCGGTACGGCTCAGTCACGCCACGCGTGACCAGGTCGTCCACCAACACGCCCAGATAAGCCTCGTCGCGGCGCGGAGTCCATTGCTCGCGCTCCAGCGAGAACAGCGCGGCGTTGACGCCAGCCAGTAGCCCTTGGGCGGCCGCTTCTTCGTAGCCGGTGGTGCCGTTGATCTGTCCGGCAAAGTACAGGCCCGTGATCGCCTTGGTTTCCAGGGTGCTCTTCAATCCACGTGGATCGAAGTAGTCGTACTCGATAGCGTAGCCGGGGCGCAAGATGTGCGCGTTTTCCAGGCCGGGCAGGGAATGGATCAACGCCAGCTGCACATCGAACGGCAAACTCGTCGACACGCCGTTCGGATAAACCTCGTGGGTATCCAGCCCTTCCGGTTCCAGGAAGACCTGGTGCGACTCTTTGTCGGCAAAGCGATGGATCTTGTCTTCGATGGACGGGCAGTAACGCGGCCCCACCCCCTCGATCACGCCGCTGTACATCGGCGAGCGGTCCAGGCCGCCGCGGATGATGTCATGGGTACGGGCGTTGGTATGCGTGATCCAGCAAGGCAGCTGGCGCGGGTGCATGGCGACATTGCCCATGTAGGAAAACACGGGAATCGGATCCAGATCGCCAGGCTGCTCTTCCAGGATGCTGTAGTTGATCGAGCGGCCGTCGATGCGCGGCGGCGTGCCGGTCTTCAAACGTCCTTGCGGCAAGGCCAGTTCCTTCAGGCGTTGCCCCAGGGAGATCGCAGGAGGGTCGCCGGCACGGCCGCCCGAATAGTTCTGCAGGCCCACGTGAATCAGGCCGTTCAGGAACGTGCCTGCGGTCAACACCACGGACTTGGCGCGAAACTTCAAACCGATCTGGGTAACGGCGCCGACCACACGGTCGCCCTCCACCATCAGATCCTCGACCGCTTGTTGGAAGAGCCAGAGGTTTGGCTGGTTTTCCAAGCGGCCACGGATGGCCTTGCGATAGAGGACGCGGTCAGCCTGGGCGCGCGTAGCGCGGACTGCTGGTCCCTTCGATCCATTAAGGATGCGGAATTGAATCCCCGACTCATCCGTCGCCAAGGCCATCGCGCCGCCCAGGGCGTCGACTTCTTTGACAAGGTGGCCCTTGCCGATCCCGCCAATGGAGGGATTGCAAGACATTTGACCTAGGGTTTCGATGTTGTGCGTCAGCAGCAGCGTCTGGGCGCCGGTGCGGGCAGCAGCCAGCGCAGCTTCGGTGCCGGCGTGGCCGCCACCGACGACGATGACATCGAATTCGCGGGGATAGTCCATGATGGGGGGGAGGTAAGAGAGAGCGTTCGGTGCTCATTATAGAGGCAGGGATTGCATGTTTCACGTGAAACATGCTTCGGCGCAGCAAGAACCTGATAAAGCCGAAAGCGCCGTCGGGAAAAAACAGCTTCACAGACTTCTAAGGCATGAATATGTCGGCAAGTGCCACTGCTTTGCCGCACCATGTTTCACGTGAAACGTCGTACTTATCTGGCCAAGTCACGTCCTTACTGCTGCATTACCGTTCCTCAAAGCCCCCATTTGCCTTGCGCTTACCCGCCCGTTGCCCTCAATTCGCCATATGCGAGTACGGGTGAGTGAGGTATGTTCCACGTGAAACATGTCGGATCTCCGTGGTGTCGCCCGCGTATATGAACACCCTATTCCCTGCCTAGAGTGATTCGTCCTCTCGCCCATATGCTGAATCCCCGGACGTTCCACGTGAAACATCCCCCCCCTACCGCGGCATGGAGAGCTCGTTCGGCTGGTAAAGTGGCCGCGCTCAATACCAATCACGATTGCATACTCCAACTACAGTCCAACCACGACCAAGCGTCGCATGTCATATCGTCATGAGCCTTTGCGCCATTTGAGAACGCCAGGATGTCAATTTTGACCATCCGCACTATCGATGTTTCACGTGAAACATCGTTGCCTATACGCAGCAGGTGATCAACGTTTCACGTGAAACGTTGATCATGCATAGGGCGAGCAAAAGAAGAAGAGGCCTGTTTCACACCCAAGAATGTTCCACGTGAAACACGAACGCAGCACTCCAAAGGCCGGCAGAGATAGGAATACCGGCATCCGCTTGAGCCTCGTCGCTCAAGATCCGTACCAAGTCATCTCGTCTCATGAAACCCTCTGATTTCAATCCCATGAAGGTTCATCCAAAAAAAAGGCGATTTTCCAACCCCTACCCTGCCCCTTACCCGAAACAGAGCATTTTTTTGCGTTTCACGTGAAACTTGAGTGTTGAGAAGTGGGGCGAAACCGCCGTAGTCGTGGAGAGTCCAATCCCCACGTACGGAACTCGAACTATCTCGTCAGCCCTAACGCAGCGCAACCAACATGAGATTTCTTCTTATCCGCCCTGCGCCAAACTGGCTAGGACCTGAAATGTCCAAACCCGCCAATTTGGAAAGTTCCTCTTGTCCAAGCCCGCACCTCACGCCGAGGCGATACCTGCCGCTCAAGGCGAGTCTATGCCGCAGAAATTTGGGATAACTCAGAAGCGGGAAATCAGACGGACAAAGAACTCTCGCAGCAGAGCTATTAAGTCCTGCACAGTGTTATCAACAACTAGCAGATCCGATAGCTACCGACATTCGCGGTTTCACGTGGAACAACTCTGGGGATAAGTCATTGAAGGCCAATGCCTGGCGTGCCATAAAACGGCGCAGTGTGACCGACTTCGCAAAGTGCCAAGAAGCGTGAAAAAGCACAAATGCCCAACTGTCTTCCCTATGGCAGCAATCGATTATTTCTATTTTGGATGCTTACCAAACTGAGGAAACTCGGCTTTCAAACCAACTTGATAACGACGCAAAAAACCGTGGAAAACTATGTGGATAAGATCGTCGTCACTGCCACAATGAATTCTCGAAAACCCACCATGACAATCCTCGCCTCTGAATATAGCGAGGAACTCTGCCGTCGCATCCTGGTCTTAACGCCGCAAAAATCGTGGAGACGGATTATTCACAGACCTATCCACACATTGAATCCTGCGGTCCGCCACTACGCGGACACCGTTGGTCAGGTCGCACGGATTCATTGACCAGACAATTATCTTGCCCGTCTGCCGCAACCCGCGCCATCATCCTTATGGGTGAGATCCAGCCTTTCATGTGAAACCCTGTGGAAAACTCGCCGAGCGCGATTCGGGCTCACCTATGATTGACCGCGGCGTCCACGATCCGGTTCCGTCCACGTGGTCCAAAGTCGCGTGCACCACTTCGGATATCTTCACTCAGGCCCCCTACTTCCGGACCCTATCCCCATTTCTATCCACAGGCGTTTGAGCCATCTCAGGGCGCCAAAGGGTGTAATTCTGTGCATAACCGGGATGGGGATATCTTTGTGAACAACCGGCCGCCGTGCAAGCAAAAACGGGCCAGATCGGCCTCAGGACATTACGGCCGCGTCGCCCTTATTCCGGCTGAGATCTGCTCAATATTGCGTTAAATGCCTGTATTCCCTAGGGAAAGGCCATATAGAAACGCGAACATCACAGCAAAGCCGAATAAACCCAAGCAGCCTAGCTGGCCCCCGATGCCGTTCCAAGAAGGACGGGATAACTGTGCAAAACCTGGCTACGGATAAGCAATTGCTTCATTGCTGAGCATCAAAATGCTCATGCCCAAAAATAATTATCCACAAACTTATCCACGGCCGGAGAATATGTTAGTGAATACTAACTATTCACGCAGAACTAGCTGATCAGGCGTCGGTCGCCCAAATGAAACAACGCCCCAGACCTTCCGGTCTTGGGGCGTTGTAGCCAGGCCGAGCCTGGCAGACGGGAAATTGGGATTTCCCGATTTAGAGCGGGCGAATTTCGGCCGCTTGAGGTCCTTTCGGACCATCCTTGACTTCGAATTCGACTTCCTGGCCTTCGTTCAGGCTGCGATAGCCGCGGCCCTGGATGGCGGAAAAGTGTGCGAAAACATCGGTACCACCAACGTCCGGCGTGATGAAACCGTAACCCTTGTCAGCGTTGAACCACTTAACTTTGCCCTTCTGAGCCATTTTTTCTAGCGTCCTGTAATTAACTCGAAATGCAATGAATCAAGGACGCCGTGAGAACTGAACGACCGGTAGAAGTACCTGCGTTGCTGCTGCGTTCCCGCTTGCCGCCTAGCTGCAGAACGAGTCCGCGCGCTGCTTGAATCAACTGCGTAATCAGCATACTCAGCACACATTACAGACTCATATAGTTGTTTACCCCAATGTCGTATTTTTAATACTGGGTCTCGTTCCGCTAGGGCTTGAGGCCCTGCCGACGCGCCATAAATGCGTAGATCGGGCCAGTCACTATCACCACAAAAACCATGCGTGTGACATGGAAGGCGGTGACCACGGGGACCCCTAGCTGCAGCACTTTGGCGGTGATTGCCATCTCTGCAATGCCACCCGGCGTAGTGCCAAGAATCAAGGTGGGTATGGGCGCGGCGGACCATAGCGACAGCAAGGCGCCCAGACCGAACGCCAGCGCCAATGCGGCCACCGTGAAGCTCGCCACGGCGGCAATAAAACGCGGAGCGGCCCGAAAGAAATCCGGCCGATAGCGGTCGCCCAGCGACCAGCCGATCAGCAATTGGCCAATCTTCGGAACGTAGTCCGGCAGGGCCGACAGCTCGATGCCGTTGGCCGTAAGGATCATGGCGACCGACATCGGGCCCAGCACCCAGGGATTCGGCAGCCGCAGCTTCATGAAGGCGGCGCCGCCGACGCAGGTCAGCGCAACCAGCGCCGCCAGCCCCCAAACATGGATCACCTTGGGTCCAGGAACCGTGGGATCCAGTCCCGCCACGCCCCACCACTGGAAGATGAAGGGCACGGCGACCACCACCATCAGCACACGCACGCTATGCGCCGTGGCCACCCGGTCTATGCGCGCCCCATGACGCTCTGCCAGGTTCGCCATTTCGCTGGCTCCGCCGATGGCGGACGAAAACCAGGCCGTCTTGAAATCCACATCCGTGTAGCGGCGCAGGATCGCCGTGCCCATGAAAGCCAGGCCCAATGCGAACAACATGCCGACGATGATGGGTCCCGCATTGCTGCCAATGTGACCGATCACCTGCGGCGTGAAGTAAAGCCCCAACGAAGTACCGATCACCCACTGGCCAGCATTGCGCGCCGGCCTGGGGCACGCGGTGCCCAAGCCCGCAATGCGCGTCGCCGCGGTCACCAGCAACGCGCCCAGCATCCACGGCAACGGGATGTGCGCCCACACCGCCAACAACGCGCCCGCCAATGCAAGCGCCAAACCGCCCAACACCCTCCACAACATGTTCTGACCCACGATACCGCCGCGCCTTAAGCTCATGTGAAAACCGAATTATGAGTTAGTGGGATACTTACGAAAACTCTCTCTGCTAGCAACGTTCACTCTCGCGTCCACCATGATCCGATCCAAACTTCCCGACGTTGGCACCACCATCTTTACCGTGATGAGCCGCTTGGCCATCGAACACAAAGCCATCAACCTGGGCCAGGGCTTTCCCGACTTCGATCCCGATCCCGCCTTGTGCGCCCTCGTATCCAAGGCCATGGCCGACGGCCACAACCAGTATCCCTACATGCCGGGCGTGGCCCCCTTGCGCGAAGCCATCGCCGCCAAGACACGCGAACTCTATGGCCATGCCTACGATCCGGAAACCGAGATCACCGTCACCAGCGGCGCAACCGAAGCGTTGATGGCAACCGTGCTGGCCGCCGTTGGCAGCGGCGACGAAGTCGTCGTCATCGAACCTTGCTACGACTCCTACCTGCCGGCGATCCGCCTGGCAGGCGGCACCGCCGTGCCGGTGCCGCTGCGCGCGCCCACAGAAGCCGATCCCTACTACCGCATTGACTGGCAGCGTGTGCGCGATGCCATCACGTCCAAGACCCGTCTCTTGATGCTGAACTTTCCGCACAACCCCACCGGCGCCGTGTTGGATGACAGCGACCTGGACGCGCTGGAGGCGATCGTCCGCGACACTGGCGTGCTGCTGGTGTCCGACGAGGTGTATGAACATATCGTGTTCGATGGCAAGCCACATGCCAGCGTGGCGCGTCGCCCATTGCTGGCACAGCATGCCTTCGTGATCTCGTCCTTCGGCAAGACTTATCACACCACCGGCTGGAAGATCGGCTACTGCTGCGCACCGCGCCAGCTCAGCGCTGAACTGCGCAAGGTGCATCAGTTCATGGTGTTCACCGTGCCCTCGCCCATGCAGTTCGCGTTGGCCGAATTCATGCGCGATCCCAAGCCTTACCTCGATCTGCCAGCGTTCTATCAGGCCAAGCGCGACCGCCTCGCGCAGGGGCTGGCCAAGACCCGCTTCCGCCCCCTGCCCAGCCCGGGCACATTTTTCCTGCTGGCGGACTACAGCCAGATTTCCAAGCAGAACGAGGCCGACTTCGCACGTGACCTGACGGTGAATCATGGCGTCACGGTGATACCGGTATCGGCGTTCTATCGACAGCCCGACGCGGCGGAATCCAACCATCGCATCGTGCGCTTCTGCTTCGCGAAAAAAGACGCGACGCTAGATGCGGCCTTGGAACGTCTGGCGCAGGTTTGACGCCCCCCACTGATTTCTCCATAGTGACTTCAATTTTTCTCGATGACGCTCTATACAAGCGCTTTTGTTGAAGAATATGAATAAAAACTCGTATTAAAATAGAGACGATCCAAAACGAATTCACTAACAAAAAAAGGGCGCCCATCAGGCGCCCTTTGCAATTTCCGGACCAGATCCCGCAGCGCGATTGCTGCCCTTTACAACAGTCGCGCCGCCATGGAATCAGGCCGGACCAGCGGCAAGCTTTTTCGCTTTGCGCATGCGGCGCATGATCTGCGGCACGATTACGACCGCAGCCGCCCCCACCCACATCGAGATCGACACCGGGCTGGCGAACAGCACGCCGACGTCACCATCAGTGATCGACAACGCGCGGCGCAGGTTCTGCTCCATCATGTTGCCCAACACCACGCCCAGCACCAGCGGCGCCATCGGCACGCCGAACTTGCGCAGGAAGTAGCCCAGCGCGCCTATGCCCGCCACCAGCAGCAGATCGAAAGTGCCCGCGTTGATGGCGTAGACGCCGATGTAGCTGATGCACAGGATGCCCGGCACCATCAGCCATCCCGGCACCGACAGCACCTTGGCGAAGAAGCGCACCAGCGGCACGTTCATGACGAACAGCAGAACGTTGGCCACGAACAGTGAGGCGATCAAGCCCCACACCAGTTCGGGCTTGGAGTCGAATAGCACCGGGCCCGGTGTGATGTTGTAGAGCGTCAGCGCGCCCATCATCACGGCAGTGGTACCCGAACCGGGCACGCCCAGCGTCAGCATGGGCACGAACGAGCCGATGGCCGACGCCGTGGCGGCGGCTTCCGGCGCGACCAGGCCGCGCATGTCGCCCTTGCCGAACTTCGCGTCCGGATCCTTGGCTTCGATGATGCGCTTTTCCTGCGAGTACGCCACGGCCGCGGCCACGCTGGCGCCGGCGCCAGGCAACACGCCCACGCCAAATCCCACCAGCGAGCTGCGCACCACGCTCCACCAGGTAAGCGCCATTTCCTTCAAGTTGAAAAGTTTGCGGCCGCTGGGCTTGACCTCGACGCTATGCCCTGCCACCACTTTCTCTAGCATCTCCAGCATCTCGCTGACCGCGAACAGCGCAATCACCACCACCACGAATTCGATGCCGTCGGCCAGATGCACCGACTCGAAGGTGTAGCGATACACGCCGGAATTCGCGTCCACGCCCACCACCGAAATCGACAGGCCGATCATCGCTGCCAGCACGCCTTTGACGGGCTGCTTGCCCAGCAAGCTGGTCAGGCAGCAGAACGCGAAAATCATCAGCACGAAATACTCGGCGGGACCGAAGGCCAACGCCCACTTCGCCAGCAACGGCGCGAGCAGGATGATGCCCACCACCGACACGATGGCGCCGAAGAACGCGGACCAGGCGGAGAGCGACAGCGCCACGCTGGCCATGCCCTGCCGCGCCAGCGGATAACCGTCCAGCGTCGTCATGATGGCGCTGGCCTCGCCCGGCACGTTCAGCAGAATGGCGGTAATGCGGCCGCCGTATTCGGCGCCCACGTACACGGCAGCCAGCAGGATCAGCGCGGTCTCGGGCGGCAGGTTCATCGCGAACGCGATCGGAATCAGCATCGCCACGCCGTTGACCGGTCCCAGGCCCGGCAACACGCCCACCATGGTCCCGATGAACGAACCGATCATGGCCACCAGCAGGTTGGTCAGCGAAAAGGCGACGCCAAAGCCTATCGCCAAGTGATCAAGAATGCCGCTCATATCAGGGTCTCCAACAAACCGGTGGGCAGGACCACGTCCAGCACCTTGTCGAACAGCAAGAAAAACAGAATGCTCATGATGGCGCCGCCGATGGCGCACTTGACCCAACCGCCCCCGAACAGGCGGCCGACGAATATCGTCATCAGGGTTGTCGCAATCACGAAACCCAGCCACTGGAACAGGAAGGCATAGGCCACCACAAACGCCATCATCAGCGCGATGCGCGCATTGGCGCCGGGCGGATTGGCCTCGACCTGATGACCGCCCTTGTAGACCAGCCACAGGCCGCACAGGCCAATGATCAAGGCCAGCAGCAAGGGAAAGGCGCGCGGGCCCACAGGCTCATAGGCGAACGGGGCTTCGATTCCCCAACCCGCCGCGGTCATGAAGGCGGCCAGCGCTAGCGCCGCCACGCCCAATATTCGATCGTTCATGATCACTTTTCCGTTGTAGTCGCATCGCGCGGCGCAGCGCTCCCCTGCCGCCGCGGCAATGCCGGCGGCGGGGAATCCTGAAAAACGCGATAAGGGGGAGCCTTGCGGCTTACTTCTTGACCAGGCCGAACGAATCGGCCAGTTCGCCGTAGACCTTGACCTGGTTCTTCACGTAGGCGTCCAGCTCGGGACCCGTCTTGTTGAAGGGGAACAGGCCCTGCTGCTGGCGCAGCTTGTCGAACTCGGGCGAGGCCGCGGTCTTGTTGAAGGCGTCGACCCAAAACTGGTAGTCGCTGTCCGACACCTTCGGGCCGACGTAGAAGCCGCGGATGATCGGCCAGACGATGTCATAGCCCTGCTCCTTGGCGGTAGGTACGGTGCCCAGCTTGCCCGGCAGGCGCTGATCGTTGAACACGGCCAGCACACGGATGGGTGCGCCGCCTTCGAGCATGGTGAAGGCTTCTGCCGCATCGCCCATGTAGGCCTGGATGTGGCCGCCGCGCAAGGCCGTGACGGCTTCGCCGCCGCCTTCAAATGCCACGAAACGCATCTTCTTGAAATCCACGCCAGCCGCCTTGGCGGTCAGCGCGGCCTTCATCCAGTCCTGGCTACCCACGGTGCCGCCGGCGCCCAGCACAATCTTGGTCGGATCCTGCTTGAAGGCGTCCATCAGGCTCTTCAGGTCGGTGTACGGGGAATCGTTGCGAACCACGGCCACGCCGTAGTCGGTGCCGATGGCAGCCAGCCAGCGCACGTCGTTGACGTTGTACTTGCCGAACTTGCCCTGGGCCAGGTTCAAGAGCGAACCGCCCGAGAACGCCACGATGGTGCCCGGTTCGTTCGGGTGCTGGGCCACGATGTTGTTGTAGGCCACTGCGCCGATGCCGCCAGGCATGTAGACGATGCGCATGGCGCTTTTGAGCGCGCCGCTTTGCTTCAAGCCTTCGGTGGCCAGGCGGCAGGTCAGGTCGAAACCGCCGCCAGGCTGGGCGGGCGCGATGCATTCCGGGCGGCGCGGCTCGTCGGCCGCGTGGGCGGCGCCAAGGGACAAAGTAATCGTGCCCAGCGCCGCGACGGCGGCCAGGCGCAGTTTCAGACTAGTCTGCATTTTTTGCGTCTCCGAGATTTATAGGTCTAGGTATGGCTGGAAGCTCTGCTCAGACGGTTCTTTCCGCAATAACGGCCCCAGTGGACGCAACCGTACAAAAACGAAGCTTTCCAAAAGCTTTCAAATTCCGCCGTTTTTCTGGTGCGGCGCAGCATCTTCCGGGCGTTCCAGGGTAAACACCAATGCCGCTCTCAGGCCCGGCAAGGGCACCCGGTTCTCCAGGACCAGCCGCGCCCCCAGGATTTCGGCAATCGTCCCGACAATGGCCAGCCCCAACCCGGCCCCGGGCTTGTTCTTGCCGGCGGCGCCCCGGCGAAAGCGGATGCAGGCGCGGGCAATGTCCTCCGCCGACATACCCGGGCCGCTGTCCTCGACGACCAGCTTGGCATGGCCAGTGTCGATCTGGACCCTTACCGTGACTTCTCCCGCAGACGAGGTGTAACGGATGGCGTTGTCCACCAGGTTGCTGACCGCCTCCCTCAGCAGCCAGTCCGCCCCCTGGACCACCACCGGGCGGATCTCGGCTTCCAGGCCTATGTCGAGCTGGCGGGCTCGGGCGGTCGGCAGCAGGCTGCGGATGACCCCATCAGCCAGCTCCACCAGATCCACTGGCTCGGGGCTGAAACCGCCCTCGGCCAGGGAGGCGTCTTTAGCGCGCGCCAGCGCGAGCATTTGGTTGGTGGTGCGTACCGCCCTGTCCAACCCCTCTTGCATCGCCAGAAGGGCTGTACGGACCTCCTGGGGGTCTGTTTCACGCAAGGCATAGGCCGTCTGGGTCCGCAAAACCGACAAAGGGGTGCGCAACTGGTGCGAGGCGTCATCCAGGAACTGGCTCTGGACCCTCGCCTGAGCCGCAAAACGGGCCATGTGGAGGTTTACGGCCGCGACTAGGGGTAGGACCTCCCCTGGCATGTCCGACGCGCTCACGGGGCTTAAATCGTCCGCAGAACGCCCTTCCACCTCCTGACGCAGCCTGGCCAGGGGACGCAGGGCCATGAAAACGCCCAGGACGATCACCAGGACGCTGATCAGGATCACGGCCAGGTCCCGTTCCACCGAGCGTACCAGCACTTGGTGCAGGAAGGCCTGCCGGGTATCCAGGCCTTCGGCCACCTGCACGATAACCCGTCCCCCTTTGTTGGCGTATAGCGGAGGATCCATGGGGCGCGCCAGCGCCGCAACGCGCACGGGCGTGCCCTGGTAGTCGGCATAGAAAAACCGCGGTTCCCCCGAAACCAGCGGCTCGGCAGGCATCGGCAGGCCCGGACTGCCGATTTCGGCCAGTCCGTCCTCCGTGGCAACCCGGTAGAACACGCTGCCATTGGCCGTCAGCTCGAAAAATTCCAGCATCAGGTATGGCTGCTCCATGGCTAATCCACCGCTGGCTGTGGATATGTTGTGGTCGATCGCGCGCAGCGCCCCAGAGAGCGAACGGTCGTAGGCAATGTCGACCTGGTTGCGCAGCTGGTGGTTCGACAGCCACAAGGCGCCCATCATCACGAAGACCAGGGTGGGGATCAGCCACCAGAGGAGCTGGCTCTTCAGGGTGCGATTACGTTTTTTTGCCGCGAAAAACCCCTTTTTTTCCGCACTTCTAGTTGTCAACAAGGTTCTCCAGGCAGTAGCCCATGCCTCGCATGGTCACGATCTGCACACCGGTATCCGCCAATTTTTTGCGCAAACGGTGCACCAGGACCTCGATGGCCTCCAGGTTGATGTCTGCATCGTCCGTCAGGATGCGATCCAGGATCTGTTGCTTGTTGATGGGTTCGCCGCTTTTTTGAATCAGTACCCGCAGAACCGAGTGTTCACGTGGGGATAACTGCAAGGGCTGCCCGTTGACCGTGAATTTTTGAGCGGAAGTTTCGAAGGCCAGGTTTCCCAGCGTGAGCCGCGGGTGCTCTCTCCCGCGGCTGCGACGGATGAGCGCGATCAGCCGCGCTTCCAACTCTTCCACAACAAACGGTTTCGGCAGGAAATCGTCCGCTCCCTGGTGGAGCGTCCCGATTTTTTCGGCCAGCGAATCGCGCGCGGTCAAGACCAGCACCGGCGTACGGTCGTCCCGCGCGCGAATCTTCGCGAGCAAAGCATGGCCATCCATGCCCGGCAGTCCCAGATCGAGGATGACGGCATCGAATTCTTCCATCGCCAGCCTTCTTTCGGCGACCAGCCCGTCATCAGCCCATTCAACGACGAAACCAGCGTGCCTGGCCAGGCTTCTTGAAAGCCAGCGTGCAAGTTCGGCTTCGTCTTCTATCAGAAGGATGCGCATGGACGGAGTCCGGGGGGGGATGGCTGGGCGGAATGGGAGAGCATGTTTGGCTTTTCCTTTATTTCTCTTTATATAAAGACTAATGATTAATAAGGCCTGTGGATAACTACCTTAACCTTGAAAACCTCTTTTTTTTCATCAGCTTGCGACCGTTTTTGGCTGTGCAAGAACTCTGTGTGGGAAAAAAGCTGAAGTTGGACAAGATTTTGGACCCTGTCCGAAACCCCTGCTTGTTCAACTTGCCTCCACAAAATGTGCACAAGGCGTCTACTTAGGAGTTATCCACAGGGCATTTCTGCCGGACGGGTTCCAAAAACGGCCCTTTTACCCCGAAAAACGTCCGGTTGCCACCCTGCTTTTTTGCCCTTCCAGGGGCCTTTAGAGGCCCTCCAGGACGTTCGCGGAAAGGGGCATTCGAGGGGAGGCGCGCAGCCATTCTTGACTGGGAACTGAACAAAAAGTGAGCAGGTTCCGCCGTAGAATTCCGCCATGGCGACAGAAATCAGAATCAAGAAATCAGGTTGGGCAATCTGGCTGAGAAGCCGTTTGTTGGCGGACAATTTGCCGGCCACGCTTTGCGCGGCGGCGCTGATGGGCCTCTTGGGGGCGCTGGCCACCGTGGTCTTTCGCGAAATGCTGGCCTGGACACAAATCCTGCTGGGCGGCGAGGACACTCCCCACGGCATGGTGTCTTTGGCGCGCGGGCTGAGTCCCTGGCAACGCTTCCTGATGCCGGCCATAGGCGGCGCCATCGCGGGCGCGGTCTTGCAAATGGCGGCCAGGTGGTTGCCCAAGCGCGGCGCGGCGGACTACATGGAGGCGATTTCCATCGGCCGCGGGGTCATCGGCTTTCGCCAGACCGTCGCGCGCAGCCTGTCATCGATTTTTTCCATCGGCTCCGGCGCCTCGATTGGCCGGGAAGGTCCCATGGTGCAGTTGGCAGCGATGTTGTCATCCCTGACCGGCCGCTATCTGGTGCTGCCTCCCAGGCATCTGCGTCTGCTGGTCGCCTGTGGCGCCACGGCGGGGATTACTTCCGCCTACAACGCGCCCATCGCCGGAGCCCTGTTCATTTCCGAGATCGTTTATGGCGCGATAGCTTCAGCCACGCTGGTGCCGCTGGTCGTATCGTCGGTCGTTGCGAACATTGTGACGCGCCAGATCCTGCATTACGACGCGGTTTTTCATATGCCGCCCTTCACTTTCGTGTCCGGGTGGGAAGTCATCAACTATCTGGGATTGGGGGTGATCGCCGGCCTGGCGGCGCCGCAATTCCTGCGCTTCCTGGACACTGCACGCGCCGCGTTCGGCCGCGTACCCGCGCCGTTGTGGGTACGCATGGCCTTGGGCGGCCTGATTGTCGGCGCCTTGTCAGTCGTGAATCCCGAGGTCTGGGGCAATGGCTACAGCGTGGTCAACAGCATGTTGCATACGCAGTGGGCCTGGCAGGCGGTGGCCGCCATTCTGCTGTTGAAAACGCTGGCCACCGCCGCCAGCGTGGGATCGGGCGCGGTAGGCGGCGTTTTCACGCCGACGTTATTCGTGGGGGCGGCGCTGGGCGCCTTGTACGGGACCGGCCTGCAGGCTCTGTTCCCCGCTGGGGATCTGTCGGCGGTATCGAGCTATGCGGTGGTGGGCATGGGGGCGTTGCTGGCCGCCACCACCTATGCGCCATTGATGTCCATCCTGATGATTTTCGAGATGACACTCAGCTACGAAGTCATGCTGCCGCTCATGCTGGCCTGCATCACAGGCTACGTGATTGCGCATCGGATAAGGCCGGATTCGGTCTATGCGAAATCGTTGGCCAGCAATCGGCGCGCGCAGCGCGTCGTTGTCAAGGAACGTGATGAATGACGGTATTTCACTAATACGAGTAAATACTCGTATTAGTGAAATAAGGAAAATAACCCCTTAAATAAGGGGCTTTTTCATGAAAACTCGCTTCAGACCGATTTCCTCGGCGCGATGGGTTTCCACATAACCGTATCGCGTGTAGATCGCGATGTTCTCGGTCATTTTCTCCTGCGTGTACAACCGGATGCTGGCATAGCCGGCCTGGCGCGCCGCGGTTTCCGCGAACTGCATCAGGTCGCGGCCATAGCCTTTTCCTTGCGCTTGCGGATCCACCGCGATGTTGTCCAGCAGCAGGCAATCGGCTTCCGGAATCAGGACCAGCACAGCTTGCACGGTATCGCGCACACGCAGCACATGGACCACGCCCTGCGTGACGCGGGCACGGTAATCATCAAGCATCGGTCCGGGCGTCGCGCCGATGCGCGCAACATAGTGGCCATAGGCTTGCGCGACGATTCGTTCGATGTCAGGCAGATCGTCGAGGCTGGCGAGGCGTATGTCAGGGTGCATGCGAGGTCCGGATGAAGCGCTGCCCGGCGTGGGCGGATTTCCCGGAAATATAGGACGTCCGGACCGTCGCAGGATTATTTTTATAATTAGTTATAAAATTTATAACTAATAGTTCGCTTGTATACCCCGAAGATGATGTGCGATCACCGCAGAAAGTCGCAGAGTGATTCCGCAAAGGAGTGTCGATGGCACCTAATACGTCTTTCCCGGGGAACAGCGTGTCCGACAACCTGTGGAACGACTATGCAAAGTTCTTCGAGGCTTGTTCAGGCGTGCTGGACCGGGTCGAGCAGCACAGGGATAGCGGCATCGCCTTGTCGGAGAGTGAGTTGTCGGAGTTGAGAACCATGGCGCTCAACCTCAATACATTCGGCCGGGTGCTGCATGGAAAAAGAGCGCGGGAAATGCGCCTGCTGGCTGAGCGTGCCGAACGGGCATTGGGCAAGGCCGAAGCAGCCTCGGCGCTTGCGCCGATACAGGAAGACAGCGAGTCCGAAGATGACCCGGCCGCAGTGACGGGCTAAGCCCGAGGCAGGTTCCTTCAGGCAGTCAGGCAGCGCGCCGGCGCAGGACCGCGCGTCCCAAGGCGCTGATTACCTTGAGCGTATACAACACGAACAAGGATCCCGTAATGTCTCCGGTCAGCATCGCGATGAAGCCGTCGGCGAGCGCGGCCCTCTCTCCCTGGAGAAAGAACCAGAGATGGTGAATGGTCGTATTCACTACCGCATAGACTACGGCGCAGATCAGCAGACGCCAGGCCGTAAGGTTGGCCAGGTCGGGCTGCAATCGCAGTGCCGAACGGGCCCAGCGATAGGCCAGGTAGGGAGCGGCAGCGGCCATGATGCCCCCCGCCACGGAGCGGAGCATGTCGTCAGGAAAGTAGTAGCAGAAGCAGGCGATCCACGATCCGGCCAGCAGCCCGAGCGCCGCAGGCAGGCCAAACAGCAAGGTGCATATCAGGCGCACGCCCGCCGGCAGATAGATCCAATTGATGCCCCGCACAAACTCAAGATTGGTGAACACCCATTCATTGACCGCCAGACTGCCCAGGAACAGCGCCATCGTCACCAGAGCCCACTTACCCTGATCTAGAATGTTCCCCATACCTCGAATTCCGCCGCTTGTCAGTCGCTGCGTCCATTATCCATGAAAGAAAAAAAGAGACCCGCTGACATCTACATGCGTTTTCTGCGCCTGACCGATGCGCTGCGCGGCCTGCCCGCGCTGCCGTCGCTGGATCCCCTGGAAGAACGCATACTCACGCTGATCGCGCGCGCGTCGCAGGAACAACGCCGCTTGTCCGTGCGCGATGTGATGGCGGTGGATAGCATAGGGTCACCCGCGACCTTGCACGCGCGCTTGAAATCGATGCGCGAGAAAGGCTGGGTGCTGCTAGTCGATACCGAGGACGCGCGCCGCAAGCAGGTCGAACTCAGCCAGGCGGCGTTGTCGCATTTCGACCGCTTGTCGGAATGCCTGGTGGAAGCGGCGCGCAAGCCCTGAGCTGCAGCGCTGCAACATGCCGCCGCGCAGGCTTATTTCCCGATACAGAAGCTCGAGAAGATCTCGCCCAGCAGATCGTCGCTGGTGAACTTGCCCGTGATGCTGGACAGGCTGTCATGTGCCAGCCGCAGTTCTTCCGCAAACAAGTCCAGTACGCGGTCGTCCTGTTCCGCATGCGCGCCGGCCAACTCCAGATGTTCCGCCGCATCTTGCAAGGCGTGCAGGTGTCGCTCGCGCGCGAGCCACGGGGATTCGCCGCCGGGATTCCAGCCTGCGATGCGCAGCAACTCTGCACGCAGTTCGTCCAGGCCCGCACCGCGCTTGGCCGAGATTCCAAGTTCCTGAGGACCGGCGGCAAAAGGCGTGGACAACAGATCCACCTTGTTGAAGACCTTCAGCACAGGCGTGCGCGGCGGCAGGCGCGCGGTGATCTGGGCGTCCAGCTCGTCGCCGGGCTGGGTGGCATCCTGCAGATGCAGGATGACGTCGGCGCGCTCGATTTCCTGCCAGGTGCGCGCAATGCCTATGCTTTCCACTGTGTCCTCGGTTTCCCTGAGGCCGGCGGTGTCGACGATATGCAGCGGCACGCCGTCGATGTGGATCTCCTGCACTACCTTGTCGCGGGTGGTGCCCGCGATCGGGGTGACGATGGCGATGTCGTCGCCGGCCAGCGCATTGAGCAGGCTGGACTTGCCGACGTTGGGCTGGCCGGCCAGCACCACGTGCAGGCCTTCGCGCAGAATCACGCCCTGGCGCGCTTGCGCGATCAGTTTGGCGAGGTCCGCGGTCAACGCTTCCAGGGTCGGGCGGGCTTGATACTTCTCGAGGAAGTCGATTTCCTCTTCGGGGAAATCCAGCGTCGCTTCGACCAGCATGCGCAAATGGATGATGCGGTCCGACAGGTCGTTCACGCGCGCGGAAAAATCGCCCGAGAGCGACGCCATGGCGCCGCGCGCGGCCGCTACCGACGAGGCCTCGATCAAATCGGCTACGGCTTCGGCCTGAGCCAGGTCCATGCGGTCGTTGAGGAAGGCGCGGCGCGTGAATTCGCCCGGCTCGGCCAGCCGGATGCCAAGATCGCGGCCGGCGGCCAGACAGCTTTCCAGCACGCGGCGCAGCACGGCGGGGCCGCCATGCCCTTGCAGTTCCAGCACGTCTTCGCCGGTATAGGAATGCGGCGCGCGGAAATAGATGGCGATGCCTTCGTCCAGCAATTCGCCCGTGCCGGATTTGAACGGCAGGTAGTGCGCATGTCGCGGCGTGAGTTCGCGCTGGAACAGGCGCCGCACGAGTTCGGACAGGTCCGTGCCGGAGATGCGGACGACGCCGATACCGCCTCTTCCGGGGGCGGTTGCGATGGCGGCGATGGGGGCGTAGGCGGACATATTTCGGGCAAGGCAAGGCGAGAACAATAAGGGAATATAACTGTTGCGCCGTCCCTTGTTTGCTGGTTAATGTGGCCCGGAGGTTCAAAACCCGAAACAATCCAGGGAGATCACAATGGCATCTCGGTTTTCGCGTGTCTTGGCTTGCGGCTCAGCCGCGGTGATATTGGCCTTCGGCACCTTCAGTTCGGCTATGGCCCGCGATCTGGTGATCGCCTTGAAGACCGAACCTTCGTCGATGGATCCGCAGTATCACGCGCTCACGCCCAATACGCAGATCTCCCAGACCATATTCGATACCCTGGTTGCCACCGACGCGCAGCTCAAGCCGCAGCCCGCGCTGGCCGAGTCCTGGACCGTGGACGGCAAGGTGTGGACTTTCAAGCTGCGCCCTAACGTGAAGTTCTCCGACGGCACGCCGTTCACCGCGGAAGACGTGGTCTTTACGTATGCGCGCGTCCCCAAGGTGCCCAACAGTCCCTCGCCGTTCACGCTGTATCTGGGTTCGGTCGAGAAGACCGAAGCGGTCGATCCCAGCACCGTGCGCATCACCACCAAGGACGTGGCGCCGAACCTGCTGGTCAACCTGGCGCAGTTGCCCATCATGTCCAAGAAAGCGGCGTCGGGCCCCGCGGCCGAGGGCAAGACGACGACGGAACTCAATAGCGGCGACGGCCTGATAGGCACCGGTCCCTACAAGTTCGTGTCCTGGAAGCGCGGCGCCGAATTCGTGCTGGCGCGCAACGACAACTATTGGGGCAAGAAGCCCGAATGGGATCGCGTGGTCTACCGTCCCATCAGCAACGCGGCCGCGCGCGTGGCCGCGCTGCTAGCCGGCGACGTCGACATGATCGAGGATCCCCCAACCGATGACCTGCCCAAGCTCAAGGGCGACAAGAAACTCTATGTAGAGGAAACGCCGTCGGTGCGTGTCGTCTACGTGGCGCTGGACCAGTTCGCCGAGCCCTCGCCGGGCGTGCAAGGCACCGAAAAGAACCCCATGAAGGACAAGCGCGTGCGCGAAGCGCTGTCGCTCGCCATCAACCGCGATGCGCTGGTCGAGCGCGTGATGGGCGGGGTGGCGTTGCCCGCGGGAAATCTGTTGCCCTACCCCATGTTCGGTTCCAGCAAGGAGCATTCGAAGGCTCCCAAGGCCGACGTGGAAAAGGCCAAGGCCTTGTTGAAGGAAGCTGGTTATCCCAACGGCTTTTCCATCACGCTGGGCTCGCCGTCGGGCCGCTATGTCAACGATTCGAAGGTGGCGCAGGCGATCGCGTCGATGTGGACTCGCATCGGTGTGAAGACCAGCGTGGATGCGATGGCGCCCCCGGTGTTCTTCAAGAACCGCGACAGCTATGCGTTCTCGGCCTATCTGGCGGGCTGGTCCGTGACCAGCGGCGAAATGTCCAACGCGCTGACCTCGCTGCTGGTGACGCGCAATCCCGAAGCAGGTTTGGGCACCACCAACCGCAGCCGCTACTCCAATCCCAAGATGGACGCGCTGGTGAAGGAAGCTTCGTCGACCATGGACGACGCCAAGCGAGCGGATCTGTTGTCCAAGGCCAGCAACATCGCCATGGATGACTACGCCATGCTGCCTGTGCACTTCGAGTTGTCGGTATGGGCGATGAAGAGCGACATCCGCTATCAGGGCCGCCCAGACCAGGTCACGCTCGCGCAGTTTGCAACGCTGAAGAAGTAAGGCGCTAGTGCTTGCAACAATCGTAAGAAGGCTGCTGCAGACCATCGTCGTCATGCTGGTCATGTCGGCGCTGGTCTTTGCCGGCATCTACATGGTGGGCGACCCGGTCTCGATGCTGGCCAGCCCGGAAGCGACCGAAGCGCAACGCGCGGCGGTGCGCGCATCGCTGGGCCTGGATCTGCCGCTGTGGCGGCAGTACCTGATCTTCATGGGCCAGGCGGTGCGCGGTGATTTCGGCAACAGCTTCCTGACGGGCGAACCGGCCATGAGGCTGATCCTGGAGCGCATGCCGGCCACGGTGGAACTGGCCTGTGTGGCCATGCTGCTGTCGGTGCTGATCGGCGTGCCGTTGGGCATCCTGGCCGGCCTCAAGCCCAAGGCAGTGGGCTCGCGCGCGATCATGACGGGCTCGGTGCTCGGTTTCTCGCTGCCTAACTTCTGGGTTGGCCTGATGCTCATCATGGTGTTCGCCGTGATACTCGGCTGGGTGCCGGCGGGTGGGCGCGGCCAGACCGTCAGCATCGGATCGCTGCAGTTGAGCGTGCTGACTTTCGACGGCTGGCTGAGCCTGGCGCTGCCTGCGGCCACGATCGCCTTCGCCAAGTGCGCAATGATCATCCGCGTGACGCGTGCCGCCACGCGCGAAGCCCTGCCCATGGACTACATCAAGTTCGCGCGCGCCAAGGGCCTGTCTGAAAAGCGCGTACTGGGCGTGCATCTGCTCAAGAACATCCTGATTCCCGTGGTGACGGTGGCGGGCCTGGAGTTCGGCCAGGTGATGGCCTTCGCCGTCGTGACGGAAACCGTGTTTTCCTGGCCGGGCATGGGCAAGCTGCTGATCGATTCCATCATCAACCTGGACCGTCCGGTGGTGGTGGCGTATCTGCTCTTGATCGTGTTCTTCCTGGTCATGCTGAATCTGGTGGTGGACATCATCTACACGGTGCTGGACCCCCGCGTACGCTTGGATAGCCGCCGATGAACACACCCGCCACCGCCGCCGCGCCCCCGGTTCAGGCCAAGGAGCAGACGCCCTGGCGCCGATTCCTGTCGGACTTCTTCGCCAGCAAGCTGGCCACGCTGGGTTTGATCATGCTGGTCGTGATCGTGGGCGCCGCGCTGCTTGCGCCCTGGATCGCGCCGCAGAATCCCTATGATCTGGCGACGCTGGACATCATGGATTCCAAGCTCAAGCCGGGCAGCGAAAGCGGCGACGGCAGCATGCGTTATTGGTTGGGCACAGACGGCCTGGCGCGCGACCTGTTCTCGGCCATCCTTTACGGCATGCGCACCAGCCTGCTGGTGGCCAGCGTTTCGGTACTGGCGGCCTTCGGCATCGGCGCCACGGTGGGCCTGATCGCAGCCTATTTCGGCGGCCGCATCGACGCCTTGCTGATGCGGGTTGTGGATATCCAGTTGTCGTTCCCCGCCATCCTGGTTGCGCTGATGTTGCTGGCGATTCTGGGCAAGGGTGTGGATAAGGTGATCATCGCGCTGATCGTGGTGCAGTGGGCGTATTTCGCGCGCGCCGCGCGCGGCGCGGCGCTGGTCGAGCGCGGCAAGGAATACGTGGAAGCGGCGCGCTGCATGTCGCTGTCGTGGGGGCGCGTGCTGTTTCGTCACGTGCTGCCCAACTGTATGCCGCCGCTGATCGTGATCGCCACCATCGACCTGGCGCATGCGATTGCGCTGGAGGCCACGCTGTCGTTTCTGGGCGTGGGCGTGCCGGTGACGGAGCCGTCGCTGGGCATGCTGATCTACAACGGCTTCGAATATCTGCTGTCCGGTCAGTACTGGATTTCGTTCTTCCCCGGCATTGCGCTGGCGCTGGCCATCATCGCCATCAATCTGGTGGGCGACCACCTGCGCGATGTGCTCAACCCGCGCCACGCGAATTGAGGGCGGGCGCAATGCAGACACCTGTGGAAAAGTCCCCGGCGACGCCCATACTCGAGGTGCATGGCCTGAAGACGCACTTCTACACGCGCAATGGCGTGGTAAAGGCGGTGGATGGCGTGGACCTGACGCTGGCCGAAGGCGAGATCCTGGGACTGGTGGGCGAATCGGGGTCGGGCAAGAGCATCACCGGCTTTTCGCTGATGGGACTGCTGGATGAGCCGGGCCGCATCGTCGACGGCACCTTGCGCTTGAACGGCGAGGACTTGCGCAACGCGACACCCGCGCGCTGGCGCGAGCTCAGGGGCCAGGAGATCGCCATGATCTTCCAGGATCCCATGATGACGCTGAACCCGGTACTGCGCGTCGATACGCAGATGATCGAGGCGGTGCAGGCGCACAGCAAGGTATCGCGCGAGCAAGCCCGCCAGCGCGCCTTGCAGACGCTCGCCATGGTGGGCATCCCTTCGCCCGAGGAGCGTCTGCGCACCTATCCGCACCAATTATCAGGCGGCATGCGGCAGCGCGTGGCGATCGCGATTGCGCTCTTGAATTCGCCGCGCCTGATCATCGCCGACGAGCCCACCACGGCGCTGGATGTGACCATACAAGGACAGATCCTGTTCGAAGTGCAGAAGCTGTGCCGCGAAACCGGCACCGCGCTGATCTGGATCACGCACGACCTTGCCGTGGTCGCGGGCCTGGCGGACCGCGTGTCGGTCATGTATGCGGGGCGCGTGGTCGAAACCGGCACCACGCAGGCGGTCATCAGCCATCCCATGCATCCTTACACACATGGCCTGATCGCTTCCATACCCACGCCCGAATCCCGCGGCAGGCCGCTGGTTCCGATTCCCGGCATGACGCCGTCGCTGCTCAACCTGCCGCAAGGCTGTGCGTTCCGCGGACGCTGCCCGCGCGCCACCGACGCCTGTCTGGTCGAGCCGCAGCCCGTGGAGGTGCGCCCGGCGCAATGGGTGCGTTGCTGGCATGCCGGAGGACCAGATACCAAATGAACGCCGCAGAACGAGATCCCGCGGTCCCTATCCTGTCGTTGCGCGAGGTCGAGCTGCGCTTCGTGCAGCCCGTGGACCTGGCCGGCCGAATCGCCAACCTGCTGGGCGCCGGTTTGAAGACGCAGGTCGTGCATGCAGTGGCGGGTGTGGACCTGGATGTGCGGCCGGGCGAAGTGATAGGCATCGTGGGCGAATCCGGCTGTGGAAAATCCACGCTGGGCCGTATCGTGTCAGGCATCCTGCCGCCGACGGCGGGCGAAGTCAGCTACAAGGGCCGCGCCGTGAAGGCCATGGCGGGCCCGGAACGGCGTGCCTATGAGCTAGGCGTGCAGATGATCTTCCAGGATCCCTATGCCTCGCTGAACCCGCGTATGCGCGTGCGCGAGATCATCGGCGAGGCGCCCGTGGCGCACGGCCTGGTCCGCGCGCGCGACAAGGCCGAGTACGTCGCCGGGCTGATGCGCCAGGTGGGGCTGGATCCGGCTTTTGCACAGCGTTATCCCCATCAATTCTCTGGCGGCCAGAGGCAGCGCGTAGGAATTGCGCGGGCGCTCGCGCTCAAGCCTTCGGTCATAGTTTGCGACGAGGCGGTCGCCGCGCTGGACGTGTCGATCCAGGCCCAGGTGCTTAATCTCTTCGAACGGTTGCGTGCGGACCTGGACCTGACCTATCTTTTCATCAGCCACAACCTCAGCGTGGTCAGCCACATCTCGGACCGCGTGGCCATCATGTAACAGGGACGCGTGGTGGAGCTGGCGCCTACCGACACGGTCTTTCAGCGGGCCAACCATCCGTACACGCAGGCCTTGCTGAAGGAACTGCCGACGCTGCAGCCGGGGCGGCGCACCTACCAGCCCATCAAGGGCGAACTGCCGTCGCCGCTGGACCCGCCGACGGGCTGCGCCTTCCACCCGCGTTGCCCGCATGCGATGCCGCGCTGCAAGGCAGAACGGCCGTTGCTGCGTGAAGTCGCCCCGGGTCAGTTCAGCGCCTGCCATCTGAACGATACGTGAATTCAACTCTTACGCCTTATCCACAGCCATGAAAACCATAGACGAAATCGAACGCGCCCACGGCGACCTCACCGCGCTGCGACGGGATATCCACGCCCATCCGGAACTTGCTTTCCAGGAAACGCGCACGTCCGCGCTGGTCGCGGAGCGTTTGCGCGGCTGGGGCCTGGAAGTCCACACGGGGCTGGGGAAAACCGGCGTGGTGGGTATTTTGCGCGGCGGCAACGGCAAGAAAACCATAGGTTTGCGCGCCGACATGGACGCGCTGCCCATGCCCGAGCACAACCGCTTTGCGCACAAGTCCACCATCAGCGGACGCATGCACGGCTGCGGCCACGACGGACACACGACCATGCTGCTGGGGGCGGCGCAATACTTGTCCACACACCGCGATTTCGATGGCACGGTGGTGTTCATCTTCCAGCCGGCCGAGGAAGGCGGCAACGCCGGCGCGCGCGCCATGATGCAGGACGGCCTGTTCGACAAATTCCCGTGCGACGCGGTGTTCGGCATTCACAACATGCCCGGCATGCCGGTCAACCAGTTCGGTTTTCGGGCGGGCCCGACCATGGCCTCCAGCAACCGCTGGGACATCGTCATCAAGGGCGTGGGCGGCCACGCGGCGCAGCCGCATGCATCGGTGGACCCCATCATTGTCGCGGCTGACATGGTGCATGCCCTGCAGACGGTGATCTCGCGCAGCAAGAATCCGCTGGAGCAGGCCGTGCTTTCGATCACGCAGATCCACGCGGGCGACGCCTACAACGTGATTCCCGGCGAAGCCGTGCTGCGCGGCACCGTGCGCACCTATTCGGTGGAGACCCTGGACAAGATCGAGGCGGACATGCGCCGCATCGCGACCACCTTGCCGCAGGTCTACGGCGGCACGGGCGAACTGGATTTCGTGCGCGCATATCCCCCGCTGGTGAATTGGGAAAAGGAAACCGCCTTTGCCGCCCAAGTCGCCGAAGACGCGTTCGGCGCCGAAAACGTGCAGCGCGAGATGCCGCCCTTCATGGGGGCGGAGGACTTTTCCTTCTTCCTGGAAGCGGTGCCTGGGACCTACCTGTTCCTCGGCAACGGCGACGGCGACCATCGCATGGAGACCTATCACGGCATGGGTCCGTGCCAGCTGCACAACCCGAATTACGACTTCAACGACGCCTTGCTGCCGGTGGGCGCAACATATTGGGTAAAACTGGTTCAGGCTTTTCTGCCGAAGTCCTGATCCACGCAAGTCTTTGATTTAAAAGGCGCGGGCTCCCTACGGACCGCGCCTTTTTTCATGGCCGGGCAAGGTTGTACACAGGCTGTCCACCTGCTATTCACCGCCTATCCACCGGGATATCCCCCGACAATCCACCGCTTTTCCCTGGCTTGCCACCAGGCTTATCCCAAGACTTATCCACAGGCTTGGCAGCGCGATTGGTCAGTGAAATTCGCTCGTTCCCAGGGTAAATGCGTATGCCTGCGAGGCCGGCACGGCCTTGACTGACGCCGGCATGCCAGCCTAGCATTGATATAACTGTGAAATATCACTGTTATTTTTAACCGGCAATTCCAACCCAACTTCGAACAGGAAATCCCATGGTCCAGAAAGTCCGCATTACCAGCCCCCACGTCGCCGAAGCCGAGCCCGGCCTGTGGTCCAACTGCCTGCGCGTGAAAGACTCGGTCTACCTGTCGGGACTGACCGCCCGCGCCAACGACGGGAGCACCATCCAGGGCGCGAATGCCTACGAACAAGCCCAGGTCATCTTTGCGAAGATGAAGCATCTCCTGGAAGCGGCGGGCGGCCAGATCGACGACATGGTCACGCTGACGATCTTCCTGACCAACATGGCCGACAACCAGCAAGTGTGGAAGGCGCGTCGCGAATTCTTCAGCGGCGATTTCCCCGCCTGCGCGCTGGTGCAGGTATCCGCCCTGGCCAAGCCTGAGATCCTGGTGGAAATCCAGGGCCAGGCCCGTCTTGCGGACTGACACCATGAAAATCGTTCGCTATGCCAGCGAATCCGGCCCGGTATTGGGCCGGCTGGACGGCCAAGCTATCACGCCCTTTCAGGGCGTGGCCGACGTACAGACGCTGTTGAGCCAGGTCGCGCACGCCAGCGGCGCGGCTGTGGCACTGGATTCGGTACGCCTGCTCGCACCCATCGTCCCGCAACGCAATGTGTTCTGCGTCGGCTGGAATTACCTGAAACACTACGACGAAAGCAAAGGCAAGCGCGAAGGCCAAGAGGTCGAGCTGCCTGAACGCCCCACTTTCTTCAGCAAGCTGCCGACTACCGTCGCCGGACCGCAAGACAGCGTGCCGTTGCATGAAGCCTATACGTCCAAGCTGGATTGGGAGGTCGAGCTGGCCGTGGTGATCGGCAAGGAAGGACGCGATATCGCTGAGGAGGATGCCCTGGAACATGTGTTCGGCTACACGGTGGCCAATGACCTCAGTGCACGCGATCTGCAGCGTGCGCACGGCGCGCAATGGTTCAAGGGCAAGAGCCTGGACGCGACCTGCCCGATGGGGCCGGTCCTGGTCACCGCCGATGAGATCGACGATCCGCAGAATCTCGCCCTGAGCTGCGAGGTCAATGGTGTGCGCATGCAGGCTGGCCATACCCGCAATCAGATCTTCAGCGTGGCGCGCGTGATCGCGGAGCTGTCGCAGGGACTGACCTTGCTGCCCGGCGACGTCATCCTCACCGGCACGCCTGAAGGGATAGGAGCGGCCCGCCAGCCTCCCTTGTTCCTGCGTGATGGCGACGTCGTGGAGTGTTGGGTGGACGGCATAGGTTCACTGCGCAACGTCGTGCGCGCAGGCCTGCGCTACGCGGAATAAGCCGCCTGCCGTGCGGCACCAATGACAAATCAA
>Ga0160496_1000203_pt1 | contig 35827 bp, 32 predicted proteins | sample DIDPMG_2_FD_108231 | JGI IMG/M metagenome (GOLD analysis project Ga0160496, IMG submission 108231) | Enriched soil microbial communities from UW Madison campus, WI, USA - DID2937_E24_FP MG | ecosystem: Environmental > Terrestrial > Soil > Grasslands | place: USA: Madison, Wisconsin | collected...
CACGCCGGCCACGTCGAGGCCGCGGGCCGCCACGTCGGTGGCGACCAGCACCTCGAGCTCGCCGGCCTTGAAGGCTTCGAGCGCCTTCATGCGGTCGGCCTGGGTCTTGTCGCCGTGGATCGATTCGGCGCGCACGCCGTCGCGTTCGAGCTGGCGGGCCAGGCGCGCGGTGCCGATCTTGGTGTTGGAGAACACGATGACCTGCTTCAGGCCGCGCGACTTCACCAGGTGCACCACCGCGGCGCGCTTGGCTTCGCCGGACATTTCGTAGGCGATCTGCGTGACGGTGTCGGCCGTGGCGTTGCGCGCCGCGACTTCGATCTCGACCGGGTTGTTCAGGTACGAACGGCCGAGCTTGCGGATTTCGTTGCTGAAGGTGGCCGAGAACAGCAGGCCCTGACGCTTCTGCGGCAGCAGCCGGATGATGCGTTCGAGGTCGGGCAGAAAGCCCATGTCGAGCATCCGGTCGGCTTCGTCGAGCACCAGGATGCCGACCTGGCTGAGATTCACGTTCTTCTGTTCGACGTGGTCGAGCAGGCGGCCCGGCGTGGCGACCAGCACTTCGCAACCCTGGCGCAGCGCGATCTTCTGCGGGCCGATGTCGACGCCGCCGAACACGACGGTGCTGCGCAGCGGCGTGGACTGGGCGTAGCGCTTGACGTTCTCGTACACCTGGTCGGCCAGCTCGCGCGTCGGCGTCAGGATGAGCGCGCGGACGGGATGGCGTGCCGGCGACGCGCTGGTGTTGGCCAGCGGCATCAGGCGGTGCAGGATCGGCAGCGTGAACGCCGCGGTCTTGCCGGTGCCGGTCTGGGCGGCGCCCATGACGTCGCGCCCTTCCACCACCACCGGAATCGACTGCGCCTGGATGGGCGTGGGTGTCGTGTAGCCGGTTTCGGCGATGGACTTCAGCAGAAGCGGGTGCAGGCCAAATTCGGCAAAAGTGCGCGAGGGCGCGTCAGCGGCAGGCGCTGCAGAAGAAATAGAGTCAGTCATCGAGTTGGGCAGATACCGGGGCCACGGAAAAAGAACAAAACGGAATTACGGCGTGCCCGGATTGCTGTGGATAACTTTATTTTAGCGCACGCAACCGGAAGTGCCCGAATTGACACCAAATTCCCTCGACCGGGCCCTGCGGGCAGCCTCAACCCGCCGCCCAGCGCAGGCCCCACAGGACCAGCATCCCGGAGACGATCACGGCCACCGCGCTGCGCGTGCGCAGGAACACGATCACCCCCACCACGCCGGCCACCAGCTTGTAGTCGAAGATCGGGCCCAGGCCGGCCTTCCAGGGCAGCATGTCGGGCACCACGATGGCCGTGAGCGCGGCCGCGGGGGCGTAGCGCAGGGCGCGCCGCACGCCGTCGGGCAGCGGAATGTAGTCGCCGAACAACATGAAGCCGGCGCGCGTGAGCACGCTGCACACGGTCAGCAGCAGGATCGCGCTGTAGACATAGATTTCCGAGGGCCACATGTCAGCGCTTTCCCTTGAAGTAGCGTTCGGCCCAGATGCCGGCCAGGATGCCCGCGATCACCGCCACCGCCAGGCCCAGCCGCAGCGGCAGGGCCTGCCCGACCCAGGCGGTGACGCCCGCGGCCAGCATGGAGATCAGCATCGGCTTGGAGTTGGCCAGCGGCACCGTGATGGCCAGCAGCGCCAGCACGGCGGCGAAATCGAGCGACCAGGTCGTGGGCACCATCGAGCCCAGGAAGATGCCGACGATGGACGAGGACTGCCAGACGAACCAGCTCGGCGCGATCGTGCCGATGAAATACCAGAGTTGCTCGCGCGTGCCGCGCTGGGCGGCGTCGCCGTAGCGCGGCATGAACAGCACGAAGCCCATGTCGGTGGTGAAGTAGCCCAGGCCGAGGCGCTTGGGCCACGGGAGGTGGCGGAAGTACGGCTGCAGCGCGGCGCCGAAGATCACGAAGCGCAGGTTCACCACGCAGCCGGCCGCGAAGATCAGCCACAGCGGCGCGCCGGAGGCGATGAGCGGCAGGGAGGTGAGCTGGGCGGAGCCGGCATACAGCAACAGCGTCATGGCCAGGGCCATCGACTCGGTCAGGCCCGACTTCACCATGGCCACGCCGGTGACCATGCCCCAGGTGCCGGTGGCGATCAGTGCGGGCACGATGGCGTGCACGCCGGTCTTGAATGCTTCGATGCGCTCGGCGCGGATGGCGCGCGCCTCGTCGGAATCGGTCAACTCTGGTTCAGCGGCCACGGAGCGGCCTCTGGCGTTGCGAACGGAACGACATGGGAGGTGGAAGAGGTTGAGACCCTGCAGTGTGTCCGGAGGCTGGACGGCTCAATGGGCTTCCGCGCGACACCGCCCCGGCCACATGGCGCGGGAGGCGTCATTGTAACCTCGCCCTTGATACAATACCGGCCTCTGGAGAGGGGCACAGCATGTCGATGGCATTGCGCAACGGTTCGATCTGGCGAGAGGGGCATACCGGCCCGGGTCGCCATGCGTCCGTTTGCCCCGTATCCGGCACCCGCTTCGGCGGGGCCGACCACGCCGGCGGCGATCAGTCGCCGCGCGCCGTCTTCCCCGCATCGCCCCGCCTCTCGGGCCGCGCCGCCCGGCCGGCGCACGCCACCGGGCCGCGCCCGGCGGCCGCCTCCCGCGTCGGGCCCGCGCCCGCCCTCTTTTCCCAACGGATCTAGGAATCACCATGACCGCTGCTGCTCCGGCCGCCGCCAACTCCCAGGAAGTCATCGAACTCGGCGCGGAAGACCTGCCCGCATACTGCCCCAGCCCGAAGGCGCCGCTGTGGAGCATGCACCCGCGCGTGTTCCTCGACGTGACGCACACCGGCCAGGCCCGCTGCCCCTACTGTGGCACCGAGTACAAGCTCAAGCCGGGCACGGTCGTGCACGGCCATTGATCGCGCACCGTTTCCCCCTCACATCACTCACAGACCGCAGCCGCCATGTTCGCCACTCCTGACGAAGCGGAACACGCTTTCTATGAAGCGCTGGAACAGGCCGACACCGATCGCCTGATGCAGATCTGGGCCGACGACGAAGAAATCGTCTGCATCCACCCGGGTGGCCTGCGCATCGTGGGCCACACGGCGGTGCACGAGTCGTGGCAGCAGGTGCTGGCCAATGGCCCACTGCACATCCGGCCGCTGCGGCCGGTGGTGGTGCAGAGCATGATGTGCGCGGTCCACGTGCTGGTCGAGCAGGTCACGGCGATCACGCGCGAAGGCACGCAGTTCGTCAACTGCTATGCCACCAACATCTATCACAAGGGTCCGACGGGCTGGCGCATGGTGATGCACCACGCCTCCCCCGCCCCCGCGGAAGCCGGCGTGCTCGATCTGCACGACGTGCCCGACCGACTGCATTGAGGCGATACCCGCGTTGGCCGCTACCCGCATCGACCTGAGTCCCTGCCCCGTACCGCCCTGGCTGCCCGACCGGCACAGCCAGACGATCTACGCGTCCACGTTCGCCCAGTACCATCGCATCGCGTTCGTGCGCGAGCGGGTCGACACGCCCGATACCGATTTCGTCGACTTCGACTGGACCGGGCCGGGCCTGTTTCCGCACAAGGCCGCCGACGGCAGCCCGATCGACGCGATCACGCCGCAATCGGGCATCAAGACCGCCGCCGCGCGCTGGATGAAACCGGCCGACTGGGGCTCGCTGCCGCGCACGGCCGACACGCCCGCGCTGCTGCTGTTCCACGGCCTGGAAGGCGGCAGCACCAGCCGCTACGCCCAATCGATCGCGCATCATTTCCGCGCGCGCGGCTGGATCGTGGCGGTGGCGCACTTCCGCGGCTGCTCGGGCACGCCCAACCGGCTGGCGCGCGCCTACTACTCCGGCGACTCCGCCGAGGTCGGCTTCATGCTCGCCACGGCGCGCGCGCGCATCCCGCATGCGCGCTGGCACGCGGTCGGCGTCTCGCTCGGCGGCAACGCGCTGCTCAAGTATCTCGGCGAGCACGCCGAAGAAACCAGCTGGCTCGCCGGCGCGGCCGGCGTGTCGGTGCCGCTCGACCTCGTGGCGGGCGGCAAGGCGCTGTGCACCGGCCTCATCGCGCGGCGCATCTACACGCCCTACTTCCTGCGCACGATGCGGCGCAAGGTGCTCGAGAAGGCCAAGCGCTTTCCGGGCGCGATCGATGTGATGCGCATCGCCCACGCGCGCGACCTGCGCGACTTCGACGACGCCTACACCGCGCCCATGCACGGCTACCGCAACGCGCTCGACTATTGGACGCGCGCCTCGAGCAAGCCCTGGCTGCCCAGCATCAAGGTGCCCACGCTGGTGCTGAACGCGCGCAACGATCCGTTCCTGCCCGAAGACGCCCTGCCCACGCCGGCGGAGTGTTCGGCCAGCGTGCTGCTGCACCAGCCCTCCGACGGCGGCCATGCCGGCTTTCCCACCGGCCCCTTCCCGGGCCACCTCAACTGGCTGCCGCAGCGGCTGGGCCGCTTCTTCGAGACCGGCAAGTAGGTCTCGCGCCACGACGACAAAGGCCGCCCGGAGGCGGCCTTTGTCATGGCGGACGGCCCGCCCTCAACCCGATTTGAAGCGCTGCAGCAGCGCACGCTCGTCGGCCAGCTTCTGCTGTACCTCCTTGATCTGCACGTCGATCTGCGACTGCTCGTAGAAGTCGCGCGACATGCCGCGCGCCTGCTGCAGCTGCGACTCGGCCGCGGCGTAGGCGCCGGTGGCCACGTAGAAGCGCGCCATGTCGCGGCGCGACGCGATCAGGTTGCCGGTGCGCTCCTCGCTCTGCGCCAGCAGCTGGTAGAAGGTCGGCTCGTCGGCGCCCCACTCCTTGATGCGGCCGCGCAGATAGGCCTGGGCCTCGGCGTTCTGGCCGTTGAGCTGCAAGGCCGAGGCGTAGGCCATGCCCAGCGCGCGCCGGTCGGGCCAGCGCTTGGTGGCGGCCTGCGCCAGCGAGAGCGCGCGCGCCGCGTCCTTGCGCGCGATCGCGATGTCGATGCCGAGCTTGGCCAGCTCCGGCGTATTGAGATTGCCGCTGGTGGCCTGGGCGAACGCGCTCTCCGCGCCCGGCAGGTCGCCGCGTTGCAGCGAATAGAGCGCAAGCCCGTAGAAGGCCGCCGACTGGCGGATGCCGGACAGCGCGCGTGATTCGTCGGTGAGCTGCTGCTGGGCGGTGCGCAGGCTGGTCACGTCGCGCCCCTGCACCACGCGCATCTTGGCGCGGACGTACCAGAAGTCGTCGCTGTCGACGTAGCGCGACGCGGGAAGGTCGCGGATGCGGTTTTGCACGTCCGACATCCGGTCGATGGACAGCGGGTGGGTGCTGGCCCAGGCGCCGCCGCCCATGCCCTCATTCAGGCGCGAGGCGTTCATCAGCCGCCCGAACATCTTGGCCATGCCGTCGGGATCGTAGCCCGCGCGCGAGAGCATCTGCAGGCCGGTGCGGTCGGCCTCGCGCTCGGCCTCGCGCGAAAAGCCGAGCTGGCGGTTGATCGCCGCCGCCTGGCCGAACGCGGCCACGCCCATGGCCAGGTCGCCGCCACCGCCGGCCAGCGCCGCGAGCAGCGCGCCCGCCAGCGTGGCCATCATCATCATGCCGCTCTGGCTCTGCTGCGTCATGCCGCGCGCGATGTGGCGCTGCGCGACGTGGCCGATTTCGTGCCCCAGCACCGAGGCGAGCTCCGACTCGCTGCCCGAGGACACGATCAGGCCGGTGTTGACGCCGATGAAGCCGCCCGGCATGGCGAAGGCGTTGATCTCGGGGTCGCGCACGCCGAACACCTCGATGTCGGGCAGGCCGCCCGGCGCGAATGCCGACAGCTTGCGTGCCATCGTGGTGAGATATTGGCGCAGCTCGGGATCATTGATGTAGGTCGGGTCGCGCCGGCCCTGCGCCATGATGGCCTCGCCCAATTGGCGCTCCAGCATGGGGGGCAGATCGGCGGAAGAGGCCGTGCCCATCGAGGGCAAGCCGACCGGTTGCGCGCGCAGCGGCATGGCGGGCAGCAGGAAGGTCAGGCTCAGGGCCGCCGCCATGATCTGGCGGGCGAACGTGCTCGTCGGTGTCGTGTCGGAACGGTTCATGGCAATATGATAGCCAGATGGGCAAAAAGTTTGCTCCAAAGCCATACGCCGCTCCAGAACTCACAGGATTTCCCACATGAATGCCGTCCGCAAAGCCGTCTTTCCCGTTGCCGGGATGGGCACGCGGTTTCTGCCCGCCACCAAGGCCATGCCCAAGGAGATGCTGCCTGTCGTCGACAAGCCGCTGATCCAGTACGCGGTCGAAGAGGCGGTGGCCGCCGGAATCACGGACCTGATCTTCGTCACCGGCCGCAACAAGCGCGCCATCGAGGACCACTTCGATGCCGCGCCCGAACTCGAGGCCGAGCTCGAGAAGAAGAGCAAGCACGAGCTGCTCGAGCTCGTGCGCGACATCCTGCCCGCGCATGTGAACTGCATCTACATCCGCCAGTCGGCGCCGCTGGGCCTGGGCCACGCCGTGCTCACCGCGCAGCCCGCCGTCGGCAACGAGCCGTTCGCCGTGCTGCTGGCCGACGACCTGATCGACGCCGACCGCCCGGTGCTGGGCCAGCTGATCGACTGCGCGCTGTCGCACAGCGCCAGCGTGCTGGGCGTGCAGGAAGTGCCGCGCGCCGACACCGGCAAGTACGGCATCGTGGCGGCCAGCGCGGTCGAGCCGCGCACCGAGCGCGTGTCGCTGATCGTGGAAAAGCCCAAGCCCGAAGATGCGCCCTCCACGCTCGCCGTGGTGGGCCGTTATGTGCTCGAGGCGCAGATCTTCGAACACCTGCGCGCGACCCAGGCCGGCGCGGGCGGCGAGATCCAGCTGACCGACGGCATCGCGTCGATGATGCGCGAGCGCCCGGTCTATGCCTACCGCTACGAAGGCCAGCGCTACGACTGCGGCAGCAAGGCCGACATGTTCCAGGCCACCGTGGCCCTGGGCCGCAAATACCACGGCCTGATCCCCGAGTAAGCCCGCACGGCGGCCTCAGGCGGCCGGCTTGCCGGCGGCCTGCGCCTGCCGCGCGCGCTGGCGCGCCTCGCGGTCGACACGGCGCAGCCGGCCCCGCGCCGACAGGCGCATGAGGGTGCCCAGCGCCACCAGCAGGCCGATCACCTCCACCAGCGCCGCGGGAATCCACATCGTGAGGCCGCCGATGGTCTGGTCGGTCTGGGCCGACATCGCGATGGCCCGGCCGCACAGCTCGAACAACGGATAGAGGTCGCTCTCGGTGAACGAGATCACCGCGCCCGCCACCATCTGCGGCGCCATGGTCAGCACCGGCGAGATCACGCGCCCGCCCGGCGTCATCGCGGCGGGCGGCGCGGGGCGGCGGTCGAGGATCAGGTTCCAGTACATGAAGCCGCTCAGCACCACCGACCAGTTCATCAGGCGATAGAGCCGCCAGTCGAGCATCGAATAGAACTGCACCGACGGGATCAGCCACACCAGCACCAGCGCGACGAACAGCGCCGGCACGAAGATGCGATGGGTGAGCACGGCCACCGTGCAACGACCCGGCGCGGTGGCCAGCCAGCGGCGCAGGCGGCTGCGCCAGGCCAGCGGCAGGCCGGCGCGCATGGCCGACCCCGGGAAGGCCGCCATCACCAGCAGCGGCCCGAGATGGTGCAGCACCAGATGCTGGGCGCGATGGATGAAGAACATCCGCTCGGCGTAGTAATCGAGGCGCGTGTGCAGCGACAGATAGAGCAGGATCACGCCGACCCAGAACAGGGCCTGGCGGGCGGCGCTCACGTGATGCACGCGCGTGCCGCGCACGAACAGCGCGATGCAGGCGACGAACGCCAGCACCAGCGTGGGCGAGAACTCCCAGGGAACGAGCCAGCCGAGCAGGTCCATGCGTGAGATCCGGAAAGCGCCACCGTGGGCTGCGGGGCGATGCGCGCCGCGCCAGCGGGCGCCACGCCATCGGGACAGGAAGCGTGCGCTCCCCTTCGGCCGATTGTAGTGGAGCTTGCCCGCCCTGCCACGCACGCGCGCCGCCGCGGCGCACGCACGCTTTGCGCGGGAACAAACCGCCGCCGTCCGACCGCGCTCAGAAGGTGTGGTTCATCCCGACCACGTAGCGCGGGGTGCGGCCCGCGTCCTGCGCGAAGGGAGCGTCGAGCGTGCCGCGCCACAGGCGTCCGGCGTAGGCATACAGGGCGGTGCGCGGCGACAGCAGATGGCGGTAGCCGAGTGTGACGAGGCGCACACGCGCGGCGCGGCTGCCGTCGTCCCAGTGCCAGTCGGGCGTGGCCATCGAACCCTGGGCCAGCACGCTGTTGCGCGGGTCCAGCTTGAATTCGGCACCCACCAGCCAGGTGTCGGCCGAGCCGCCGCGCACGAAGGCCAGCGGGCCCAGACCGTCCACGCCGCCGCCGTTCTGGCCGACGAAGCCGTTGCGCTGCCGCGACCAGGCCAACGACACGCGCACGGCCTCGAGATCGGCGGCGACGCCCACCTGCCATGCCGTGGGTGCGGCGCCCGCCGCGGGCGAGCCGGCCGGCAGCGACAGGCGGTCCCAGGTGGCGGCGAACAGCCACGGCTGGGCCTCGTACTTCAGGCCGGCCGACCAGGCATGGCCGCGCCCCGCCGGGGCCGGGCCGTCGGGGCCCTCGGTGTCGAAGGCATGACCGAGGCCGGCCTGCCAGCCGCCGAGGTCGGCGCTATAGAGGTTGATGAGATGGTCACGGCGGTAGTTGTCCGAGGCGCGGAACAGCGCCCCCATGCCCATGTCGCGCCACGATGCCACTTCGAGTGCGCTGCCGAAATTCATCGCCACGGTTTTCTGGCGGCCGAGACTGAGGGTGCCCAGGCCGTCGCGCCCGATGCCGACCCAGGCGCCGTAGTCGAACAGGCGCCCGCTCTCGTTGGATTGACCATTGACCAGGTCGAAGCCGCTCTCCACGCCGAAGCTGACCCTGGCGCCGTTGCCCAGGGCTTCGGTGCCGGTCAGCCCCCAGAGGTTGTCGCTCAGACCGCCCCCGAGCAGCCCGCTGCGGGTGCCCTGGCCGGCGCCCTGGCCGGCGCCCTTGACCTGGGTGACGCTCACTCCGGCGTCGGCCACGCCGTAGAGCTTGAGCGCGCCAGCCTCCTCGGCGCGAGCACTGGCGCCGCCGGCGGCGCATCCGCACAGCGCCAGGGCCGCGAGGCCGCGCAGCGCGGCAGGCGCACGCAACGACGACACGCGCGGGACGGAGAACGACAGGACCATGGGCACCCCTGGTGCGAGAAACGAAAGTGCCCCGTCTGGCGCGTGGTGCGCGCGGAACGCGGACGCGAGATATTGCCAGATCCGGCGCGCGCGGCAACACCCCGCGCGGCGCCACGGTGGCGGCACGCCTGAAATCGGAGATCGGGAGGCCCGCACGGCCCGCACCTGCATGCGCAGGCCGGGTCAGGCGGAGAGGTTGCGCCGGGCAGGCTTACGCCGCGGCGGAATGACGGGCGGAGAACCGCACGTCGCGCACGGAGGGATGCGCGCTCAGGCGCTTGGCCTGGGACATGAGCTCGCCCCGCAATTCGGGCGGGCAGTTGACGGTGACACAGGCCGAGGCCAGGTCGCTGTGATTGGCGCTGTCGACGTGAAAGCGCGCCACCGACAGTCCGGCGGCGGAAAAGTCGAGACAGATCTGCTTGCGCAATGCGCCGACCGCGTCACGCGGACACACGACGGTCAGCCGCGTGCCACGACGCGGGGCTTGTGCAGCCGTGCGGTCGACACCGGCACGGCGCAGGAACAAGTCGAAGAAACGCATGACGACCTCCTTGCAGCTTGGGGAGCAATCCGTGGATACGCGCCGGGCCACCGCCCCGATGATCGGCGCGCACACGCAGGACGACACGATCCGGGCGCGTGAGGCGCACGGCATCGGGCATCGCAACGCTGCGCACGCGCACATGCACGGGCAGGAACACGACGGACGGTTCTGGCGGGCTTGGGAGGGAGAGTTTCAGCTGCGCCGGGGCCGGGCCCGGGCACGATCGCATCCAGAGACGGCGGGGAGGATCCCTGCCGGGAATGCAAAAGCGGAATGCTGAAGAAACGCCGCTACCTGTTCGACACTGCTGACAGGCGCGGCAGAAGTGATTCTGCGGAAAATACGCTCGTCAGGCAGCGCGGTCGATGCAAGATCGACTACTACTGTCGCCGGAATCGGTATTCACAGAACAACTCCTGATGTGGAAAACAGGCCCAGTTTACGCGGGTTTGTACTGATGGACAATGTTTTTGGCAAAAAAGGTGCCGGGCCGGGCCGCAGCGTGGGCCCTCGCCCACGCCCCGGCCGGCCCGCGGCCTGTCAGGTGTAGTAATGCCAGCCCAGGTAGGCGGCAAAGACCGCATACAGGCCCGCCACCGACGACAGTGCGGGGATGGTCATGGTGGCGTTGCGGAAACGCAGCCACAGCACCATGATCGAGGCCAGCGTGAGCAGGCCCGCGGCGATCAGCGGCGCGTCGAGCAGCCAGGGCGTCATCGCGATCCCCAGCGCGCTCGGGATCGTGGCCTGGATCATCATCGCGCCCGAGATGTTGGCCAGCGCGAGACGCTCCTTGCCCTGCCGCACCCAGATCAGCGCGTTCATGATCTCGGGCAGCTCGGTGGCCACGGGGGCGAGCAGGAGCGCGGCCAGGTGCGGCGACATGCCCATCGCCACACCCAGCACCTCGATCTGACGCACGAACACATGCGATGCCAGGCCGATCACCACCAGCGCCAGCACCGCCTGCATACAGGCCCAGAACAGACTCGGATCGGGATCGCGCGGCCGCAGCTTGAGCGGCTCGAGCGCCTCGGCGTCGATGCACTCGTCGTCGTGCGCGAGTTCGCGCTTCACGTAGAGCGCATACACCCCGAGGAACAGGATGGCGAGCCAGGGCTTCCACACGAAGGCGATGAGGCCGACCGCCACCTTGACGATGAAGATGCCCATGATCCAGGCCTGGTCGGGGGCGAGGCGTCGCTGGTCGGCGTTGATGACGCCGCTGGAGGGGCGGGGCGTGCCGGCGGCGGTCTTGCCGCGCAGGAGCGCGAAGCCCACGACGGCGTAGGCCAGGGTCGCCAGCACGAGCGGCCCGCCCATGGCGGCGCCGACGCCGATGTCTTTTTGCTCGGGCGTGTTGCCGAACACGACCGCCATGAAGGTGACGGCGCTCTCGGGCAGGGCCGTGCCGAAGGCGGCCAGCACGGTGCCGGTGGCCGTGGCGCCTAGCTGAAAGCGATGGCCCATCCATTCGACGCCATTGACGAAGAATTCACAGGCAAAGTAGATCACTGCCGCAGCGAGCAGGAACAGGGTGATGGACAACAACATGATGACTACAGCCGGACGAGCAGAAACCCAATGGCGCGACAATGCGGCTCGCCCGGCTGGGTGAACGCATCGCGGCCAAAGGTCTCGCCTGGCGTGTCCGTCGCGACGCCCGCGCGTGCGGGTGGACGGATGCCGTCAGCGCCATGGGGTGGGACCACCAAGTTTGTTGACGCTGACTCCCTTGGGGCTCAAAGGATGGCTACTCCCCAATGACAGTGGGCGCGATTGTAGCAGCGTCCGATAACAACCGGGTCGATGCCGGCGCGGGGAATGTGGGCGCGTGGGTGGAGGCGATCGGCGGCAACGGCGGCTGGCCACGGGCGGGGCGCGTCCAGGGAGGCAGCGCGGCCCGCGGGCGCGCCGGGCCGCGCTCCATTCGGTCTGCGTCGCGGCGCGTACCGCCGCGCGGAAAAGCGCCGGCGCGGGCGCCTGGCGCGCGGTCCGCAAGCGCGTGGCGGTGCGCTAAGCTAGCCGCTCCACCGAAAGGATGCACACCGCCATGAGCCTGCCCGTAGCCGACCTCGCCCCCTTCGCCGACCGCCGCCGTCGCGTGCTCGACTGGATGCGCAGCCAGGGCGGCGGCGTGGCGGTGCTGGCCGCGGGCGTGGCGCCGGCGCGCAACCGCGACAGCGAATACCCCTTTCGCCCCGACAGCGACTTCTATTACCTCACCGGCTTCACCGAGCCGGAAGCCTGGCTGGTGTTGATTGCCGGCGCACAGGACCGCGCCATCCTGTTCTGTCGCGAACGCCATCCCGAGCACGAGATCTGGGAAGGCAGGCGCTTCGGACCGGAGGCTGCGGGCGCGCACTTTCTGATGGACGACGCGCATCCGGTGTCGGCCCTCGACGAGCTGGTGCCGGCCTGGCTGCTGGATCAGCCCACGCTGTGGCTGCGGCTGACGGATGAATCCTCGGGCGTTCGGGCGCGCGGCTGGATGGGCCAGGCCCACACGCGTGTCCGCAACGGCGTGCAGGCGCCCGGCCGGCTCGAAGACGTGAGCGGCGTGCTGGCCGCGATGCGGCTGGTGAAGGATCCGAGCGAAATCGCGACCATGCGGCAGGCCGCACGCATCTCCGCACACGCGCATGCGCGCGCCATGCGCGCGGTGCGGCCCGGCATGCACGAATACGAGCTCGAGGCCGAGCTGATGTACGAGTTCCGCCGCCACGGCGCGCAGGCCGTGGCCTACGGCACCATCGTCGCGGGCGGCGCCAACGCCTGCGTGCTGCACTACCCCGCCGGCGATGCCGTGTTGCGCGACGGCGATCTGGTGTTGATCGACGCGGGCTGCGAGCTCGACTGCTACGCCTCCGACATCACGCGCACCTTTCCGGTCAACGGCACGTTCAGCGGCCCGCAACGCGCGCTCTACGACCTGACCGTGGCCGCGCAGGAGGCCGCCGCGGCCGTCACGCGGCCCGGCGCGAGCTTCAATGACGCGCACGACGCCGCGCTGCGCGTGCTGGCCCAGGGCATGCTCGACGAACGGCTGCTGCAAGGCTCGCTCGACGGCGTGATCGAGTCGGGCGCCTACAGCCGCTTCTACATGCACCGTACCGGCCACTGGCTCGGGCTCGACGTGCACGACGTGGGCGACTATCGCGGGCCGGCGCGCGCCGCGGGCGAGGCGCGGCCCTGGCGCACGCTCGAGGCCGGCATGATGCTCACGATCGAGCCCGGCATCTATGTGCGCGCGGCCGACGACGTGCCGGCGCGCTTCTGGGACATCGGCATCCGCACGGAAGACGACGCGCTGGTGACCGACACGGGCTGCGAGCTGATCACGCGCGCGGTGCCGGTGAGCGCGCGCGAGATCGAGGCGTTGATGCGCGAATGAGCGGCGGCTGCGCCGTCAGCGGCTACAGCACGTAGCCGTCGAGCCAGCCCATCGCCACCCACACGTACACGACCACCATCGCGATCGCGAACATGCCGCAGATCGCGCCGACCAGCGTGCCGAAGATCGCGACCAGCACTTCGGGCCAGCCGCTGCGAGACACCGGGCCGAGGCCAGGGTTGTAGCGCCGGTCGAACTTCTCGTCGGGCATCAGGCTGAACACCACGCCCTCGATGAAGCCGTCGACCATCGGGATGAACAGCAGGAAGAACGCGGGGTTGTCCCAACAGACCGGATAGAGCGAGGTGGCGGCCAGGCAGACGAGCGCGTAGAGCGTGACTGCCCAGGCGTAGCGGCGCCGCAGATACCACCAATGCGCGCCCGCCCATCCCAGCAGACAGGCCAGCAACCCCACCGCGACCTTGCGCCGCGGCGCCCGCCGCCCGGCAGCCGCCGCGGACGAGGATGCAGGCAAAGACGAAGCGCTCGACGACTGGCTCATGCGGATATCCCCTGATCGGTGTGCCCGGTGTCAGACTGCATTTTCTGATCGGCGTCTCTTATTGGAGTCAGACTGCATTTTCCGCCGACCCGCCCCGCGCGCGAGACCGGCACCGACAAAAATCCGCCCGCCGACGTAACCCGCATTCTCACCCGGATTCCGTCTTATCGGTGTCAGACTGCATTTTTTTCGAGCCCGCCACCGGCTGCCGTTGTTCCTACGGGTGTCAGACTACATTTTTTCGCCCTGTCGCCCAGTCCTACCGGTGTCAGACTGCATTTTTCGGCAGCGTTACCCCAGGGAGGATGGCGTCGATGGCGTCCATCCCTAGCCGAAATTGCAGTCTGACACCTTTGTTTGAGCGGGGAAATTGCAGTCTGACACCTTTGTTTTTGGGCGCGATGTCCCGTGCGGCGCCGGGGATTCGTCTTACCGGTGTCAGACTGCATTTTTCGCTCGGGGCGGAGCCGGGGGGGCCGGTTGCGAGGGGGATGCTGCCTCGCCGCGGCGTCAAAAAATGCAGTCTGACTCCTTTTTGGAAAATGCAGTCTGACACCTTTTCGGCGGTCTGTTCGGGGGGGTGGGCGGGGGCGGGTAAAATCGGGGGATGACTCCGTCCGTCTTCGACATCGCGATTTTGGGCGCCGGCCCGGTGGGCCAGGCGCTGGCCCTGCTGCTGGCGCGTGCGGCGCGTGATCCTGCGCGCATTGCGCTGCTGGCGACGCCCTCGGGCGCGAGCGGCGCGGCGCCGCTGGCCGATCCGCGCGTGCTGGCGATGAACCGCGGCAGCCGCGTGCTGCTCGACTCGCTCGGCGCGTTTCCCGCGCGGGTGGCGGACATCCGCCATATCCACGTGTCGCAGCGCGGCCGGCTGGGCCGCACGCTGATCGACCACACCGACTTCGACGTGCCGCAACTGGGCAGCGTGGTCGCCTACGCCACGCTGCACGAAAGCCTGGCCGCCCGCGTGGCGGCCAGCGGCGTGACCGTGCTGTCGGGCCCGGCCGCCCGGCTCGGCCCCGCGCTGGGCGAGATCCAGCAGGTCATGCAGGGCGACGTGGCCATCGCCTGTCGCGTGGCGGTGCAGTGCGACGGCGCCGGCGGCGCCGACGTGCAGCGCAGCTACGGCCAGCACGCCGTGCTCACCAGCGCGCGCGCCGCGTTGCCGCGCGCCGGCTGGGCCTGGGAGCGCTTCACGCGCGAGGGGCCGCTGGCCATGCTGCCGCACCCCCAGGCGCCCGACACCTACGCCGTGGTCTGGGCCTGCGCGCCCGAGCGCGCGGCCGAGCTCGCCACGCTCGACGACACGCGGTTCTCGGCGGCGCTCACCCAGGCCTTCGGCACCCGCCTGGGCCGGCTGCACAGCCAGGCGCCGCGCCACGTCTTTCCCCTCGAGCTCAAGGCGCGCCGCGCCCAGGTCCAGGGCCGCTGCGCCATCATCGGCAACGCCGCCCAGACGCTGCACCCCGTGGCGGGCCAGGGCCTGAACCTGGGCCTGCGCGACGCGGCGCAGCTGGCGCAGACGCTCGCTCCCTGGCTGCAGGCGCCCGAGCAGAATCCGGCGCCGCTGCTGGCCGCCTTCGCCCGCGACCGCAGCGCCGACCGCCTGCTCACCGCCAGCCTGACCGACCTGATGCCCCGCATCTTCGCCACCGGCCTGGCGCCGGTCGAGCATGCCTGCGGGCTGGCCCTGCTCACCCTCGACCTGGTCCCGGCCGTGCGGGCGCCATTGGCCCGCCACCTGCTCCAAGGCCTGCGCACCTGATGCCCGTTTTCCTGTTTCCCACGGCGCGCCCGGCGGGCGTGCCTGCCGGTGTTTTCCCCTGCGCCACCCCGTGCGCGGCCGCGTTTGCCGCCGTGAAAACGGGGTGCCATGGTCTAGCGGTTAAAATGTGAGCATGCGCATCGGCCCCTGGACCCTTCCCAACAACGTGCTGGTCGCCCCCATGGCGGGGGTGACGGACCGTCCTTTCCGCCAGCTCTGCAAACGGCTGGGGGCGGGTTACGCCGTGTCCGAGATGGCCGCCAGCAATCCGCGCCTCTGGGACAGCGTGAAGACCTCGCGCCGTCTCAACCATGATGGCGAGATCGACCCGATCTCGGTGCAGATCGCCGGCGCCGACCCGGCCATGATGGCGGAAGCCGCCGTGTTCAATGTGAACAAGGGCGCCCGCATCATCGACATCAACATGGGCTGTCCGGCCAAGAAGGTGTGCAACCTGGCCTCCGGCTCCGCCCTGCTGCGCCACGAAGACCTGATCAAGCGCATCCTCGACGCGGTGGTCGAGGCCTGCGCGCCGCTCGGCATCCCGGTCACGCTCAAGACCCGCACCGGCTGGGACCGCGAGCACAAGAACGCGCTGCGCGTGGCGCGCCTGGCCGAAGACAGCGGCATCGCCGCGCTCACGCTGCATGGCCGCACTCGCGCCGACCTCTACACCGGCGAGGCCGAATACGACACGATCCGTGCGGTGCGCGCCGAAATCAAGATTCCGCTGGTCGCCAATGGCGACATCACCACGCCGGAGAAGGCGCGCGCCGTCCTGGATTACACTGGCGCCGACGCGGTCATGATCGGCCGTGCCGCCCAGGGCCGCCCCTGGATCTTCCGAGAGATCGACCATTTCCTGCGCACAGGCGCAACGCTGGCCCCGCCCACGTGGGGCGAGATGCGCGACCTGCTGCTCGAACACCTGGACGACCACTACCGCTTCTATGGCGAGCACACCGGCGTGAGGTCGGCGCGCAAGCACATCGGCTGGTACCTCGAAGATCTGCCCGGCGGGCCGGCCTTCTGCGCCCGGATGAACCTGATCGACGACACCCGCAGCCAGTGGCAGGCGGTCGCCGACTGGTTCGACAGCATCATGCGCGACGGCCCGCAACCCGGGAACGGCAACGCGCAAACCCTGCTGGCGGCATAACCGCCAGTACCACCAACACATAAAAATATCTGTACTCCAATGAGCAAGAAAGATGTCCTGGAAGAATGCGTGCGCGCCAGCCTGGAGCGCTATTTCGAAGACCTGGGAGATTCCGAGCCCCACGACATGTGGGACATGGTGATGCGCTGCGTCGAGCGCCCGGTCCTCGAGGTGGCGCTGGAACGCTCCAACGGCAATCAGTCGCGCGCTTCCGAAATGCTGGGCATCACCCGCAACACCCTGCGCAAGAAGCTGCTGGCCCACAACATCCAGCCCTGAAGATTTTTCCGATCCCCCGCCCGTGGCCTGGGCCTGGCCCCACCCGGACGCAACATCCCCAACCGCTATGAAAATCGAAACCGCCCTGCTTTCGGTGTCCGACAAGACCGGCATCGTCGAATTCGCCCGTGCGCTGGCCGCCCGCGGCGTGCGCCTGCTCTCGACCGGTGGCACCGCCCGCCTGCTGTCGGAGTCGGGCCTGACCGTGACCGAGGTTGCCGCCCACACGGGTTCGCCCGAAATCCTGGACGGTCGCGTCAAGACCCTGCATCCGAAGATCCACGGCGGCCTGCTGGCCCGCCGCGACAGCGCCGAGCATCTGTCCACCATCGCCGAACACGGCATCGACCGCATCGACATGCTGGTCGTGAACCTGTATCCGTTCCGCGAAACCGTGGCCAAGCCCGACTGCACCTTCGCCGACGCGGTCGAGAACATCGACATCGGCGGTCCGGCCATGCTGCGCGCCGCCGCCAAGAACCACGGCACCGAAGCCGGTGGCGTGACGGTCGTGATCGACCCGGCCGACTACTCGCGCGTGCTGTCCGAGATGGACAAGGGCGGCTCGACCTCGTTCGCGCTGCGCCTGGAGCTGGCCTCCAAGGTCTACGCCCACACCGCCTCGTATGACGGCGCCATCGCCGCCTACCTGACCAGCCTGGCCGAAGCCGCGCCGGCCCAGGAAGCCGTGCCGGCCCGCAACGAATGGCCCGGCACCCTGACCATCCAGGTCAAGCAGGAACAGGCCCTGCGCTACGGCGAGAACCCGCACCAGTCGGCGGCCTTCTACGTCGACGCGCAGCGTCCGGCCGGCCTGCTGGGCAACTACCGCCAGCTGCAGGGCAAGGAACTGTCGTACAACAACATCGCCGACGCCGACGCCGCATGGGAATGCGTGCGCAGCTTCGACACCCCGGCCTGCGTCATCGTCAAGCACGCCAACCCGTGCGGCGTGGCCGTGGCCGCCGATCCGCTGACCGCCTACCGCCAGGCCTTCAAGACCGATCCCACCTCGGCCTTCGGCGGCATCATCGCCTTCAACCGTCCGGTCGACGCGGCCACCGCCGAAGCCGTGAGCGGCCAGTTCCTCGAAGTGCTGCTCGCGCCCGCCTATGACGGCGCCGCGCTGGCCATCCTCGCCGCCAAGAAAAACGTGCGCGTGCTCGAAGTGCCGGCCGGTGTCGGCCAGAACGCCTTCGACGTCAAGCGCGTGGGCGGCGGCTGGCTGGTCCAGACCCCGGACGCCTACAACGTGCCGCGCGACGCGCTCAAGGTCGTGACCAAGCGCCAGCCCACCGAGCAGGAAATGAACGACCTGTCGTTCGCCTGGAAGGTCGCCAAGTACGTCAAGTCCAACGCCATCGTGTTCGTCGGCAACGGCATGACCCTCGGCGTGGGCGCCGGCCAGATGAGCCGCATCGACTCGGCCCGCATCGCCTCGATCAAGGCCGAGAACGCCGGCCTGACGCTGGCCGGTTCGGCCGTGGCGTCCGACGCGTTCTTCCCGTTCCGTGACGGCCTCGACGTGGTCGTGGCCGCCGGCGCGACCTGCGTGATCCAGCCGGGTGGCAGCGTGCGCGACGACGAAGTCATCGCCGCCGCCGACGAGCATGGCATCGCCATGGTCCTGACCGGCACCCGCCACTTCCGTCACTGATGCGCATCCTCGGCGTCGATCCCGGCCTGCGCCGCACCGGTTTCGGTGTGATCGACGCCGAAGGCATGCGTGCGCGATACGTCGCCAGCGGCACCATCGTGGTACCGCCGACGCTGTCGCTGCCGGAACGGCTCAAGGTCATCCTCGACAATCTGCGCGAGGTGGCCCGCGAGACGCGGCCCGACGTGGCCGCGCTCGAAATCGTGTTCCTCAACACCAATCCCGCTTCCACGCTGCTGCTGGGCCAGGCCCGCGGCGCGGCGCTGTGCGCGCTGGCCGACAGCGGGCTCGACGTGCACGAGTACACCGCGCTGCAGATCAAGAAATCCGTGGTCGGCACCGGCCGCGCCGCCAAGGAACAGGTGCAGATGATGGTGCAGCACCTGCTCAAGCTCGACGGCACGCCCGCGCCCGACTCGGCCGACGCGCTGGCCTGCGCCATCTGCCATTCGCACGTGGGTCCGCTGCAGGACCGCGTGGCCGCCCTCGGCACCGCGCTGGGCAACAGCAGCGGCCGCACGCGCCTGCGCAACGGCCGCCTGCTCGGCTGAGCCGCGCCGGCCCCGCGCCGCGCCAGCGTATAGAATCGCGGCATCGGCGCACGCGCCCCACTCTTCTTTCCTGACGCCATGATCGGACGCATCACCGGAACCCTGATCGAGAAATCGCCCCCCGTCGTCTGTGTCGACGTGAACGGCGTGGGCTACGACATCGACGTGCCCATGAGCACGCTCTACGCCCTGCCCGAAAACGGCGCGCGCGTCACGCTCTACACCCATCTGGTCGTGCGCGAAGACGCGCACCTGCTGTATGGCTTCGCCACCGCCAGCGAGCGCAGCGCGTTCCGCGAGCTGGTGAAGGTGAGCGGCATCGGCGCGCGCACCGCGCTGTCGGTGCTGTCGGGCCTGTCGGTGGCCGACCTGGCACAGGCCATCACGCTGCAGGAGGCCGGCCGCCTCACGCGCGTGCCGGGCATCGGCAAGAAGACGGCCGAGCGCCTGCTGCTCGAGATGCGCGGCAAGCTCGGCGCCGACATCGGCGCGAGCGCGCACCCGATCCAGGAAGGCCAGGCCGACATCCTCAATGCGCTGCTGGCGCTGGGCTACTCCGACAAGGAATCGCAGGCCGCGCTCAAGGGCCTGCCGGAAGGCGTGAGCGTGTCGGATGGCATCCGGCTCGCGCTCAAGTCGCTGGTGCGCTGAGCCGCGCCCGGCCCGCACGCAGCACGAAAAAATGGCGGCACGCGGTGCCGCCATTTTTTTGCTTCGACGCGCCGCCCGCTGAACGCGATCGGCCGCTCGCCGCTCGCCGCACGGCGCCGCCGGCCCCTACCCCCGGCCCGACAGATAGCGCGGCGCCAGCGCGTCGAGCGCGGTGGGCACCAGGCCGAGCTCGGGCGCCATCGGGCCGCTCAACACATTGGGCACGCCCAGCGAATCGAGGTTGTCGTTCGAGATCAGCGGATCGCCGGGCAACAGGCCCAGCACCGCGGCCTGCAGCCGGCCCAGCGCTATCGGCACGGCGATCACGGGCCGCGGATGGCCGCTCCAGAGTGCACACAGCCGCACCAGCTCGCCCAGCGTGTAGACCTGCGGGCCGCCGAGCTCGTAGACCTTGCCGCGCGTGTGATTGTTGGCCAGCGCGGCCATCATGGCGTCGGCCACGTCGCCCACGTAGACCGGCTGCATGCGCGCATCGGCGCCCGCGATGGGCAGGAACGGAAACCAGCGCGCCAGGCCGGCGAAGGTGTTGGTGAAGCGGTCGTCGGGGCCGAACACCACCGAGGGCCGGAAGAAGGTCCAGGCGGCCTCGTGGGCGCCCGCGAAGGCGGCGATCACGGCGGCCTCGCCGTCGCCCTTGGAGCGCTGGTACATGCTGGGCCCGGCCGGATCGGCGCCGAGCGCGCTCATGTGCAGCATGCGGTGCACGCCGTTGCGCACGCAACCCTGCGCGATGCGCTCGGGCAGCCGCACGTGGGCGCGGGCGAAATCGGACCCGTAGGGACGGCCGCGGTTGCCGTGCAGCAGGCCCACGAGATTGACCACGGCGTCGGCCTGGCGCAGCAGGTCGTCGAGCGCGGCATCGTCGTGGATGTCGGCCTGCACCACGGTGACCGTGGGCAGCACCTGCAGGTCGCGCCCGCGGGCGATCGCGCGCGTGGGCACCAGCACCCGGTGCTCGGCCGCCGACAGGCGGGCCACCAGATGGCGGCCGATGAATCCGGTGCCGCCGATGACAAGGATACGCATCACGCTGCCCTCGTTCGTCAGGAGTGCTTTGATTCTGCCCTGAGCGGGGGTCCGCCGCAAGCGCGCCGGGCATGCGAAAATCGGGCAATGCACCCTGCCGCCCGGGGTGTACGATCCCAGGGCCGCCGCCCGCTTTCCCGATTGCCATGGCCATACAGTCCGACTCGCTTTCCACCCGCCCCGACGCCCCGCGCCTGGTCACGCCCCAGCCCGCCTCCCCCAACGAGGAGTCGATCGAGCGTGCGCTGCGCCCGAAGGCGCTGCAGGAATACGTGGGCCAGCAACGCGCACGCGAGCAGCTCGAGATCTTCATCGCGGCCGCGCGCAAGCGCGGCGAGGCGCTCGACCACGTGCTGCTGTTCGGCCCGCCCGGCCTGGGCAAGACCACGCTGGCGCACATCATCGCCCACGAAATGGGCGTGCAGCTGCGCCAGACCTCCGGGCCGGTGCTGGAGCGCCCCGGCGACCTGGCCGCGCTGCTCACCAATCTCGAGAAGAACGACGTGCTGTTCATCGACGAGATCCATCGCCTCTCGCCCGTCGTGGAAGAAATCCTCTACCCGGCGCTCGAAGACTTCCAGATCGACATCCTGATCGGCGAAGGGCCGGCGGCGCGCAGCGTCAAGCTCGATCTGCAGCCCTTCACGCTGGTGGGCGCCACCACGCGCGCCGGCATGCTCACCAATCCGCTGCGCGACCGCTTCGGCATCGTGTCGCGCCTCGAGTTCTACAACACCGAAGACCTGACCCACATCGTCACGCGCAGCGCCAAGCTGCTCAACGCCGAGATCACCACCGACGGCGCGCGCGAAGTGGCGCGGCGCTCGCGCGGCACGCCGCGTATCGCCAACCGCCTGCTGCGCCGCGTGCGCGACTACGCCGAGGTCAAGACCGACGGTCGCATCGACGCCGAGTCGGCCGGGCTGGCCCTGGCCATGCTGGAGGTCGATCCGCAGGGCCTCGATCTGATGGACCGCAAGCTGCTCGAGGCCATCGTGCACAAGTTCGATGGCGGGCCGGTGGGCGTGGACAGCCTGGCCGCCGCCGTGGGCGAAGAGCGCGACACCATCGAAGACGTGATCGAGCCCTACCTGATCCAGCACGGCTACCTGCAACGCACCCCGCGCGGCCGTGTCGCCACGCAGACCACCTGGCGCCACCTGGGCCTGACCCCGCCGTCGGGCAGCGTGTCGTCGAGCGGCGACCTGTTCTGACGCCGCGCCGGCCGCGGCCGGCGCGACGCCCGATCCACCCCTCGGCGCGCGCTGCGCGGCCGGCACCCAGGAAAAAGGGCCCTCGCGGGCCCTTTTTCCTTGCGCGCGCCGCCGGCTACAGCCGGGGGCTGGAGACGGTGCGCAGGATCTCCTCGCCATAGGCCTCGAGCTTGCGCGCGCCCACGCCGCTGATGTGACCGAGCGCGTCGATCGAATCGGGCTGGGCCAGCGCGATCTCGCGCAGGGTGGCGTCGTGGAAGATCACGTAGGCCGGCACGCCATGGCTCTTGGCCACCTCGCCGCGCCAGGCGCGCAGCGCCTCGAACACGGGCTGGGCCTCGGCCGGCAGGTCGATGATCGGGGCCTTGGCGCGGGTGCTGCCGCCGCGCCCGGCGCGCGCCTTCTTCTCGGGCTCGCGGCGCAGCATGAGCTGGCGTTCGCCCTTGAGCACGGTGCGGCTGTCTTCGGTGAGGGCCAGCGTGCCGTAGCCGTCGGTGTCGACCATCAGCAGGCCCTGCGCGAGCAGCTGGCGCAGCACGCCGCGCCACGCCGTTTCGGAGAGGTCTTCGCCGATGCCGAACACGCTGAGCGATTCGTGGTCGTTCTGGCGGGTGCGGTCGGTGCTCTTGCCGCGCAGGATGTCGATGATGTGGCCGGCGCCGTAGCGCTGGCCGCGCTCGCGGCCCAGGCGATACACGGCCGACAGCACCTTCTGCGCCGCCACGGTGCCGTCCCAGGCCTGGGGCGGGTCGAGGCAGACGTCGCAGTTGCCGCAGGCGGTGATGGTCTGGCCGAAATAGGCCAGCAAGCGCACCCGCCGGCATTCCACCGTCTCGCACAGGCCCAGCATCGCGTCGAGCTGCTGCCCGAGGCGGCGGCGGTAGGTCTCGTCGCCGGGCGACTCGTCGATCATGCGGCGCTGCTGCACCACGTCCTGCAGGCCGTAGGCCAGCCAGGCGGTGGCCGGCAGGCCGTCGCGGCCGGCGCGGCCGGTTTCCTGGTAGTAGCCCTCGACCGACTTGGGCAGGTCGATGTGGGCCACGAAGCGCACGTCGGGCTTGTCGATGCCCATGCCGAACGCGATGGTGGCCACCATCACGATGCCGTCCTCGCGCAGGAAGCGCGACTGGTTTTCGGCCCGCACCTGCGCGGCCAGGCCGGCGTGATAGGGCAAGGCATTGATGCCGTTGTTGCACAGGAACTCGGCGGTCTCCTCGACCCGGGCGCGCGACAGGCAGTAGACCACGCCGGAATCGCCCTCGTGCTCGCTCTGGATCAGGTCGAGCAGCTGCTTGCGCACCTCGTTTTTCTCGATGATGCGGTAGCGGATGTTGGGGCGGTCGAAGCTGGCGACGAAGTGGCGCGCATCATCGAGCGCGAGCCGCTGCGCGATCTCGACCCGGGTCTCGGCGGTGGCCGTGGCGGTGAGCGCGATGCGCGGCACGTTGGGCCAGCGCTCGTGCAGCATCGACAGCCCGAGGTATTCGGGCCGGAAATCATGGCCCCACTGCGACACGCAGTGCGCCTCGTCGATGGCGAACAGCGCGATATTGCCGCGCTCGAGCAACTGCAGGCAGCGGTCGGTCAGGAGCCGCTCGGGCGCCACGTAGAGCAGGTCGAGCTGGCCGTTGAGGAATTCCTGCTCGACCTCGCGCGTGATGCGCCAGTCTTGCGTGGAGTTCAGGTAGGCGGCGCGCACGCCCAGCTCGGTGAGCGCGTCGACCTGATCCTGCATCAGCGCGATGAGCGGCGAGACCACGATACCGGTGCCCTCGCGCACGAGCGCGGGCACCTGGTAACAGAGGGACTTGCCGCCGCCGGTGGGCATCAGGACCAGGGCATCGCCGCCGTCGATGACGTGCTGGACGATGGCCTGCTGGTCGCCGCGGAAGGATTCGTAACCGAAAACGCGCTCGAGCACGCCCAGAGCGCGTTCTTCAGACATGAGTAGCAGCCAATAGCATCATGACGGGGATTTTACGCCCCGTTTGAGCCGGCCCCGTTTCTCCCGGCGCACGACCGTGTCAGAAGCCGAACCAGCGGCCGCGCATGAAGGTGTCGACCGGCATGGAAAGGCGCGCGCGCCAGCCGTATTCGCCGGTGACGAGATCGCGGTCGGCCCCCAGCGCGAACTGCACCTTGGGCGCGAGCAGCATGCTCTGCTCGAGCCCGACGCGGCGTTCGTTGGGGTCGTTGTTGTCGATCACGCCCGAGGTGTAGGTGCCGCTGAGCGTGCCCCAGCCCGAGATCGGCACGCCGGCCGACAGCGTGCTGCGCATCTGGCGCGCGCTCGAGGCGCCGCCGGTGTAGGAAGACAGGTCGTTGAAGCCGGCGCCGATGTCCTCGCCGGTCACGCCCAGGGTGACCGCATCCGACATCGTGACGCTGTAGCCGAAGCGGTAGCGCCAGGCGTTGACCGAATCGAAGCTGCTCTGCGTGGCGCCGGCCTGGAAGGTGCCGATGTCGCCGGCCCGGTAGGTGGTGCCGAAGCCGCGCGTGCTGAGCTGCGGCGCCGACTGCATCTGGCCTTCGAGCGTGACGTCGGAGGTCAGGCCGTAGCGCACCATGCCGCTGCCGGCCGAGGCGCCGTAGTCGACCGCGCCCGAGGTCGCGGCCGGATCCATGAGGTTCAGGCGCCCGATCGAGGAGGCGTAGCCCAGCTCGCCGGCCCGCAGGCCGGTGCCGCTGCGCTCGGATAGCTGGATGCCGCCGATGGGCGCACTGCTGCCCCACGAGGGCGCCGCGCTGGTGATGTTGCCCACGCCCAGCGAGGGGCCGCCCACGTCGGGCGTGTAACGCCAGCTGCGCCCGGAATACGAGGAGGTCGGCACCGAGCTCACGGCCGAGAACCAGCGCGCGCGCGGCGCCGTGATGCCCATGCCGCCCACCGGGCGGGCGGCGGCCAGGTCGGCGGCGTCGATGTCGAAGGAGTAGGCGGCCGAGTTCGGCGTGGTGTCATAGGCCGCCGGAAACGGCGACGCGCACTCGATCGCCGGGGCGGCGGCGGGCGCGGTCGGCGCGGCGTCCAGCCCCAGCGGCGGGGTGTCCTGCACCTGCAGGCCCTCGCCGGGCGCGGCGGCCGGCGGCGCCGCCGCGGCGTCGGCATCGGGCGAGGTCACGGCCAGGCAGGGATCGGGTTCGGGCGGCAAGGCGTAGGCATCGAGCTGCGAGGCGGGCGCGACCGGCTGCGGCTGGACCGGCGACAGCACGCCGATGCCATATCGTGAAATCTCGTTGGAGGCGACGAGGCGCGCCGGCGCCTTGGCCTGCGCGGCCGGAGGCGCCGCCGCTGCGGCGGGCGGCGTGGCAGGGGATGAAACCGGGGTGGGGCCGTCGGGCGCGGCGCAGGCGGCCAGCGCCATGTTGGCGCCGAGTACCGTGGCCAGGATGGTGCGCGAGACCCGCTTTTCTTCACGTTCGCGAGCAGCCATATTGCGAATCAGTTTAGAAAGTCTGCGGCGCCACATCTGTAAACGATCTTAAAAAAACGGCACGGGAAGTCTCGCCTGCTTGAAGGCCGGCGGGCACGAGCCGGCTATTCTAAGCCCAGGCATGGCGTGCACGCAGGGTCGGCTGGTTACCGTTATATTTTTCAATCGATTTCTTCCCACTTGCCCCCTGGCGGGCCGCGAACGACACTGGCATCCATGGAAAATCCGCATACCAAGCTGTTGGTGGTCGACGACGACCCTGCCCTGCGCCAGTTGCTGGCCGACTACCTCAACCGCCACGGTTACGACACGCTGCTGGCGCCCGACGCCAGCGACCTGGCCGCGCGCATCACGCGCTACGTGCCCGACCTGCTGGTGCTCGACCGCATGCTGCCCGGCGGTGACGGCGCGGATGCGTGCCGCCGCCTGCGCGAACAGGGCGAAGACATTCCCGTGATCCTGCTGACCGCGCGCGACGAGGCGGTCGACCGCATCATCGGCCTGGAGGCCGGCGCCGACGACTACCTCGGCAAGCCCTTCGACCCGCGCGAGCTGCTGGCCCGCATCGAGGCGGTGCTGCGGCGCAAGCGCGGCCCCTCGGCCCTCACCAAGGACGCGCCGGTTTCCTTCGGCCCGTTCGTCTTCGATCCCACCACGCGCCAGTTGCTGCGCGATGACACGCCCGTGAAACTCACCGGCGGCGAGATCAACCTGCTCGAGGCGCTGGTGCGCAACGCCGGCAAGCCCCTGTCGCGCGAGCGCCTGCTGGCGCTGGCCCGCGACGACGACAGCGGCGAACGCAACGACCGCGCCATCGACATCGCGATCCTGCGCCTGCGCCGCGCGATCGAGGAAGATCCCAAGCAGCCGCGCTGGATCCAGACGGTCTGGGGCATCGGCTACCGCTTCGCGCCATGACGTTCTCGCCCGCACGCCTGGTGCCGCGCTCGCTGCGCGCGCGGCTGATCCTGCTCGTGCTGGGATCGGTGCTGCTGACCCAGGCCGCCACGCTGGCCACCGTGTCGTACTTCCGCCAGAAGTTCATGGAGGACGTCGCGATCGGCTACATCGCCACCACCATCCGCACGCTGCGCGCCTCGCTGGCGCAGATCCCGGCCGAGGACCGCGCCGATTTCGTGCGTGCCGCGTCGCAGAATCAATGGCGGCTGTGGTCGCGCATGCTGCCGGCCGAGGCGCGCCTGCAGCGCCTGAACATGCCGCCGCCCGACCGCTTCATGCCGGGCGCCATGCCGCCGCCCCCGCCCGGTCCGCCGCGCGACGACGACCTCGACGATCCGGTCGAACGCGAACAGCGCATGGAGGCGTTCCGCCGCATGGAGGCGCAGCGGCGCGCGCGCCACCCCCACGATGACCCCGATGACGTGCGGCGCGACCTGCGCGACCTGGTGCGCGAGCTCAACATCCGCCTCAACGACGGCACCCGCGTGGCGCTGTCGCGCGGCCCGCGCGCCGAGGTCTACATTTCGCTCGCGCCCAACCCGGCCAGCGAAGACGCGCCGCTGCTGCGCGAATGGCTGGTGATCCCGCTCGAACGCCTGGATCCGCCCGTGTCCTCGCCGCTGGTGGCCTTCTGGCTCGGAGGGCTGGGCCTGGTGCTCATGCTGGCGGCCTGGTTCTCCTGGCACATCACGCGGCCGCTCACGCGCCTGGCCCAGGCCGCCGACCAGCTCGCCGCGGGCCAGCCGCAGCGCGTCGAGCCCGCCGGCCCGCACGAGACGCGGGCGCTCGGCGAGCGCTTCAACGCCATGCTGGACGCGCTGGCCGAATCCGACTCGGTGCGACGCACCCTGCTCTCGGGCCTGCCACACGACCTGAAGGGACCGCTGTCGCGCATGTGGCTGCGCATCGAGATGGCGGACGATTCCGTGCTCAAGGAGGGCCTGCGCAAAGACCTCCAGGACATGCAGCACATGGTGGACCAGTTCATCGGCTTCGTGCGCGGCACCGACCCCGCGGCCTACCGCTACGCCCCGCTCGAGATGGTGGACTGGGCGCGCGACCGCGCCGGCGCCTGGCAGAGCACCAACACCGCCATCACGCTGGACGCGCCCGAGGACGACAGCCTGCACGTGCAGGCCGACGCGGTGGCGCTCGGCCGCCTGCTCGACAACCTGATCGGCAACGCCCTGCACCACGGCGCGCCGCCCATCGACGTGCGCCTGGCACGCGACGGCAACAACGCGGTGCTGGAGGTGGGCGACCACGGCACCGGCATCGCCGCGCCGCGGCGCGCCGAGGCGCTGCGGCCGTTCGCCCGTCTCGACGACGCCCGCACCCGCACCGGCAACGTGGGCCTGGGCCTCGCGCTCACCGAGGCCATCACGCGCGCCCACGGCGGCACGCTCGAGCTGGGCGACCACAGCGGCGGCGGCCTGCTGGTACGCATCACCCTGCCGCTGGCGCCGACCGATCCGGCCTGAGGCCGATCGCGCCATCCATGCAAGAGGCCGCCCGCGGGCGGCCTCTTGCATGGGGGGAGCGGGCGGTTCAGGACACCGAGGGCGGCGGCAGCAGCGCCACCGGGCGGCGCTCCTTGCCGAACACCGAGCGGTAGGCCAGCAGGTTGAAGATCAGCACCACCGGCACGCCGACCACCACGCCGGCCAGCACCAGCCGCATCGAGCCGAGCGCGCCGCTGCCGTCCCAGATGGTCATGTCGTCGAGGATCAGGTACGGGAAGAAGCTGTAGGCCAGGCCGAGCAGCATCAGCACATACAGCAGCACGCAGAGCACGAAGGGCGCCCAGCTGAAACTGTCGGGCTTGGTCGGCACGCGCGCCAGGAACACCTCGGCGCTCACGAAACACAGCAGCATGCCGGCCCACACGGCCGTGGCCGCGCCCAGGTGCGCTGCGTTGCTCCATTTGTAGAAGATGCCCGCGTTGGCCAGGCCGAGGGTGACGGCGATCGCCACCATGCCGGCCGCCGTCCAGCGGATCGAATGGCGCGCCCAGCGGGCCGCACGGCGCTGCAGGTCGCCGTCGACGCGCATCACCAGCCAGCAGGCCCCCAGCAGCGCGTAGGCCGCCACCGCGCACAGGCCCACGAACAGCGAGAACCAGCCGTAGCCCGCGTCGCTCTGGTAGTCGGTGGCGATGCGGCCCAGCACCATGCCCTGCCCGATCGCGGTCAGCAGCGAGCCGATCCAGAAGCCGAAGATCCAGCGCGGCTTGTGTTCCTGGCGCGCGCGGATGCGGAACTCGAACGCGACGCTGCGCAGCACGATGCCCAGCGTGACCACCATCAGCGGCCCGACCAGCTTGCCGGTGATGGCGCCCCAGGCGAACGGAAAGGCCGAGGCGAACAGCCCGACCCCCAGCAGCGGCCAGAACTCGTTGGCGTCGCGCCAGGGCGACAGCAGGCCCATCATGCGGCCGCGCTCTTCCGAGGGCGCGATCTGCAGCAGGATGCCGACGCCGAGGTCGAAGCCGTCGAACACGATGCCGGCGGCGATCAGCAACAGCAGCAGCCCCATGAACACCATGGGCATCCAGAACATCGGATCGTCGGGCGCCAGCCCGAGCGAAGCGGCCAGAGTGGCGATCATGGCGTACCTCCCGTCTTGCGCACGGGCACCACGCCGTAGCGCGCCGCGTGGAACAGCATGCCGATGAAGGCCGCCAGCAATATGAAATAGAGCACGCCCCACGCGACCAGGCCGTAGCCCAGCGTGGAGGCGGCGACCGGACTCAGCACCTCGGACTGGGTGATGCTGCGGTTGACCAGATAGGGCTGCAGGCCCAGCAGCGACACCCACAGCGAGGCCACCACCGCGGCCCCGCCCGAGAACATCATGCCGGTGAGCAGGCGCAGCCACCAGCGCGGCATCACGCCCGGATCGAAGCCGCGCCGCATGGTGCCCAGGAACGACACCAGCGCGGCCACGAACATCAGGGCGCCCAGCAGCACCGCCACGCGCAGCGACCAGAACACCAGCGCCACGGGCGGCTGCATGCCGGAGTATTTGTCGAGCCCGATGTACAGGCCGTTGGGGTCGAGGGCGAGCCAGCGCTGCCCGGTGTTCTGCAGCGTCCAGGCGCCCAGGTTGGCCTGGCTCTCGGCGTCGGGCCAGCCCCAGACCGCGATCTCGGGCTTGCCGCCGCTGTGCCAGTAGCCCGCGAGCGCGGCCGCCTTGGCGGGCTGGTGCCGCACGGTGAGGTCGCGCAGGCTCTGCGCCACCGGCCATTGCAGGGCCGCGGCCACCAGCGCCACCACCACCGCGGCCTTGAACGCCAGGCGTTCGCCGTCGTCGAGGGGGCGGCGCAGGGCCTGCAGGGCGTGCACGCCGATCATCAGGAAAGCGGCCGCCAGCGCGGCGCCCACCACGGTGGCGCCGGCGCGCCAGCCGAACGAGGGGTTGAAGATGACTTCCCACCAGTCGTAGACCTGGTAGCGCCCGTCGATCAGGGCGGCGCCGTCGGGGGTCTGCATCCAGGTCTGGAGCGCCACCACCCAGCCCAGGGCCACCAGCTGGCCCACGGCCACCATGAACACCGCGAAGGTGTGGGCCAGGTCGGACACGCGGCGCTGGCCGAACAGCATCACGCCAAGAAAACAGGACTTCAGCACGAACACCGACAGCACGCCGAAGCCGATCAGCGGGCCGGCCACGTTGCCGATCTTGTCCATCAGGCCGGGCCAGAGGCTGCCCAGCTGGACCAGCACCGGCACGGCGGCGGCGAGCGCCAGCACGAAGGCCAGGGCGAATATCCGCACCCAGAGGCGGTAGGCCGCGGTCCAGCCGGCCTGGCCGGCGCCGCGGGCCCGGATCTTGAAAAACAGCAGAAACCAGGCCAACGCCAGCGAAATGGCCAGGAACAGAGCCAGAAAGCTCAGGCTGGTCATGAACTGGGTTCGAGCCAGCTGCAGAGGGGCGATATTCATGATGGGCGGTAGTGTAGAGCCTGTTCCGCCCCCGTGGGAGGCAGGATTGCAACGGCCTCTGGCCGGGAACGTGGCAAAATTGACGCTTTGTCGCCGCTTTTTCCGATTCTTGCAGAATGACCCACGCACCGACGCCGCCTGCCGCCAGTAACTATCTGCGCAACATCATCGAGGAAGACCTGGACGCCCAGCGCTTCCAGGACAAGCGCTGGGCGGGCCGTCCCGGTCCGGCAGCCGTCCAGGCCGCGGGGGAACCCGACACCGCCCGGATCCGCACCCGCTTCCCGCCGGAGCCCAACGGCTACCTGCACATCGGTCACGCCAAGAGCATCTGCGTGAACTTCGGGCTGGCCAAGGAGTATGGGGGCGTCTGTCACCTGCGCTTCGACGACACCAATCCCGAGAAGGAAGACCAGGAATACGTCGACGCCATCGAAGAGGCCGTGCACTGGCTCGGCTTCGACTGGAAGGCCGACGGCCGCGACAACCTGTACTTCGCCAGCGACTACTTCGGCTATATGTATGAGTTCGCCGAGGCGCTGGTCGAGGCCGGCCACGCCTACGTGGACGAGCAGACCGCCGACGAGATCCGCGCCCAGCGCGGCACCCTCACCGAGCCGGGGACCAACTCGCCGTTCCGCGACCGCGCGCCGGCCGAATCGCTGGCCCGCCTGCGCGAGATGCGCGACGGCAAGCATCCCGACGGCAGCCTGGTGCTGCGGGCCAAGATCGACATGGCTTCGCCCAACATCAACCTGCGCGACCCGGTGATGTATCGCGTGCGCCATGCCACGCACCACCGCACCGGCAACCAGTGGTGCATCTACCCGATGTACAGCTGGGCCCATCCGGTCGAGGATGCGCTCGAAGGCATCACGCACAGCATCTGCACGCTGGAGTTCGAAGACCAGCGGCCGTTCTACGACTGGATCCTGGCGCGCCTGGCCGACCTGGGCAAGCTGGCCCGTCCGCTGCCGCACCAATACGAATTCGCGCGCCTGAACCTGACCTACATCGTCACCAGCAAGCGCAAGCTGCTGCAACTGGTGCGCGAAGGCTACGTCGACGGCTGGGACGACCCGCGCATGCCGACCCTGTTCGGGCTGCGCCGCCGCGGCTACACCGCGTCGTCGATCCGGCTGTTCTGCGACCGCACCGCGGTGTCGAAATCGGATTCCCGCATCGACTACAGCCTGCTGGAGCAGGCCGTGCGCGACGACCTCGATCCGGCCACGCCGCGTTCGGTGGCGGTGCTCGACCCGATCAAGCTGGTCATCACCAACTATCCCGAAGGCCAGACCGAGCCCTGCACCGCGCCGCGCAATCCGCACGACCCGGAAGCCGGCGTGCGCGAATTCCCGTTCTCGCGCGAGCTCTGGATCGAACGCGACGACTTCCGCGAGGAGCCGCCGAAGAAGTATTTCCGCCTGTTCCCCGGCAACACCGTGCGCCTGAAATACGGCTACGTGGTGCGCTGCACCGGCTTCACCAAGAACGAAGCCGGCGACGTGGTCGAGGTGCAGGCCGAATACCTGCCCGACACCAAGAGCGGCACGCCGGGCGCCGACAGCGTCAAGGTCAAGGGCAACATCACCTGGGTCAGCGCCGCGCACGCGGTGCCGGCGCAGGTGCAGCTCTACGACCGCCTGTTCGCCGATCCGCATCCCGACGCCGGCGACAAGGACTTCCTCGCCGCGCTCAACCCGAACTCCAAGCAGACCGTGCAGGCCTGGCTGGAGCCGGGCATCGTGACCGAGCCGGGCAACACCTGGCAGTTCGAGCGCCTGGGCTACTTCACGGTCGACGCGAAGGACTCGGCGCCGGGCGCGCCGGTGCTCAACCGTATCGTCACGCTGAAAGACTCGTGGGCCGCCGGCGCCTGAGCGCCGCCCGCGTCAACGCAAAAAAAGCCGCGCGGCGTCTGCTCCGCGCGGCTTTTTTCATGGTGCGCCGCCTCAGTCGAGCCGGATGCCGGCGGCCTTGACCACCTCGCCCCACTTCACGGTTTCGCTGTCGAGATATTGGCGGAACGCCTGCGGCGTGCCGCCCAGCACCTGGCTGCCCTCGTCGGCCAGCCGGCGCTTCATCTCGGGCTCGGCCAGCACGGTCTGCAGCCGTGCGTTGAGCGCCTGCACCGCGGGCGCGGGCAGGTTGGCGGGCCCGACCAGGCCGGTCCAGGCCGAGGCCTCGAAGCCCGCGAAGCCGGACTCGGCCACCGTGGGCACGTCGGGCAGGGCCTCCAGGCGCGAGGTCGAGGTGACCGCCAGCGCGCGCAGCTTGCCGGCCTTGAACAGCGCGAAGGCCGTCTGCGGCGTGATGAAGTAGAGATCGGTCTGGCCGCCGACCAGGTCGGTGACCGCCGGGCCGGCGCCCTTGTACGGCACGTGCAGGAACTCCACGCCGGCGCGGCGCGCCAACATCATGCCGGCCATGTGGCCGATGGTGCCGTTGCCGGCCGACGCCAGCCGCAGGCTGCCCGCGGGGCGCTTGTGCGCGTCGTCGAGCAGGTCCTCGAGCGTGCGGTAGGGCGAGTCGGCCCGCACCACCAGCACCACCGGCTGCGCCGCCACCAGCCCGATCAGCGTGAAATCCTCGGCCGGCTTGAAGGGCATGCGCGGATAGATCGCGGGGTTGATGGCGAGGTTCGCGGCCTGCCCCATGCCCACCGTGTAGCCGTCGGGTTCGGCGCGCGCGACGAACTCCATGCCGATGTTGCCGGTGGCGCCGGGCTTGTTCTGCACCACCATCGACCAGCCCGCCCCGCCCGCGCCGACCCGCTCGGCCACCAGCCGGCTCACGGTGTCGGTGCCGCCGCCGGGCGGCATGGGCACGATCAGGTTGTTGGGCCGCTCGGGATAGGCGGCCTGGGCCGATGCGCTGGCCATCGCGGCGGCCAGGCCGGCGGCCGCGCACAGGGAGCGCATGAACGCATCCGCGCTTGAGAACTTCATGGTTGTCTCCGTCTTGTTATGAAATCGGCCGGCGCGACGCCGGCTCAGGTCACCGGGCCGAGCACGCCGGCCTCGATCAGTTCGGCCCGCGTCCGCGCATCGACGCCGATGGCGTCGAGCACGTCCAGGCCCTGCGCGCCCAGCACGGGCGGGTCCGAGCGCACGCCGGGCCGGCGTCCGCCCAGCGTGATCGGCAACAGCGGCACGCGCGTGGTCTCGCCCTGGCGCGCGCCGTCGGGCAGGCGGATGTCGGCCAGGCCGCCGGTGCCGGCCAGATGCGGGTCGTCGAACAGCTCCTGCGGCTTGGCGATCGGCGCGTACGGCAGGCCATGCCGCTCGAAGCGCTGCGCCAGCTCGGTGGCCGAGAACGCGGCCAGACGCTCGCGCAGGATCGGCATAAGCCAGGGGCGCGCGTCGACGCGCTCGTTGTTGCTGCGCAGCCGCTCGTCGGCGGCCAGGTCGGCATAGCCGAAGGCCTCGCAGAACACGCGCCACTGCGTGTCCGACACCACCGCCAGGAAGATCTGCGCCCCGTCGGCCACCGTGAACACGTCGTACACGGCCCAGGCCGAGATGCGGCTCGGCATGGGCGCGGCGGCCTGCCCCGTGACCGCGAACTGCATCATGTGATGCCCGACCAGGAACACGTTGTTCTCGAACAGCGCGCTCTGCACCTGCTGGCCGCGCCCGGTCTGGCGCCGCTCCAGCAGCGCAGCCATCGCGCCGAGCGCGCCGAACATGCCGCCCATGATGTCGTTGACGGCGGCGCCGGCGCGCAGCGGCCGGCCCTGCGGTCCGGTCATGTAGGCCAGCCCGCCCATCATCTGCACCACCTCGTCGAGCGCGGTGCGATGCTCGTAGGGGCCCGGCAGGAAACCCTTGTGCGAGACGTAGATGAGCCCGGGGTTCAGCGTCTCGAGGCTGGCGTAGTCCAGGCCGAGGCGCGCCATCGCGCCGGGCTTGAAGTTCTCGCTCACGATGTCGGCGGTGGCGATCAGCCGCAGCACCAGCTCGCGGCCGCGCGGATCGTGCAGGTCCACCGGCAGGCTTTTCTTGTTGCGGTTGAACATGGCGAAGAAGCCCGCGCCCGAGCCCTTGAGGCGGCGCGTGTTGTCGCCCTGCACGGGCTCGATCTTGATGACCTCGGCGCCGAGGTCGGCCAGGACCATGCCGCAGGTCGGGCCCATCACCATGTGCGTGAACTCGATCACGCGCACGCCGGCCAGCGGCAGCGCGGCGTCGGGCGCGGTGTCGCGCGGCGCGTTCATGCGGCCTCCCGCGCGTAGGCGAAGCCCTTGGGCAGGCCGGCATCGGGCAGGTGCCCGTACAGCGGCTCGCCCGGCAGCGCCTCGGCCAGGATGGCGCGCGCCTGCAGCAGGGCATCGAGATCGATGCCGGTGTCCAGGCCCATGGCCTCGAGCAGGAACACCAGGTCTTCGGTGACGATGTTGCCGGTGGCGCCGGGCGCGTGCGGGCAGCCGCCGAGACCGCCCTGGCTCGCGTCGAAGGTGGTCACGCCGGCCTCGAGCGCGGCCACCACGTTGGCCAGGCCCTGGCCGCGCGTGTTGTGGAAGTGGGCCCCGCCCGCGCGCTCGCCGACCTCGCGCCGCAGCGCGCGGAACAGCCGGCCGACCTGCGCGGGGTTGGCATAGCCGGTGGTGTCCGACAGGCCGATCTCGTCCACGCCGCAGTCGGCCATGGTCTGCGCCATGCGCAGCGTCTGCGCGTCGCTGACCGCGCCGGCCAGCGTGCAGCCGAAGGCGGTGGACAGCCCCGCCTCGATGCGCACGCCGGCGAATTCGGCATCGCGCAGCGCCACCACGCCGCGCACCACCTCGACCATCTCGGCGTGGGTCTTGCGCACGTTGGCGAGCGAATGCGCCTCGCTCACCGACACCGGCAGCGTGAGCTTGTGCGCGCCGGCTGCCATCGCGGCGCGCGCCCCCTGCAGATTGGGCGCCAGCGCGGCCACGTGCAGAGCCGGCAACGCGCAGGCCGCGCGCACCACCTCGGCAGCATCGGCCATCTGCGGCATCAGCCGGGCCGGCACGAACGAGGCCACCTCGATCTCGGGCACGCCGGCGCGCGCGAGCGCCGCGAGCCAGCGCTGCTTGGCGGCGGTGGGCATGATCGTGGCGATGCTCTGCAGGCCATCGCGCGGCCCGACCTCACTGACCCAGACTGCGGGCATGGCTGTCTCCTTGACGTTTCTCGGATCGTTCCGTAAGATAGAACGACGTTCTATTAATTTATTATTTGCCTTTCGCCGCGTCGGTGTCAACCGCCGCGGCCGCCCGCCCATGCCCCGCAAAGCCACCCAGCCCTCGCTTGCCGATGAACACGCCGCGCCCGGCGGCGCCGCCGCGGTCGACCGCGCCCTCTCCGTGCTGGCCGCGTTCCGCGCGGGCGACGGCGAGCTGCCGCTGGCCGAGCTGGCGGCGCGCACGCGGCTCTACAAAAGCACCGTGCTGCGGCTGTTGGCCTCGCTCGAACACGGCGGGCTGGTGCGGCGCAGCGCCAGCGGCCACTACGCGCTCGGGGCCGAGGTGGCGCGGCTGC
>Ga0160496_1000206_pt1 | contig 35315 bp, 38 predicted proteins | sample DIDPMG_2_FD_108231 | JGI IMG/M metagenome (GOLD analysis project Ga0160496, IMG submission 108231) | Enriched soil microbial communities from UW Madison campus, WI, USA - DID2937_E24_FP MG | ecosystem: Environmental > Terrestrial > Soil > Grasslands | place: USA: Madison, Wisconsin | collected...
CTTCGCCGGCCACTCGCATGGTCTGCTCGGCCACGATCACAAGCCACCGCTGGTCATCCTGGCCGAGGCGCGGCAGCAGTTGACGCGTTATCCCACGATCAGGCTGGTCAATGCCCGGGCCGACAGCGTCTCAGGCGCCATCGACGATTTCTCCGTCCTCACTGGCGATGGCGAAGGCCTTGGCGCGCGCCGCCTGATCCTGAGCTATGGCGTCGTCGACCAGATGCCTGATGTTCCGGGGTTTGCCGAAAGCTGGGGCACATCCATCGTGCCCTGCCCCTATTGCGACGGCTTTGAAGTCGCTGGCCAGCATTGGGGTCTCATCTGGTCCGGCCCACAGTCGATGAATCAGGTCAGGCTGTTCCACGACTGGACCGACAGGTTGACGGTCTTCGCCGATGGTCACGACATTGCACCCGACATCCGGGCCGATCTGGCGGGCCGCCACGTATCTGTCGTTGATGGACGGATCACCGGGGTCGCCCGTCACGGGGCTCACAATGCCACCATCAAACTCGATACCGCCCTGGATGTCGTAGTCGACATCCTGTTCGCGCATCCGCGCAACAAGCCGTCCGCAAGCCTGCATGAATCACTGGGCCTCGCCACGGTCAATACACCCCTCGGCATCATCCTCAAGGTCGACGAGCGCCGCGAAACCAGCATGCCCGGCATCTACGCCGCCGGCGACCTCGCCAACCCGCTCACGCCGCCATCGGTCACCCTGGCATCATCGCACGGCGCGATGGCGGGCATCTTCGCCCAGCAATCGATGCTGGTTTGAGAGCAGAGATTGGAGGATGAGCATGGCCGTCGAACCGGACAGCGCGGGTGTGCGCTTCCCTCCGCCCTTCGTCTATCTGGGAGCGCTGCTGTTGGGGCTGGCGGCGGACAAGTTCGTCGCCCTGCGCTCTTTCGGCATCGACTGGCGGTTGCTGGTCGCGACGGGCGCGCTGCTGTTCGTTGCCGGCGCGGCGATGATGCTTGCGGCGGCGGGGCTGTTCTGGCTGCTGGGCACCAGCGTTCCGCCGTCGCAGCCAACGACCCTCATCGCAACGACCGGTCCATATCGGTGGACCCGCAATCCCATGTACCTCGGCATGGCGCTTATCTATGCCGGCGTTGCGATCGGCTTCGACGGTCCCATCGCCTTCGCCTTGCTCCCGTTGGTGCTGATCGCGATCCAGACGCAGGTGATCGCCCGCGAGGAGCGCTATCTCGAAGCGAAGTTCGGAGACGACTACCGCCGCTACAAGGCCGAGGTTCGCCGATGGTTTTGACTAGCCAGCCGCTGCCGCCTGCGGGGCCGAGAAACCGGCATGCCTGACATGGCCGCAGGCCATCGTGACGGCAGCGGGCCTGCGTCACGGCGAACCGACTGGCCGGCCGGCACCTTTCACGCTGAAGGGTGGCGATCCGTTGGTCAACCGGACGCTCGTCTTGCACGGTTTCCAGAACCATCCGCCGACTGAGAACGTCTGCCTTCTCAGGTCGTGAATCGAAAACCCGTCAGTCCGCTTTCCACCCCATCTTGGACACCGTGACGCGCACCACTCTTTGAACTATCTCGATCGCTGATCGCGGTTCTTATCGAGAGTTCCGTCCAATCGCTGACGTTGCTGCTACGGAAGTAGCCATGAAAAAGCACGCCGAAGAAAGGCTTCGCCACCCGTCCTGACAATTTCGCCGTGCGCGACAACGACGTGTTCGGGATGTTTGCCGATCAGCTCGCGGATCTTGGGGCGCGCGCTTGTGCGGTTACGGAAACTGATCCGATAGTCGATCGGTGGATAGCCCCATCCCTCGACCATTTTCGAGAGTCTTGCGATCGGCCGCATCCACCAAGGCCAATGATCCTTCAGGAATCCTTCGCTGAAGGTCTGCGACAGGTCGGCGATGATGGCGGTGCGGGATTCGCGGTGAAAGAAGATCACTTCGTCCATGAAAGGCGAATTGGTGAAATAGAATTGGTCGATCTGCCCTTTCCATTCGGTCGGCGGATCGTCCGTCAGTGTCCCGGCAAAGCGAAGGCCCTTGCACATGGCAACTGTCGCCGCCGTTGCCCATAGGCCCGCATCCGGAAATGCGGTCTGCCACTCGCCAAGAAACAGGTAGTGCAGTTTGTTGGGGCTGACGATGTGCCGAACCGGCCCCAGCGCCCGAACCTCGTCCTCAAGCGCCGCCGTTCTTTCGACGGGCGACCATAGCCATAGTCCTCCATCGGCGAGGCGCACGACGACCATGCGTGTCGGATAATCGAAGCCCTTGAACGAGACGACTCCGCCATCCGCAAACCATAGATTCGGTCCAAGCGGCTCAAGCATGGTCGCGTAACCTAGTCCTTCGGACGGGCGCTTGCCATCGTTCTATGCCGTCACCCATCCCATTCGCCGCCGATCACCGCCGTTCCCCGCACGCAGCTAGATACTTGTTGAACCTGGCCGCTTCCGGGCTCTTTTAATGACCCCGCTGCGGGGACCGTCTGTCGTGCCCCGCCAAGAAAACGGGGCCGCAATGCCATCACCACACCAGAAGCCGGAAGCGATCGCGCGCGGCGCACGCATGTTGCGCACCGCGCTCGGCGCGGCGATCGCGCGCTTTCTGGAAGACCCGGCCGTGGTCGAGGTGATGCTGAATCCCGATGGCCGGATTTGGGTGGACCGGCTGTCCGAAGGGCTGGCCGATACGGGCGAGACGATGACGGCCGCCGATGGCGAACGCATCGTGCGGCTGGTCGCGCACCATGTCGGTGCTGAGGTTCACGCCCGCGCCCCGCGCGTCTCGGCGGAGTTGCCCCAGAGCGGCGAAAGGTTCGAGGGGTTGTTGCCGCCCGTCGTCGCCGCGCCGGCCTTTGCCATCCGCAAGCCGGCGGTGGCGGTCTTCAGCCTCGCCGACTATGTGGCGGCGGGCATCATGACCGCCGAGCAGGCGGAGACGTTGCGCGTCGCTGTCGCATCCCGCGCCAACATTCTGGTCGCTGGCGGCACATCGACCGGCAAGACCACCTTGACCAACGCGCTGCTCGCCGAGGTGGCGAAGGGCGCGGATCGTGTCGTCATCATCGAAGACACGCGCGAGCTTCAGTGTTCAGCATCGAACCTCGTCGCGATGCGGACGAAGGACGGCGTGGCGACGCTCTCCGATCTGGTGCGGTCCTCGCTGCGCCTGCGGCCTGATCGCATTCCCATCGGAGAGGTGCGCGGAGCCGAAGCGCTCGACTTGCTCAAAGCGTGGGGCACGGGACACCCCGGCGGCATCGGGACCATTCACGCAGGCACCGGCATGGGGGCGTTGCGCCGGCTCGAACAGCTCATTCAGGAGGCCGTCGTCACGGTCCCGCGCGCTCTCATCGCCGAGACCATCGACCTCGTTGCCGTTCTTTCCGGCCGCGGCTCCGCGCGCCGGCTCGTTGAACTCGCCCGCGTCGAAGGGCTCGGCTCGAACGGCGATTACCGCATCACCCAAGCCAACCCGAACTCAGGAGAGTCCGCATGATCCGCACCACCATGCGCGTCCGCCGCACGATCGCGACGGTCGCCGCCATTACCTATGTCAACCTCGCCCTGGCTCCGGCCGCCCATGCGTCGGGTTCATCGATGCCGTGGGAGCAGCCGCTTCAGCAAATCCTCCAGTCGATCGAAGGGCCGGTTGCCAAGATCGTCGCCGTCATCATCATTATCGCGACCGGCCTTGCGCTCGCGTTCGGCGACACGTCCGGCGGCTTTCGCCGCCTGATTCAGATCGTGTTCGGCCTCAGCATCGCGTTCGCGGCCAGCTCGTTCTTCCTCAGCTTCTTCAGCTTCGGCGGCGGGGCGCTCGTCTGATGGCGACCGCCTTTGAACAGCTTGACGCGGTGCCGGGATACACGATCCCGGTACATCGCGCGCTGACCGAACACATTCTGCTCGGCGGCGCACCGCGCTCCATCGCGATTCTGAACGGCACGCTGGCCGGGGCCGTGGGCCTCGGCCTGCGGCTCTGGCTGGTCGGGCTCCTGATATGGGCGATCGGGCATTTCGCGGCGGTGTGGGCGGCGAAGCGCGATCCGCTCTTTGTCGAAGTCGGGCGGAGGCATTTGCGCATCCCCGGTCATCTGTCGGTCTGAGGGGTGCAAACGCCATGCTGAACCTCGCCGAATATCGCCGCAACGCCCAACGTCTGGCGGACTATCTGCCTTGGGTCGCGCTTGTCGCCGAAGGTGTCGTGCTTAACAAGGACGGCTCGTTCCAGCGCACGGCGCGCTTTCGCGGTCCCGATCTGGATTCCGCCGTCGCGGCCGAGTTGGTCGCCGTCGCTGGACGCATCAACAACGCCTTTCGCCGGCTCGGCTCCGGCTGGAGCATCTTTGTCGAGGCGCAGCGGCAGGAGGCTTCCACCTATCCGCACAGCCTCTTTCCCGATCCGGCATCGGCCATCGTCGATGCCGAGCGCCAGGCCGATTTTGAGGAAGCGGGCGCGCATTTCGTATCGGCCTACTTCCTGACCTTCCTGTTTCTCCCGCCGGCCGAGGAAGCCGCGCGTGCTGAAACCTGGCTCTACGAGGGACGCGAGCAATCGGGTGTCGATCCGCACGAAATCCTGCGCGCGTTCACCGATCGCACCGACCGCGTGCTGGCGCTGCTCGACGGCTTCATGCCGGAATGCGCGTGGCTCGATGATGCCGAGACGCTGACCTATCTGCATTCCTGCATCTCTACGAAGCGCCATCGCGTGCGCGTGCCGGAAACGCCGGTCTATCTCGACGCGCTGCTGGCGGACCAGCCGCTGACCGGCGGGCTGGAGCCGCGCCTTGGCGACCAGCATGTGCGCGTTCTCACCATCGTCGGATTCCCGACCGCGACGACGCCCGGCCTGTTGGACGACTTGAACAAGCTGGCGTTCGCGTATCGCTGGAGCACCCGCGCGATCCTGCTCGACAAGACCGACGCGACCAAGCTGCTGACCAGGATCAGGCGGCAATGGTTCGCGAAACGGAAGTCGGTTGCCGCGATCCTCAAGGAAGTGATGACGAACGAGGCGTCCGTCCTCGTAGACACGGATGCGGCGAACAAGGCGGCCGACGCCGATGTGGCGTTGCAGGAGCTTGGGGCCGACGTGGCGGGCATGGCCTACGTCACCGCGACGATCACGGTGTGGGATGCCGATCCGCGTCTGGCGCAGGAGAAATTGCGCCTTGTCGAGAAGGTCATTCAGGGCCGCGATTTCACGGCGATGATCGAGACCGTCAACGCGGTCGATGCGTGGCTCGGCAGTTTGCCCGGTCATGCCTATGCCAATGTCCGGCAACCGCCGATCAGCACTTTGAATCTCGCCCACATGATTCCCCTCAGCGCCGTGTGGGCGGGCGAGGGGTGGGATGAACATCTCGGAGCGCCCCCCTTGCTGTATGGCAAGACCGAGGGAAGCACGCCGTTCCGGTTGTCCTTGCATGTCGGCGATGTGGGCCACACGCTTGTCGTCGGGCCGACCGGCGCGGGCAAGTCCGTGCTGCTCGCCCTCATGGCCTTGCAGTTCCGCCGCTACGCCGATGCGCAAGTCTTCGCCTTCGACTTCGGCGGTTCGATCCGCGCCGCCGCGTTGGCGATGGGCGGCGACTGGCATGATCTCGGCGGCGGGCTGACCGAAGGGGACGATTTCTCCGTCTCCCTTCAGCCGCTCGCGCGCATCCATGACACCTATGAACGCGCTTGGGCGGCCGACTGGATCGTGGCGATCCTCATGCGTGAAGGCATCGCGATCACGCCGGAGGTGAAGGAGCATCTGTGGACGGCGCTGACCTCGCTCGCCTCTGCGCCGGTCGAGGAACGCACAATCACCGGCTTGTGCGTGTTGCTCCAATCCAACGATCTCAAGCAGGCGTTGCGCCCGTTCTGCGTCGGCGGTCCTTACGGTCGTTTGCTCGATGCTGAATCTGAACATCTCGGCTCTGCCGACGTGCAGGCGTTCGAGATAGAGGGGCTTGTCGGCACGGGAGCTGCGCCGGCCGTGCTGGCGTATCTCTTTCGTCGCATCGGCGACCGGCTCGACGGCCGCCCGACGCTGCTCATAATCGATGAAGGCTGGCTTGCGCTGGATGATGAAGGCTTCGCCGGCCAGCTCCGCGAATGGCTGAAGACGCTCAGAAAAAAGAATGCGTCCGTCATCTTCGCCACCCAGTCGCTCAGCGACATCGACAATTCGGCCATTGCGCCGGCCATCATCGAAAGCTGCCCGACACGACTCCTTCTGCCGAACGAACGCGCGATCGAACCGCAGATCACCGCGATCTATCGCCGCTTCGGTCTCAACGATCGCCAGATCGAAATCCTCGCACGGGCAACGCCGAAGCGGGATTACTACTGCCAAAGCCGCAGGGGTAATCGGCTGTTCGAGCTGGGCCTGTCGGAAGTCGGCCTCGCACTCTGCGCCGCGTCCTCCAAATCCGACCAGTCGTTGATTGCGCAGATCGTCGCCGAGCACGGCCGCGAGGGATTCCTGACGGCTTGGCTCGCCGCCCGCGATGCCGGCTGGGCGGTCGATCTCCTTCCGAATTTTTCCACGCTCATCCCCCTGACCGAAAAGGAGCTTCAACCATGATGATCCGTCATTCCCGGTCGCGCGCCGTCCTCATGGCCGCGACCATGCTCACCGCGCCTATCGTATTGTCACCAATGCTGGTGACGCCGGCGCACGCTCTCATCGTGTTCGACCCGTCGAACTACGCGCAGAATGTGCGGACCGCCGCGCGCTCGCTGGAGCAGATTACCCATCAGATCACCAGCCTGCAAAACGAAGCGCAGATGCTCATCAATCAGGCGCGCAATCTGGCGAGCCTGCCGTTCTCCGCACTCCAGCAGCTCCAGCAGTCAGTTCAGAAGACGCAGCAGCTTTTGAATCAAGCGCAGAACATCGCCTTCGACGTGCAGAAGATCGACCAGATGTTCAGCCAGAAATACGGCAACATCTCCATGTCGGCGAGCGACCGGCAACTTGTCGCCGACGCACGCTCGCGCTGGCAGAACACGATCGGTTCATTGCAGGACGCCATGCGCGTGCAGGCCGGTGTCGTCGGCAACATCGACACGAACCGCACCCAAATGGCGAACCTCGTCAGCCAGAGCCAGGGGGCGACCGGAGCGTTGCAGGCAACGCAGGCTGGCAACCAGTTGCTCGCCCTGCAATCGCAGCAGCTCTCCGACCTGGTGGCGCTCGTTTCGACCAATGGCCGTGCCGATGCGCTGACACAGGCCGAGCGGGCAGCCGCGGCCGAACAAGGCCGCGAACAGCGCCGCCGCTTCTTGACGCCCGGCAGCGGCTACACGCCCGGCAACGCCCGCATGTTCGGCAACTGAGGGCGCAACTATGGATGGCAAGATGCTGGCGCGCATCGGCGCTGTCGTGTTTATCGCTATGGCGATCACGGCAACCGTGGTCGAGATGACGCGCAAGGAGGACGCGCCGGCATCGCCATCGGCGCGTGTCCTTCAACCCGAACGCGATCCGCTGCGCGAGAGCCAGCGCCGGTGCCAGCAGCTTGGCCAAAGCGCGGCCGACGATCCCGAATGCCTGCGCACATGGGCGAAGACGCGCGACCACTTCCTTGGTCGCACGCCTGCGCCGGCAGCGGCGAACACGACGACGGAGGCGCACTGATGGGCGGCTCCGGCGTTATCGACAATTTTCTCGGCACCTTCACCCGCTACATCGACTCGGGGTTTGGCCTCTTGGGCGGCGAGGTGGCGTTCATCGCCACCACGCTGATCGTCATCGACGTGACCTTGGCCGCGTTGTTCTGGAGCTGGGGCGCGGACGACGACATTCTGGCGAGGTTGGTGAAGAAGACGCTGTTCGTCGGCGTGTTCGCCTACCTGATCGGCAACTGGAACAGCCTCGCGAAGATCGTTTTCGACAGCTTCGCCGGTCTCGGCTTGAAGGCGAGTGGCACGGGGTTTTCCGCACAGGATCTGATGCGCCCCGGCAAGGTGGCGCAGACCGGCCTCGACGCGGCACGGCCGCTGCTCGAATCCATTTCCGACCTGATGGGTTGGGTCGCGTTCTTCGAGAACTTCATCCAGATCGCGTGCCTGCTATTCGCCTGGGCGCTGGTCATCCTCGCGTTCTTCATCCTCAGCATCCAGCTTTTCGTAACGCTGATCGAGTTCAAGTTGTCCACGCTGGCCGGCTTCGTGCTGATCCCGTTCGGCCTGTTCGGCAAGACCGCCTTCATGGCCGAGCGCGTGCTTGGCAACGTGATTTCCTCCGGCATCAAGGTTCTGGTGCTCGCCGTCATCATCGGCATTGGCTCAACGCTGTTCAGCGAGTTCACGCGCGGCTTTGGCGGCGTCACGCCGACCATAGACGACGCCATGGCGATCGTGCTGGCCGCGCTCTCGCTGGTCGGGCTCGGCATTTTTGGCCCCGGTATCGCATCCGGCCTTGTCTCAGGCGGCCCGCAGCTTGGCGCTGGCGCGGCAATCGGCACGGGGCTTGCCGCAGGCGGCGCAGCGTTTGCAGCCGGTGGCGGTGCGATGCTGGCCGCGCGAGGCGGAGCCGCCGCATTGTCCGGTGGTGCGGCTGCCGTGCGCAGCGGTGCGACCGCAGCCGGCGCAGCATCCGCCGCCTACAATCTCGGCGCATTCGGCCAGTCCGGCGCGTCCGGTGTTGCATCCGGCGTCGGCGGTATCGCGCACGCGGCCGGTGGCGCGGCAACGTCGCCGCTGCGCCGTGCGGGGGCAAGCGTCAAATCCAGCTTTTCCGATGGCGTCAAATCCGGCTTCAGCGCAACCGGCGGCACCTCGACCATGGGCACGGTAGGCGGCGCTGATGATGCTGCTTCCGTATCCTCGCAGGCCACGGGCAAGCCGCCCGGTTGGGCGCAGCGAATGCGCCGATCCGGCCATGCCAGCCATGCCGTCCAGACCGCCGCTCACGCTCTGCGCTCCGGCGACGGCCATGGCTCCGGTTCTTCAGTCAACCTCTCCGAAAGTGACCGCTCATGAATCTGTTCAGGCGACCCGCCACGCATTACGGCAAGACCCCGCAACCCGAGACCCCATACCAGAAGGCCGCGCAGGTCTGGGATGACCGTATCGGTTCAGCCCGCGTGCAGGCGAAGAACTGGCGGTTCATGGCCTTCGGATCGCTGATCCTGTCGGCCGGCTTCGCCTCCGCGCTGGTCTGGCAATCCGCGCGCGGGACCGTCGTGCCGTGGGTTGTGCAGGTGGACAAGCTCGGCCAGGCGCAAACCATCGCAGCGGCCACGGCCGACTACCGCCCGACCGATCCGCAAGTGGCGTGGCATCTGGCGCGCTTCATCGAGCAGGTCCGCTCGATCCCGGCTGATCCGATCATCGTGCGGCAAAACTGGCTCCGGGCCTACGACTGGACGACCGATCGCGGCGCGGCGGCACTCAACGATTATGCCCGCGCCAACGAACCGTTCACCAAGGTCGGCAAGCAGCAGATCGCCGTTGAAGTCTCCAGCGTCATCCGCGCGTCGGCGGATTCTTTCCGCGTCGCCTGGACCGAACGTCACTACGAGAACGGGCAGCTCTCCACCACCGAACGATGGACCGCGATCCTCACGATTACGATCCAGCCGCCGCGCGACGCCGAACGGCTTAAGGCCAATCCGCTCGGCATCTACGTCAACGCCATCAATTGGTCGCGGGAGATGAGCCAATGAGCGGACTTCTGCCTCAGCGCAATTCCGGTTGCGGGACTACGTCTCTCCGTAAATCCGCAATCGCGGCTGTCCTGCTCTCGGCAACGATGCTGGCAGGCTGCGCCACCTACAAGCCGCCTCAGATCAGCTACGATGCCGATGTGCCGCCGCTGCCGGCCGTGCCGGCATCCGTCACTGACGATCGACCGCGACCGTTGCATATCCCGCCGGCCTGGTCGCCCGCGAAAGGCGGCACGGCGGCCGGCACGCCGGTCGGCCGCGTTGAGAACGCCAACGCGGCCGCGCGCGTGCAGCCGCGCCGCGAAGGTTACTACAACGCCATCCAGATTTATCCGTGGAGCGACGGCGCGCTCTATCAGGTCTATGCCGCACCGGGGCAGATCACCGACATAGCACTGGAGGCCGGCGAGAGCCTGACCGGCGCGGGACCGATCGCGGCCGGCGACACGGCAAGGTGGGTGATCGGCGACACCGAAAGCGGTAACGGCGCGACCCGCCGCGTCCACATCCTCGTCAAGCCGACGCGGCCTGATATCACCACCAATCTCATCGTCACTACCGACCGGCGCGTTTACATGATCGAGCTGCGGTCCGGCCAGAAACCTTATATGCCGGCGGTCGCCTGGGTGTATCCGCAGCCGCGGGCGGGGCAGCGCGGCAGCGTCCCAGCAACGCCGGTCATTCCGGCCGCGGCCGCGCGCAACTATCGCTATGGGTTCACCGGCGACACGCCGCCGTGGAAGCCGGTCGCTGTCTATGACGACGGCCGCAGAGTGTATGTCGAGTTTCCGCGCGGCATCGTGCAGGGCGAGATGCCGCCGATCTTCGTCATCGGCGCGGACGGCGAAGCGCAGATCGTCAACAGCCGCATCTACCACAACATCCTGATCGTCGACCGCCTGTTCGGCGCGGCCGAACTGCGCCTTGGCAGCGGCAAGCAACAACAGACCGTCAGGATTGTCCGCACGGACGGGAGGCCATCGTCATGACCGACACCGAGAACAACGCCGGGCCGATGCGGCTTCGCGCCGAGCCGCCGCGCGTCACCCGACTGTCGCGCAAGGTGCTCGCCAGCCTCAGTGCTGTCGCCCTGGTCGGGATCGGCGGCGCGCTGATCTATGCGCTTCAGACTCGCGACGCCGGCAAGAGCGGCGAAGAACTCTATTCCACCGACAACCGGCAGACCGCCGATGGACTCGCCGGCCTGCCGCGCGACTATACCGGCCCGATTCTCGGTCCGGCGCTGCCGGGCGATCTCGGCAGGCCGATTGTCAACGCGCAGAACCGTGGCCTGCCTGTCGTGCCGCCCACGGTCGCGCCGCCGACCGTCGATCGCGCTGAGGAGCGCCGGCTCGCCGAGGAAGAAGCCGCGCGCGTCAGCCGCGTCTTCTTCCAGACCGAGGCTCGCACCGCGAACCCCGTCGGCACGCCGGGAAGCACGGCGATGCCGAACATCACCAGCCTCGACCTTGCGGGCCTTAATGGACAATCTGGTCAGCCGACCGCGCAGGACAAGCAGCTTGGTTTCCTCAACGCCGCCGTCGATCGTCGTACAACGTCATCGGATCGCGTCATGGCGCCGGCATCGCCTTATATCCTTCAGGCCGGAGCCGTCATATCGGCCGCACTGATTACCGGCATCCGTTCCGATCTACCGGGACAGATCACGGCGCAAGTGACCGAGAACATCTACGATAGCCCGACCGGCCGCATCCTGCTCGTGCCGCAGGGCACGCGGATCATCGGTCAGTATGACAACAACGTGCAGTTCGGCCAACGTCGCGTGCTGCTCGTCTGGAACAGGCTGATCCTGCCGAATGGTCGCTCGATCGTGCTGGAGCGCCAGCCGGGCGCGGACGGTCAAGGCTATGCCGGACTTGAGGACGGCGTTGACTATCATTGGTGGGATCTCGCCAAAGCCGCCGGCCTCTCGGCGCTGCTCTCCGTTGGTGCGGAGCTGGCCGTCGATGATGACGACCGCCTGTTGCGCGCCATTCGAAACGGTGGCCAGGACACCATCAACGATGCCGGCCAGCAGATCATCCGCCGCCAGCTCAACGTCGCACCGACGCTGACCATCCGGCCGGGATACCCCGTCCGCGTTATCGTCACCCGCGATCTCGTGTTCGAGCCCTATAGAGGTTGACCATGGCAAAGCTGAAACTCGGCCCCATCGCCGACGACAAGCCCGTGAAGATCACAGCGGAGCTGCCCGCGTCGCTCCATCGCGATCTTGTCGCCTATGCGGAAGCGCTGGCCCGTGAGACGGGCCAGCCCGCAACCGATCCAGTGAAGTTGATCGTGCCGATGCTGGAGCGGTTCATCGCCACGGATCGCGCGTTCGCGAAAGCACGGCGTTCCGCAGGCTGATCCGTTAGCGGCACCCAGTCAGCAGGGGTGCCGCGAACGTGTGAACGCGAATGCGGCACGCTACACGCCGCCGATTGCCCTCCATCGTTCGCCATGTCCGAGCCTTCCGGGCACCCGGACCCGTCAGCGAGCCACGGAGGATTCCATGTCCGCAGAAGAAGATCCCCGCGATGAAGACGGGCGAAAGAATTTGCCCGACGATCTCTACGACTATGTTGACGATCCCCCGCCACGCATTCGTGGGCCGAACGGCGATCCATCGCCTCGCACTTTTCATGTCACCGACGACTGGCCCGAGGACGTTCCTGTCACAGAGGCAGAGATAGACGTCTTCGAGCACTATTTCGGCAATGTGCTCGACCGGCTGTTCGGCCTCGCCGGCGCTGAGGGAAAAGACTTGAAATTGTTATCTCGACATGATAACGATAAGCCATGAGCGAGGATCACGATCCGAGCCTCGACACTCTACTTGACCTCGACGGCCAGGTGCTCGTTGTCGATCCCGAAGGCGGCCATTGGGTTAAGTTCGTTGTCACCCGCGTTCCGGCATCGCCGGAGAAGCCGCACGGTCTCGACTACTCGCTCACGCTGCACGGGCCTTCGGGCGAACGGCTGGTCGGCTTCGATAATGCCCATCCAGTCGGCCGAGGGAAACGCGGCGAGCCGATGGACCATCGGCATCGCCTCCAGACCGTGAAGCCTTACGTCGGGGCGGACGCAGCCACGTTGCTGGCCGACTTCTGGCAGGCGGTGGACGCGGTGTTGAAGGAGCGAGGCGTATTATGAAGACGCTGAAGGTCGGCGTTGCCGATTACGATGAAATGAAGGCCCGCACCATGCGGATTGCACGCGGCGAGGAAAAGCCGGCCGCTGGCGATCCCAAGGTTTGGTTCACCTCCACCGAGTCGTTTGCCAAGGTGCTGTCGGCCGGCAACCGCGAATTGCTGCGCGTCATCGCCGAACAGGCTCCGGCCTCGCTGGAGGAACTGTCGCAGATCACCGGCCGCGCCAAATCCAACCTGTCACGCACACTCAAGACCATGGTTGGCTACGGCCTCGTGCGTATGGAGAAGGGCCATGGTCTGAAACTGGTCCCGAAGGTCGCGCATGACCGTGTGGAACTGGTGCTGCCGCTGACTGGAAGCAAAGCGCCCCGAAAGGCTGCGGGAGGCCAGCGATGAACATGCACAATCTTGATGTTGCCCAGCGCGCGGCGCTTTACCTGCGCGTCTCGACCACGCGGCAGGCCGAGCATGACGTATCGATCCCCGACCAGCGCAGGCAAGGCGAAGCGTGGTGCGCCTCACACGGCTATCGGCTTACCGAAACCTATGTGGAGGCCGGCGCGTCGGCCACCAATGATAAGCGCCCCGAGTTCCAGCGCATGATCGAGGCGGGCACGACCAAGCCTGCACCCTTTGACGTTGTGGTGGTTCACTCGTTCAGCCGCTTTTTCCGCGACCACTTCGAGCTGGAGTTCTACGTTCGCAAGCTCGCCAAGAACGGCGTCAAGCTCGTCTCCATCACGCAGGAAATGGGGGATGACCCCATGCACGTCATGATGCGGCAGATCATGGCGCTGTTCGATGAATACCAGTCCAAGGAGAACGCCAAGCACGTCCTGCGCGCCATGAAGGAGAATGCCCGGCAAGGCTTCTGGAACGGCGCGCTTCCGCCGGTCGGCTATCGCATCGTCGCCGCCGAGCAGCGCGGATCGAAGACCAAGAAGAAGCTGGAAATCGATCCGCTGCACGCCGACACCGTGCGGATGATTTATCGGCTGTTTCTCGAAGGCGACGGCAGTTGCGGCCCTATGGGCGTCAAGGCCATCGCCAGCTACCTCAACGAACGCCGTTTCTTCACCCGCGACGGCGGCCGCTGGGGACTGGCGCAAATCCACACTATCCTGACCCGCACCACCTATATCGGCGAGCACAGGTTCAACACGCGCGCGCACAAGGATCGCGTGAAGAAGGAGGAGAGCGAAGTCGCCATCATGGCCGTGCCGCCGTTGATCGACCGCGAAACCTTCGACGCCGTGCAAGCAAGGTTGAAGGCTCGTCAGCCGATGGTGACGCCGGCCCGTGTCACGAGCGGCCCGACGCTGCTGACCGGCATCTGCTTCTGCGCCAAGTGCGGCGGGGCGATGACGCTCCGTACCGGCAAGGGAAGCACAGGGGCTTTGTATCGCTACTACACCTGCTCGACCAAGGCGCGGCAGGGCAAGACCGGCTGCAAGGGCCGCACGATCCCGATGGACAAGCTAGATGACCTTGTGGCGAGCCACATGGAGGAACGCTTGCTCCAGCCCAAGCGGCTGAAGACGATCCTCGCCAATCTGCTCGACCGCCGCGAGGACCGGGCCGAGCGCCGCCGCCAGCACCTTGCCGAACTCCACAAGCGAATCACCGAGACCGACCAGCGCCTTGGCCGCCTCTATGACGCGATCGAAGGCGGCATGGTCGATAAGGACGATACAGTGCTCAAGGACCGCATCGCCGGCCTCAAGGCCATTCGGGATCAGGCCACGGCCGACGCCGAGCGGACCCAGGCCACGCTTGATAGCGCCGGCAGCGAGTCGATCAGCCTCGACATGATCGACGATTTCTCCCGCACCGCCCGCGAGGGCCTACGCCTTGAAAGCGGCGGCTATCGGCGGGATCACCTACGGGCGTTCGCGCAGCGCGTCGAGGTGGCGGACGACGAGGTTCGCATCATGGGATCGAAATCGGAGCTGCTTCGCGCCCTAGTGGCCGCTTCGAGCGTAGAATCGGCGGCGTTCGGCGTTCGCAGTTCTGTTCTGAAATGGCGCGCCCGAAAGGATTCGAACCTCTGCCCCCAGATTCGTAGTCTGGGCGGAGGCATTGAAATCGCTCAGGTCTGTTACCGTAAGCTGCCCACCACTCACTACATAACCACAGAATGAATGGCGTTCAGGAGACAACGTTACCCGGAACGACTAGATGTATTTGCTGAACTTATGAGGCAGCGCACGTATCTCAACGCCAAAGAACGCAATTGGACTTGCGATAACTTGCACTCATGCGGGCTACCCTGCCAGACACCGACGTCTGACGATCCAGTACACCAACATCATCGAGAACAGTCCGAGCACAAAAGTAGTAAATGCCAAGGCTGTGAATCCACTCAATGCGATGGCATGACCACCAGCAAAGCTGCCGATCGCAATACCGATGTTCGCGGCGGAAATGTTGAGAGCCCCCGCGAAGCCCGGCGCCTCTGGGATCACGGCCATCACCCGCACCTGGCAAAAGACGAAGCTGGCCGCATGCGCGGCTCCCCAGATCAGTATCGCCGCACCAATGACCATGTCTCCCTTGCCAGCGATCGACAGACACGCGACAGCCGCAACGATCGCAAGCACAATGCCCTGGGAGGCTGGCAGCGCCCATCGGGCCAGTAAACCCGCGAGCCAGTTGCCGCCAAGGCTCGCCACACCAAAGCCCAGTAAGGCGGCCGTCACGGCATCGCTATCGAGTCCCGCGTGCTGAAGGAGCAGTGCGATATAGCTGAAACCGGTGAACATCGCGGCGAATAGCAGAGCGGAAAGCAGCAGATGCGCGCCCACCGACGGTGCGGTCAACAATCGCCATGGCGAATCTTGTTCGTCCACAGATTCGCGACGACGAAACGCAAGACAAGCAGCGGCTGGCGCGAGCGCGAGCGCACCAATCATCGCCATCGGCGTTTCCCAACTGAACCGTGAAGCGGCAAATGCACCGAACGGCGGCGCGAGTGTTCCGCCGATCGTCACACCAATGTACAGGAAAGCGACACCCCTCCCCGCGCCTCGTGCTGCCGCGAGTTGGGCGGCTGCGAGGCTCATGAAGAGCGGCAATGCCGCGCCTTGCAGCACCCGAAGTATCACGACCACCTCAAAACGCGGGAACGCGAACAGCATCAGGTTCGCTGCGAAAGGTAGCAGCGCCGCCGCCATCACCTTCGTCGATTGAAGGCGGGTGGTGGTGGCGACCAGGACGGGTCCCAGAAGCGCGGACGCCAGTGCGAACAGCGTCACCAACCAGCCGACTTCGGATGCAGCAAGTCTGAACTTAGCCGCCATTGCTGGTATCAGACCGATGATAACGAACTCGGTCGATACCACCACAGCTGCGCCGAAACTTAACAGCGCCGCCGTTCCCATCTTCATGCGTTGGCGCCGTTGTCGACCAGGATTGCGGTCCCGGTCACCGCACGCGCCTCTGGCGCTGCCAGATAAGCGACCGCGGCGGCGATGTCGTCCGGAGCACCAAAGCGCTTGGAGGCCGTCCGCGCGATCTGATCCGGAGCATGGGCGCCGGCCGCCGGATTCATGTCCGTATTGGTCGATCCCGGATGAACCGTGTTCACGGTGATTCCGCGCGGTGCAAGATCCCGCGCCAGCGCTTGTCCCATCATCGCCAAGCCGGCCTTGCTGGCCGAATAGGCGGTGAGTCCCTCGTGCGGCGCCTGAAGCGCGAGGTTGCTGCCGACCGCGATGATCCGGCCGCCTTCGCCCATATAGGGCAACACGGCGCGTACGGCGACGAACGCGGCACGCAGATTCACCGTCATAGTCGCGTCGAAATCTTCAAGCGTCAGCGAATCGATGGGTGCGGCAATGAAGATGCCGGCGTTGTTGACGAGGATATCGATCCCGCCAAGTGCGGTCGCTGCCTGCTCGACGGCAGCCTCTACTGCTTTAGCATCGCGATTGTCGGCGGCGACCGCCAGTACCTTGCGCCCCTGCCGTTCGATCTCGCCCACAACCTTGGCAGCCGCGGACGCCGACGCCGACGCCGCATAGGTAATCGCAATGTCGGCGCCCTCTGCCGCCAGCCGGCGCGCGATCGCGGCGCCGATGCCTCGGCTGCCGCCCGTCACCAGCGCCCGCTTACCGATCAAACGTGTCATCGAATTCTCCATATTTGTAGTGAGCGATACAAATATAGGAGACTTGGCAAATCAGTCAACGAAAATATATAGTGATTGATACAAAAAGGACTCCCATGACTGAACGCGGACGGCCACGCAGCTTTGATCGTACCGATGCGCTTGAACGGGCGATGCGCCTATTCTGGAGCAGGGGTTACAGTGGTGCTTCTCTGGCTGAACTGACCGAGACGATGGGGATCAACGCGCCTAGCCTCTATGCTGCCTTCGGCAGCAAGGACGCACTGTTCCGCGAGGCGGTGGCGCATTATTCCGAGCACCATGGCGTTGAAATCTGGCGTGCACTCGAGGAGGCGCCGAGCGCGCGCGAGTCAATCGAGCGCTTCTTGCTCGCAACGGCCAAGGCCTATTCGATACCGGGGGATCCTCCCGGCTGCCTGATCGTATTGGGCGCGCAATATGATCTCGACGACGGCAATCCCGCGCATTGCGAGTTACGCACCCACCGCCGCCAGAATCTGCAACAGATCGCCGACCGCCTCGCACGCGCGGTGGCTGAGGGTGAACTGCCGTCGGGTTTCGCGGTGAAAGACGCCGCCGCCTTCTATCTTAGTGTGCAGACTGGAATGTCCGTGCTGGCGCGCGACGGCGCCGATCGAAAAACGCTGGAAGCAATAGCACGCGGGGCAATGCTCGGCTGGGATCGCTGGTCCGCTCCGTAGCTGATGCACGTCTCGCCAATTCGCGCACGAACTTCAGTCCGAACGTATCGAGATTGGAGAGTACGGACGATCCAAGCGCCGCTCACACATCTGGCGCAGGATATCGTCATGAAATCAGAAACAGCGCGAAATTCCCGCGCATATGGAGTTAGGTGACGCTATCTTCGCCGGAAATTAGCGACACACTCGTGTCAGATTCCTCTCGCGATTCCAATGCAAGGATTGGGGGCGTGACGGCAGCTTGGGCTCTCGCGGCTCCGGCATAGCCAAGTTTCTTCGGCTTGCAGACAGGCGGCTCTGATGTTGATGGGTCAGTGCCAGCGCTCTATTCGGATGCCCCTTTCATCATTCCGGCGGGCCGTAAGGAGTATGACCGGATCGCTAACGAAAAAAACAGCCCGACAGCGGGAAGGCTTGTCGCCAGCAACATATTCGAGTGAAGACCGAAGTAATCGACCACACGCCCGCCGATGAATGATCCAAGCGCGATGCCGATATTGAAAGTGGCGACAAACAGCGAGGTGACGACTTCTATAGCCGTCGGCGCCGCCTTCATCATCCAGGTTTGCAGGGCGACCGAGACGCCGCCATAGGTGATACCCCACAAGATCAGAATCATCGTCCCGCCAACGGGCGTGGTTCCAACGAACGCAAAGCCGAAGATGGTCGTGGCCAGCGCAACGGCGATAACCGTCAGCGTGTGCTCGATCCGCCGAACGGCGATAGCGCCGACGAGAAAGTTCCCGAAAATTCCAGCAGCGCCATAAGCGAACAGAAGAACGCCTATCCATTCGGCTTCAATGCCGGACATGGTCTGCAGCAGCGGGCGTACGAAAGTGTAGGCCATGAAATGGCCGGCGACAAAAAGCAGTGTCACGACCAGACCGAGCTGAACTGGTCGCTGCCGAACCTGGTCAGAAAATTGGGAGAACGCGGTCGGCCGGCTGACAGGAAGCGGCGGAAGCGCGCGCAGATTGATGATCAGTACGAGCGCGCTGAACGCGGCCGTCGCTCCAAAAGCGACTCGCCAACCAGCAAAGTCGCCGATGATCGCACCGGCCGGAACGCCAAGAACCGATGCAGCGGAAACGCCCCCGAAGATGATTGCGGTCGCCAACCCGACCGACTGCTGAGGCACGAACCTCGGCGCGAGACCGCCCGCAATGGTCCAGATTCCCCCCATGCAGACCCCCACGACAACGCGCGCCGCCAACATCCAGTCCATGGTGCTGGCGAACGCCGACATGAGATTTGCAATCGTCAACAACATAAGAAGAGCAAACAAAATGCGCCGTCTGTCCTGCCCGCCCGCGACGATAGTAACGACAGGCGCGAATACCGCCGCCACGAGCGCCGGCACAGAAATCATCAAGCCGGCGTTGCCGATAGAGGCCTGCAAGTCCGTCGCGATCGGAGTTACAAGCCCCACGGGCAGCATTTCGGTTGTCACCACCGAGAAGGTAGCCAACCCCGCGGAGCCGACCGCCGGCCAGAGCGGCTTTTCCTCGCCCCTGCTTGATTGAGGGGAGTTTTGTTGTTTTGCTTGATCCATGGGGCGCACTTTCGGAAACGTGAGGCGAGGCAGCCAGACAAGGCCGCTCTCTCAAAGATGCCGCTCGCATCACGACAATGCGATTCGTCCCTCAACTTCGCTGTATCCTGCATAGCGATAAAGCCTGCTACCGTAGCAATACCTGGGACAATTCGTGCCCAATTGCAGGAGGGTCGTCGTGCTCGATCGGCTTAGTGATGTGCTGGCGTTCGTCCGAGTGGCAGACAGTCGAAGCTTTACACTTGCGGCCGAGCGGCTGGGCCTTTCGCGATCAGCGGTCGGCAAGTGCATTATGCGTCTGGAAGAAAGCCTTTCGACCCGCCTCATACATCGTACGACTCGTAATGTCGGCCTTACGGAAGAGGGCCGGCTCTTCTACGAGCATGCCATGCGCATCCTTTGCGAGACGAATGACGCAGAGGCCGCGTTAGCGCAGCGAAATAGGACGCCCCAAGGACGACTGCGCCTGGATCTGCCGATCGCCATAGGTCGGTTGCATATCATGCCGGTGCTTCAACAATTTCTTTCAAACTGGCCAGATATTGAAGCAGACGTCTCGCTCTCCGACGACTACCGCGATCTGGTTGCAGACGGCATCGATGTCGCCATTCGCATCGGCGGCCCGACCGACAGTCGCCTTATCCGGCAAGTTTTAGCCCCCCATCGCTTCATCACCTGCGCTTCTCCAGTCTATCTGGAGAAAAGAGGGGTGCCCCGCTCTCCCGATGATCTTCAATCGCACGACAAAATTATTTTCACCCATGCGAACGGCGCCGCGCCGTGGCGATACAGGATGAGCGGAGAGGATCGCGAAATCAGTGTCCAAGGAAGATTACTCCTCGACAACAGCGAAGCGATACGTGACACGGCGCTAGCTGGCTACGGCCTCGCCCAACTAGGAGCATTCCTGGTCGGTGACGACATCAGGCACGGCCGTCTGGTCGAGGTTATGCCGGAATACAGCCGGAAGGAGTCGCCTATCTGCGCCGTATATCCGACACGCCGCAACCTATCGCCGAAGGTGCGAATGTTTATTGAAGAGCTCCGTTGTCAATGGTCCGCCAAAGCGCCTTGGGAATCGTAGGCAATGCCGAGGGTTTCGCGAATGAAGAGCAGCGACCATCTGATCCAACCGTTGCGTGGACGAGAGAAGAAGACGCATCCGCGCTGTGGGCGGCGCACTTTCGTAGTCGTGAAATCATCACGCCGGCAAGGTTGCGACGAAGGAAATCGAGGATGCTCGCTTCAGCAGACGGACACCGTTGAAGTTTGCAGCGGCAACGGCGAGATTGTGTCATCGTCACCGGGAGGACGCGCCCAAACGCAATTTAAGAACCTGACTGAGGTCACCGACCAGCGGGACGACAAGTAAGGAAGAACTCCGACGATTGTAGCGTCGTGTTCACCGATCGTCGGTTTTCGCCTGATCCTGCGTCCATTCTATTCCGGCGGATTGATAATGCCCCGGTAGAATTGGCCGCGATCACCGTCAAAGCCGCCCATGTCAGCTTTGATCAGCAAGCTCCGGACTGGTGGGTCGAGAAACCAAATCGCCTTCTCGGCAGGCCCTTGATACCAGCGAATGTTGAAAGCACAGAGATTCCTGAAGAAGAATAGTTCTGCGTAGTCGTCGATGTGATCGCGAATCCACCACGCGAGGGGCCGATAGTCGCCGGTTTTTCTGTAGTGCTCAAGATAGGCCGGAACGAAAACCGTGACGATTCCGCCGAGATATCCATCGTTGTCACGGCGATCCCAGATGTGCCGCGCCGCGTTTATGCTATTGTCAGTGCACCAGCAAGCAGTATCTCCGGCTTGGAAGCGTTCGTTACAGAACGCATTGAGAGTCGGAGAACGATAGGCACTGCGTACCGATACATGGCCGAACGCACGCTTCAACGGCTCCAATAATCGGGACGCCACCTCACGACCTACTTCCAACGCAAGCTCGGGATTCTCGGGAATGTTAGGAATGCCGTAAAAGCTGCTGACTTCTGAGTAGAGCATTTCGCGCATAAAAAAATGCGTCGAAAGTTGCTGACGGCCGTACTCGGTCAACGTTGTCACGTCTGTAATCGACTGGTTGAATTTCATCCTTCCTCTTCACTTGGCATTCTGAGGAACAATCGTTGTTACGTTGATCCAGCTAGTCGTCAATTCTGATGCAACTCGAATGCAAGTAACGACCAGCTTAGCTAACCGCGCGCTAAGCCGGCAAACAATTCGCAAAACCCGGCTCGACCTTTTCCTATAGCGGAGACGCAATGCCTTTTACAAATCCACTCAAGCGAACGTCGATCAATCGTTCTGCTTCGGACATGATCCGATCCACAAGCTCCTTAACCATGGGGATGTCGTTGATGAGCCCCGCGACCATGCCGCAGCTCCATGCGCCAGCACCCATTTCACCATCCCTCATAACCTTTGGATAGACACCTGCCACCAAGTCACGGATATCATCGATCGTCGTATTTGCTCCCTTCTCCTTTTCAATCTGCAGGAGTTTATCCACGCCGGCGTTCTTCAGAACGCGTTCCGTATTTCGAATTGGACGCATCACGAGCCGCGTGTCCAACTCCGAGGCTTCGAGAATCGCTCTTTTCACATTGTCATGAACGGGGGCCTCCTTGGTCGCAATAAACCTCGTTCCCATGTTGATTCCACCGGCCCCCATCGCCAATGCCGCGACCAGGCCTCGCGCATCGGCCATGCCGCCCGAGGCGACGAAAGGAATCTTCAGATCGTCGGCCGCTCGCGGCAACAGGATCATATTTGGCACATCATCCTCGCCGGGATGGCCGCCGCATTCGAAGCCATCGACACTTACTGCATCGCAACCGATCCGCTCGGCCTTGAGGGCGTGACGAACTGAGGTGCATTTGTGAATAACCTTTATCCCGGAACTCTTGAGCACATTCATGAACTCTTCGGGACTTCGTCCAGCGGTCTCTACAATCTTAACTCCGCCCTCCTTAATCGCAGCGATGTACTCCAAGTATGGTGGCTGCGCGAACGACGGAAGAAAGGTGAGATTGACACCAAACGGACTGTCGGTCATGTCGCGACAGCGCGCAATTTCGTTCGAAAGATGCTCCGGCGTGGGTTGCGTCAACCCAGTAATGACGCCCAAAGCGCCCGCATTTGAGACGGCGCTGGCGAGCTCCGCGTATCCGACGTAGTGCATCCCTCCCTGTATGATCGGGTGCCGGATACCGAACAATTCGGTGATACGTGTTTTCATCTACCTCTCGCAATGACTGTTAAATACCACGAAAGACAGCTGATCTACGTTCGCTGAACGAGCGAATTCCTTCAGCCGCGTCAGCACTGTTCAAAACACGCTCCCTCATCAGTGGAATGGCGGCTATGGCGGCCTGTTCGCCAGTCTCGATGAATTTGAGGCCAGCTTCTTTCGTAACTTGAATGCCAAGGGGCGCATTGCGCGCGATCATCTCGCCCAACTCGTAGGCACGTGCGATCTGCTGCCCGGCAGGCACGACTTCCTGCACCAATCCGACCCGGTAGGCCTCTGCGGAACTGAATTCATCGCAGAGAAGAAGATGGTACATTGAGTTGCCCCAGCCGGCGCGGCTCGTGTAGCGGAAATGAGCACCGCCGAAAGGCGCGACGCCGCGCCGGGATTCCATCTGGCAGAACCGACAGTCATCCGCGGCGACAACGATATCTCCGGCAAGCATGAGCTCGATACCGATCGTGTAGACAATCCCCTGAACGGCGGTGACCACGGGCTTCCGACACCTGCTTTCCAGGCTGAACGGATCGATATTTCCTGCCGGCAGACCTTTGTACGTGGCTGCCGGACCGAAGAACTTGGGCATGTCCAATCCAGCGGTGAAGTTCTCTCCTACCGCGGAGATGACCCCCACCCAGAGCGCTTCGTCCCGATCGAGTAGTGTCAGTGCGTCGGATAACTGCACCATCATGTCTGGCTGAAAGGAGTTTTTCTTGGCCGAGTTGTCGATGATGATCTTCAGTACGTGACCTGCACGCTCGTAGTAAACTTTTCCGCTGGGGGGCGTCATCGTTCAGTCTCCATATCTAACCGCGTTGTTGCCGTACTTGTGACAGTGCACAGGCGCGTTCGATTTCACCGTCTCGCTTCTAGACGGCCGGCGACATCGCCAAAGTCTGTCGTAAATCCCTCTTGAGCACCTTGCCTGTCGCATTGCGCGGGAGGCTTGCCGCGAAGATCACTCCGTCCGGCCTCCACCATTTGGGAACGGCTCCCTCATAAAGAGCGAGGATATCCTTGTCGCTTGCCGAGCGGCCCGGCTTGAGGACGACGACCACGAATGGCCGTTCCTGCCATTTCGTGTCCGGCAGCGCGACGGCTGCCGCCTCGGCCACTGCCGGGTGCGATTGCGCAATATCCTCGAGCGTGACGGAGCTGATCCATTCACCACCGGATTTGATGATGTCCTTAGCCCGGTCCGTCAGCGTCAAGAAACCGCGATGATCGAGTGTCGCGATATCACCGGTGTCGAACCATCCGCTTTCGAAACTATCGGAATCGATATGATTGAAGTAACGCTCGACGACCCAGTGCCCGCGAACCTGTAGCCGGCCCATGTGCAGGCCATCGCGTTCGATCTCCTTACGATCGTCATCCACCAACCGCATCTGCACGCCCCAAAGAGCATGTCCTTGCTTGTGGGTGAGATCTCGTCTCTCTTCCGGCGATAGCGACGGCGTGGCGTTATGAGCAATCCCCACTGCCCCAGTCGGGCTCGTTTCCGTCATGCCCCAGCCCTGAAGCATCGTCACGCCGTAACGATCCTCGAACTGTTCGATCATGGTCCGGGAAGGAGCCGAACCACCGACACCGAGCCGCGCTCCTGCCGGCAAGGTCATCCCGGTTTGATCGAGATGAAGAAGCAAGTTGCTCCAGATCGTTGGAACGCCGATAGCGAGGCTTACGTTTTCATCGTTGAATAGCTTGGCCAGGTGAGGGCCGCTCAGATCTGCTCCCGGCAACACCAATCTGGCACCGGCCATTGGGGCCGCATGCGGCATTCCCCATGCGTTAACATGAAACATGGGGACGGCAGGCATGACGGAATCCAGTGCGCAGACCGCTGTGGAATTGGCGGTGCACATAGTAAGCGCAAATAAGACCGTCGAACGGTGAGAATAGAGAACGCCCTTGGGTCGCCCGGTCGTTCCCGACGTATAGCAAAGACCCGACGCGTCGGTTTCACTGATCTCGACGCTCGGTGCCCCATCGGCAGAGGCCTCGATCAACTGCTCGTAACCGAGCTTTTCTGCGAGATCGCTCCCGTCTTCGAGAACGATAATCCTGTCCGCGGGATAGTCGTGGACAGCCTCGGCCAGGACCGGAAGCAATCGTTGATCCACGAACAGCAACTTATCCTGGGCATGTTCGATGACGTAGCGCAGATCGCTGGCCGAGAGTCTGGGGTTGATCGTATGGCAAACCGCGCCGATCCATGGAATGGCGTAGTACAGTTCGAAATGACGAAGATCATTAAAGGCGAGCGTGCCAACTCGATCGCCCCTCGAAATGCCCAGTTGGAGAAGAGCATTCGCCAGACGATGAACACGCGGGAGTGTCTGGCTGTAAGTAGAGTTCCTTCTCGCCCCGCCGTGCCAGGAGACGATTTCAGTATCGCCGTGGTACGTCGCGGAAAACTCAAGGATCGACGGAATTGTCAGCGGCAGTTCCATCATATTGCCCTTCACGAGATCGTCTCCGTACTGTTGATCAATGAGTTATTTGCGGCTACGCAATTCAAAAAAGGCCCCGGCGGCACGCAGTTCATCGAGCCGATGACGAAATCCATTTCGGCTTCTGCGGTCCGGCAGGGAAAGCGAGCGGTGAAGCGCTCGTAGCGTCGGCCGGCGCCCTGGCTTCCCGCCTTTGCATAGGGCCGGTGATCTTGGATGAGCCCTCACTTCGCTCTAGGCTGCACGGAAAAGAACCTTACCCGTTGCCTTTCCAGCACGGCTAACCGCTTCCCTCGCTTCCGACAAAGGAAAGGTCGCCTCGATCGGCACCTTGATCGCGCCGCTCACGAGCAACGGCAACAATTCGCGCTGAATCTGTTGCGCGACTTCATGAGCGGCATCAGCAAACCACTTGATCAACCAGAAACCGCGCACTGTGAGATTTCGGAAGATCAAATGGGGCGGGAAGGTCACCCCCGGTTGTGCGCTCATGCCTGCATAGACAACGAGCATGCCGCTTTCCGCCAAAACTCCCGTCAACAAACGCATCGCTTCGCCACCGACCCCATCTAACCCCAATCGGATCGGGGCTCGTTGAGTTGCCTCGACCACTTGCTTGGGCAGATCGGGACCATCCAGAACAACAATGTCACCGCCTGCATGCTTCAATTCTTCCACAAGCTCAGGACGACGGACGACATTGATCGTTCGAAGGCCACGCGATTTGGCTATCGCGATAACGGCGCGCCCAACGCTGGAGTTCGCCGCGTTCTGAATGACAAATTCACCGGGCGTCAGCGACACGAACTCGGTCAGCATGAGGCGAGCAGTGAGGGGGTTGATGATCGCCATCGAGGCCTGTGCGTCGTCCAATCCGTCAGGCACACGAATTGCCGCCTGCGCCGAGATCGTCAGACGTTCGGACCAGGTGTCCTGTCCGTAAGGAACAATGACGCGGTCGCCCGGCTGTGCGACCGCACCCGGCCCGGCTTCGATGACCAACGCGACTCCCTCGCCGCCCATTGCTGTTGGGAGTTGGGGACGCTTGCCGTAAAATCCTCTCATCATCAACAGATCAGCAGGATGAATCGGCGCCGCCAACATCTGGATTTTGATCTCCCCCTCCTTCGGCGCACGAGGCTCCCTCACCTCAACCACTCGAACGACGTCCCATGGCTTGCCGTATTCCGCGATTTGGACACTCAGCATTATTCACCTCAACTAATATGACCGGTCATCTTACAACAAGCCACAGCAGACTCTTGTTTCGCTGCCTTAGCTGCTCAGCATCGTGAACACGACATTCTCAAACGCGCGAAGCGCGGTCCGATCCTTATCCACCTTCGCTCGCATCGCCGCTCCTTCCCAGGCGTTCAAAAGAAAGGATGCTATCGACTTGGAATCTATATCCTGCCGAATCGAACCGTCGGCTTGCCCTTCCTTGACACATGATTCAATGGCGCGGCTCCATGCAGCGAGGATGACGCCAAGTCTTTCCCGAATCGGCGCACTCTGATCCGCCATTTCAGTAGCCATGTTTCCGATCATGCATCCACGAAGATATTTTCGCTTCCTCGATATCTCATCCAGGGACCGGAAATAGATCTTGAGCCGCTCGATTGGCGGGAGCTTCGAGTCACTCAAAACCGTCAACGAACGAAGGGTCTTCTGCCAGTACCGATCCAGCGACTCGACACCAAGCGCTTCCTTGCTATCGAAGTGATTGTAGAACGACCCCTTCGGCACGCCCGCCGCGTCGGTGATATCCTGCACGCCCGTCCCATTGAAACCCTGCCTATGCAGGGTGTCGACGGCGGCTTCGATCAATTGCTCTTTTACGCTTGGTCTTGGCATTTGAAATTGAATATGACCGATCGTCTCATGACCGTCAAGACCGTGATGAACAAGCCGAGAAGATATCCGACGACGCCCCCGGGGGCGCAGGCATATCCTCGCGTGCTCCGGCATCTTGATCAGTTGCAACGATGCTTGAACAGAAATGCGCACCCGGTCTGTCCACCCGATCGACGAGAAAAAGGGGCCATGAAATTCAAAGCCGCGGCTGCACATCGAAGAACTCGTAAGTAAGGGTTTTTTCCTGAACATAGAAACTGCCAACACCGATCGCTTGAACACGGTTGAGCCAGCCATAGCGCGTGTTAGCCGCCTCGAATCGAGGAGCCACGATCAGCTTCGATGCCTGCCCCTCGGGTGAGAATACGATCTTGCCATTGTACTGAACGAAGATCGGCTCTCCATCGTCCGTCTCGATGCAACACCGCACATCGACTGCCGCGAATTTGCCGTCTGGCGCGATGATGATCCAATCGGCTGAAGTCTTCCCTTTCATGCTGGCCTTCAGCCGCGCACCTTCGTATCTCATAGACAACACCTCCACGATCGCCCGTGTGCCGGCTGGCCCTGCTGGCACGACAACCCGATCGGCCAGCGTTGCCGTCACAGAACACAGCGGAACGAGTTTCAGGAAATGATCGGCAATTTGCATTTCAGACATCGAGACCTCCCGTACTCAAACGTTATCGACTGCTGATGACTTCGCCGAATCCGCGCCAGCTCTGACCGTCGAAGCGTATGAGCTGCATTTGGCCAATCGCGGTGTAATTCGTCGGGGTCGTCGTAGCAGTTACCCCGGGGATCAACATTGGAAAGCGGACAGCATCAAGGTTCGTGGCAATGCGCATGAGGTTGGCGCGTGTGAGATCGTCCCCGCATTCTTGAATGACATGAACGAGGACCTGAGCCGCCGTGTATCCGTAGACATTGAAGAGGTCCTTGGGATCACCCTGGGGGAAGTACTCTGCCATGAACGACATATATTGCTTCATTCCGGGGTCGTCGCGCCATTCGGGGTCGGCCGGATCTTTCTGGTATCGCGCGGAAACCAGCCCTACTGCATGCTCAAGTCCGGCCGGCTGGAGGACGCCAGCGACTGAATTCGAAACATTCGTCAGTATGTGAAGCGGTTTCCAACCCAACTCACCCGCGCGGCGGATCGCTTGTGCAGCGAATTTCGGGGTGGCGACATCCAGGAAGACATTCGCGCCCGACGCCCGCAGTTGAACAATCTGCGATTGGATGGTCGGCTCCGTGGTCTCGTACGATATCTGCTTGACAATCAGCCGGTCAGCGTCCGCTCCCAGCCCCTCGCGGAAGCCGGCCAGATAATCCTTACCGAGATCGTCATTCTGATAAAGAATAGCGATCTTCGCATCACTGACGTTCGCTGCAATGTATTTCGCGTAGATGATCGCTTCGCTTCGATAGCTCGGGAGCCATCCGATCGTCCAAGGGTAGGCTTTTGGATCATTCACCCTTGTTGCACCGGTGGCTACGAAAAGCTGAGGAACCTTCTTGCCATTGAGGTATTTCTGAACAGCCAAGTTCGTCGCAGTTCCGAGAGAATTGAAGATCGCAAGAACCCCCTCTCCCTCAACGAGCTTTCTTGTCTGCTCCACAGTTTTGGGCGGACTGTAAGCGTCATCCAGCGAAACCAAACTGATTTTGCGACCTGAAACACCCCCGCGGTCGTTGATCATCTTGAAGTACGCCAGCGCGGCTTTAGCCCCCGTACTGAACTGAGATGCAGGCCCGCTGTACGGATAGGTCTGACCAATTTTGAGTTCCGTATCCGAAGCGCCTACATCGTACTTGGACGATTCCGCATACGAATGAGCACTAAGAGCGATTAGCACGCCAAAGACGGCTGGCGCGAGCTTGGACAGGCTTTCCATTGTGTTTCCCTTACCGTTTGTTTCAGCAGTTATCATAATGATCGACTCAATATGAGCGGTCGTCTTGTATCGCCCGTAGCTTTATGAAATAATTTCACGAATGAGAATCTCGGTGAGACGACATACCCTTCTGGCAGGAGCGGTTTGAGATGCCGCGGTGGACCGCGAGAACCTCAATCGAACTCGCCTCATTCCCTCACGAGATCATACACATCGCGCCCGAATCCTGATTGCCCGAGTTACTGTTACCAACGACGCGAGACATTTCGGCACGTACGATCACGTCAACGAAATCGCTCTCACCTTGTGCTGAGGCCGCCCTAAGACACCCCACCTCCAAGCTCAGATGCAAAGCACCTCTTCCGTCGAAGCCGGATAATCAGTGTAGCCTTTAGCGCCACCGCCGTAGAACGTTGTGCGATCGTATGCGGCCAACTTCGCGTTCTTCCTAAACCGATCAGGAAGGTCCGGATTCGCAATAAAGAGGCGCCCGAAGCCAACCGCATCCGCGCGTCCTTGAGCTAGACAGGCGTTCGCACACTGTCGGGTATAACCACCGGCTACAATGCATGGGCCTGAAAACGCCCGCCTAAATGACTCCAAGCCGGATGGAGGCTCATCGATCAGAACATCTGATCCGCTTACCAAGCTGGCCCGAGGCTCGATGAGATGAAGATATGCGATACCTCGCCGGCCAAGGCGCCTCGATACATGCTCGAACAGAGCCAGGGGATCGCTGTCAGCGATATCTCCATAGGTACCAAAAGGTGACAACCTCACTCCCACTCTTTCGCGACCCCAGACGCCTATGACGGCGTCCGTCACCTCTAACAGGAGACGGGCTCGATTTTCGGCACTCCCCCCGTAGCCGTCGCTGCGCTGATTGGTCCGATCCTGGAGAAATTGATCGAGGAGATATCCGTTGGCCGCATGGATCTCCACACCATCGAAACCGGCAGCCGCTGCGTTCCGTGCAGCACGCTTGTAATCGTCCACAGTGTTCCAGATCTCTTCAAGCGTAAGCTCTCGCGGCGTCTCGAAAGGAACGCGTTTGAAATCTGGCCCAAGCGCATTGCCCGCCGGCCTTACAGCCGAAGGAGCGACAGGCAACGCGCCATCCGGCTGGTGCGACGAGTGTGAGATACGGCCGACGTGCCATAGTTGAAGAACAATGATGCCCCCCCTCTCATGAACAGCATCAGTTATGTCACGCCAGGCCCGGACCTGTGTCCCGTCATAAATTCCCGGCGTTCCAGGAAACCCCTTTCCTACTTTGGATATCTGTGTCGCTTCGCTAACAATAAGGCCGCCGCGACTTGCGCGCTGCTCGTAGTACGTTCGACTAAGACTCGTCGGGACATCCCCAGGTCCGGCCCGCATTCTGGTCAAGGGAGCCATCACAATCCGATGGGCAAGTTGAAGGTCACCGATCTGAAGCGGTTGCTGCAGAAAATCTCTCATACTCTCTCCGCTTAAGCATGTAGCCAAACGTCCCCACGTAAACTGCAGGATTACAATCGACGTGGGCCCGTAAAATATGGCGCCTGATCTCAATATGACCAGTCGTCTTGCTTTTTGTCAATAAGCGAACTAGTTGTCGGAGGATCACCAAACAGGAGAAACGATCAATGAACCGACGAGTGTTGTTGAAACAACGGCCCAAAGGCATACCCGTAGTGACGGATTTCGAAATCACGGAAACAGCGATTCCGTCACCTGCAACAGACGAAGTATTGGTGAAAAATCGTTTCCTGTCGCTCGATCCCTACATGCGAGGTCAGATGGATGGAGGCAAATCCTACATACAAGCCATCGATCTCGGCGACGTGATGAACGGTCACACAGTCGGAGAGGTCATCTTATCGAATAACTCGGCGTTCGCTCCCGGGGACCTCGTTTGGGGACCAGGTCACTGGCAGGAGTACACACTAATGAAATCACCTTCGCTCAGGAAGATCACTGGTCTCCCGAGCTTGTCGGCATGGCTCGGACCAATGGGACTTCCGGGATGGACAGCATATATCGGGCTCTCCGATTTCGGGACACCAACGCAAGGAGAGACCATCGTTATCTCGTCCGCAATCGGCGCAGTGGGCGCATTGGTGGGTCAATTGGCAAAGTCCCAGGGCCTTCATGTGGTGGGAATTGCAGGCGGCGCGAAGAAATGCCGCTACGCCATTGAGCACCTCGGATACGATGAATGCATCGACTACAAGGCCGAGAATTTTCCGGCCCGGTTGGCGAACGCTTGTCCAAACGGCATCGACATCGACTTTGAGAATGTCGGAGGCCCCATTCTTGACGCGGTTTGGCCTCTGCTGAACTCGCATTCGCGAGTCATCGTATGCGGCCTGATGGCGCAGTATAATCTGATCTCGAAGTATCCGGGGCCGGACATGACCCAGCTCTTAAGATCGCGAATAAACATGCGAGGCTTCATTATTTCGGACCATTTCGCCCGCATCCCTGAAGCAATTGCGCGGATGAACGAGCTCGTGGCCGACGGCAAGATAAAGTTCAAGGAAGACATCACATTTGGCATCGAGAATGCCCCCGAAGCTTTCATCGGGATGTTGCAAGGCGCGAACTTCGGCAAAACACTCGTCGAACTGAAATAGGGTTGCGCTAGTAGACCTCCGCAAATCTGACGCAGCGCAATCCGCTGCGCCAGTTGAATGGTGGCCTTGTTTAGGCATGCGGTCGAAGCAACCCAAATGGATGACGATCTCGGTGGGAAAGTTCTCGGCAAGATTGTTGTTGCTTTTTACTTTGCGATTTCAAACGTCTGAACATCATAGGTTACTTAGATTTGGCGGCTATGAGGATCACGATTTTCCGCGAACGATTTCACTAGGCCATAGACTCATAACGCGGAGCTGGTCTGGGGTAGCCAACATCCTTGCAGACATGCTCCAGCGTTTGCACGACGTCCTCTCCCCGATAGCTGAACCGTGCATCGGTCGCTGGCGAGAACCGCGAGAAGGCGTCGACGATCGTCAGCACGGGGATCTTACGACCTGTTGCGAGCTGGTCATGAACGAAATCCATCGCCCAGGTCTCGTTGATCCCCCGGCTTACGGGGTCAATATTGCAGGCCGAATGACACCCATAACGGATCACCTTCAATCGGCCCGACAGGTCCGATGCTCCGATAGGCCATGACGACATGCAGATGTGCGATGGCTTCGCGCTGCTGGCGAGCCCTACCATTTTTGACAGAAACTCGCGAATGCAGATGCTTCCAGCATCTGCATGAATGTCCCGACGTTTTGCGCATTCTCCTGCAGCTCTTCATTTCTGATCACGTCCAGCACGGCCATACCCGCTGCTGCCGCGACGGGGTTGCCACCGATAGTGTTGAAGTAGCGCGCCTTGGCCCCGAATTCGATAAGTAGCTGCGGGCGTGTGATCACGCCAGCCATTGGGTAACCGTTGCCCATCGGTTTACCAACGGTGACCACGTCGGGAATGGCACCGTAACGCATAAAACCCCACATCGCCTCGCCCGTGCGGCCGAATCCCGGCTGCACCTCGTCGGCAATGAACAGGCCGCCCGCCGCATGGATTGCTCCACGGCAGGCTTTAAGAAGCCCTTTGGACCAGCGACTGCGCTATCGCTCGAGAAGATCGTATCTACAATGAGCAGAGCGGACTGAATCCCGTGCCGCTTCAGATCATCGATTGCGGCCTCTACATTGTTGCGAAATCGCTCAGCAATCTCCTCGGGTGCCATCCGATAGGAGTCGGGCGCCTCTAGGGGTTCGCCCGACAAAGGTTTGATAGGTGATAACGAGCATCTCCTTAACTGAATCATCGACGCAGGATGGCAAACTCTTGAGGTGCCTTTGTCCTATCGTAGGGTCATATGCAGGAAACATAACCGCAGGTGCTCGCCATGCGCCATCTCGCTCGATGATGCTTTCGATGGTGACATCGCTCACGAATATCGGTCTCATCGCAACTCCTCAAGTGACCCGTACGTAGTTGGGACGATCTCAGTTGTGTTGTCGGCCTTACGAGCGATTCTTACGCGGGAAAGTAGCTCGACTGAACTACTTTCCCGCAGCGCTGAAGTTCTAGGCTCAGGACCCATTAAATTTATTGAGAGAGGGTTAGTGGTCCATGGCGGTGTCGGGAGGCATCGCCATGGCTGATTTCGATTTCATGGCTGATTTGTTGTTGCTGTTGGAGGCGCAGATGCGCCGGATCGAACCGTATTTCCGTTGTCGCACGGGATTGCGAGAGTTGACGACCGACGGGTGATCAGCGGCATCGTTTTCGTTATCAGGAATGGTCTGCGCTGGCGTGATGTGCCGCCGGGCTATGGTCCGCACAAGGCGATCTATAACCGGATGTAGCACCGATCAAACCGATCACGATTGCCGACGGCGTCGATGTGGTCAACGGACAAACCGAGGGTCAGATCACGCGCCTCAAGCTCGTCAGGCAGCAAATGTACGGTCGAGGGAAAATCGATCTGCTTTAAGCCAGACTAATTGGTGCTGAGTGAATGAATTGGACCAACATTGTGTCAGAGCCAATATTGCAGGCCGAATAACATTCCGGGGCTACATGCGGGATCTACCGAGCGAACTGCGAGCCACGCCGTATAATCGCGTTTCCCTCGGTCCGCACAGGGGGTTACTCGCGAGTGAATTACCGGAACCGATCGGATTTGCGACGCTGATGAACCAAGGTGATTCGCCTAAACATTAAGCTCCACGGCCAAGAACTGGACATGAATTTTGCTCAATAATCAGCTTCGCATAAAAATTAAGCAGACACTAAAAACGAAAGACTTCCATCTATTCCAGTAACTTAGCCGTCTACGAGGTCGTGGCATACTTTTTGCGATCCTTCGACTTAGGCGATCCGACAAATATCTGTCGGGTCCATGAACCGAGGAGAGCTTGCCACATGACGCTTTCAACGAAGTCTCTTTCTTCAGGATTGTTAAGTCGCCGCAGTTGGCTCGCGGCGGTCGCCGGCCTTTGCCTTGGTTTCTCGGCATTTACGCCTGCAAACGCCGCAGACGACACGATCAAGGTCGGCATCCTGCACTCACTTTCGGGCACGATGGCCATCAGCGAGACGACGTTGAAGGACGTCATGCTCATGCTCATCGCCGAGCAGAACAAGAAGGGCGGCGTGCTCGGCAAGAAACTCGAAGCCGTCGTGGTCGACCCGGCTTCGAACTGGCCGCTGTTTGCCGAAAAAGCGCGCGAACTGATCACCAAGGACAAGGTCAGCGTCGTCTTCGGTTGCTGGACATCCGTATCGCGCAAGTCCGTGCTGCCGGTCTTCAAGGAACTGGATTCGATCCTGTTTTATCCGGTGCAGTACGAAGGCGAGGAAAGCGAGCGCAACGTGTTCTATACCGGCGCGGCACCCAATCAGCAGGCCATTCCGGCCGTCGATTATCTGATGAAGGAAGAGAAGGTGAAGCGATGGGTGCTCGCCGGCACCGACTACGTCTATCCGCGCACCACCAACAAGATCCTGGAGGCCTACCTCAAGTCCAAGGGTGTTTCCGACGACGACATCATGATCAACTATACGCCGTTCGGTCATAGCGACTGGCAGACCATCGTGTCGGACATCAAGAAGTTCGGCTCGGCCGGCAAGAAGACCGCCGTTGTCTCCACCATCAACGGCGACGCCAACGTGCCGTTCTACAAAGAGTTGGGCAATCAGGGCATCAAGGCGACGGATATCCCTGTCGTCGCGTTCTCGGTCGGCGAGGAAGAACTCGCGGGCATCGACACCAAGCCGCTGGTCGGTCATCTCGCGGCGTGGAACTACTTCGAATCGATCAAGACGCTCGCCAATCTCGCCTTCATCAAGGAATGGCACGCTTTCACCAAGAATCCGAAGCGCACGACCAACGACCCGATGGAGGCGCACTATGTCGGTTTCCACATTTGGGTGAAGGCGGTCGAGAAGGCGAAGTCATTCGATCCGGACAAGGTGATCGAGGCGCTGCCCGGCATCAAACAGGCCAACCTGACCGGCGGCATCTCTGAAATGCTGCCCAACCATCACATCACCAAGCCGGTGTTCATCGGTGAAATCCAGGGCGACGGACAGTTCAACGTCGTCTCTCCGGACGATCCGACGAAGGCCAAGCTGGTGCCCGGCGATGCGTGGTCGGACTACCTCGAAGGCTCTAAGGATCTCGAAGCCGATTGGGTGACGTTGAAGTGCGGCAACTACAACAAGGTCTCCAAGAAGTGCGGCGGTCAGGCGTCATAACGATCGCGATCTGACACCGGAAGGCGGCCATGCGCCGCCTTCCTTTCCTTGCCGGAGCATTTTCGTGTTGTTCAAGTCGGACGTCTTACGCCGCATCGTCGGCCGCATCAGACGCGTGGGTGCGATTATCGCGCTTTCGATCGTGGTCTGGTCGGGTATTCCCGCTCACGCGGCATCGTTCGAAGACGATGTCGCCCTGTTTGCCGCCCGATCCTTCGCGGATTCCGAAACCGCCGTCACGCACCTGCAAGTCGGCGGCAATCCGCTCGCCTACCCCATCATCAGTGCACTGAAAGATGGCAGGCTGTATGCCGACGACGACAGCAAGAAAGTTTTCATCAAAGGCACAGACGGCAAGATCGTCGACGCAGCGAGCGGTCAATCCGTCGGCGCGCTCCCCGATA
>Ga0160496_1000207_pt1 | contig 34782 bp, 28 predicted proteins | sample DIDPMG_2_FD_108231 | JGI IMG/M metagenome (GOLD analysis project Ga0160496, IMG submission 108231) | Enriched soil microbial communities from UW Madison campus, WI, USA - DID2937_E24_FP MG | ecosystem: Environmental > Terrestrial > Soil > Grasslands | place: USA: Madison, Wisconsin | collected...
AAATGACGACGGATGTCCGCGACCATCGGCATGTTGTGGACGACGTCTCCCAGGGAGGAAACGCGGACGATTAGGATTTTCAAGGCTGGCCCACTCTGGCTGAACGTAACTGTGGGCCAGCATCTTACCTCATCAGGCCGTCAGAACGGCAGTGCGACGTCGGGACGAGCCGCCAGGATGACCTTGCGGAACTCACCCTGGATGCGGGCCAGTGCTTCCGCCGTCTCTGCCTCGAAGCGCAGCACCACTACTGGCGTGGTATTGGAAGAGCGTGCCAGACCGAAGCCATCGGCATATTCCACGCGCAGACCGTCGATGGTGATGATGTCCTGGGCGCCTTCGAACTTGGCATCGCTTTGCAGCTTGCCGATCAAGGCCACATTCTCGCCTTCCTGCAGCTTCAGTTGCAGTTCCGGGGTGCTGACCGACTGGGGCAGCGCATTGAGCACGGCCGACGGGTCACTCTGGCGCGCCATCAGTTCCAGCATCCGCACGCCGGCATAGAGACCGTCGTCGAAACCGAACCAGCGGTCCTTGAAGAAGATGTGACCGCTCATCTCGCCGCCCAGGGGCGCGCCCGTTTCACGCAACTTGGCCTTGACCAGCGAGTGACCGGTCTTCCACATCAACGGCTGACCGCCGCGCGCGCTGATCCAGGGTGCCAGATGACGGGTGCACTTGACGTCATAGAGGATCTGCTTGCCCGGATTGCGGGTCAGCACGTCCTCAGCGAAGAGCATCAGCTGACGATCCGGGTAGATGATCTGACCATCCTTGGTCACCAGTCCCAGGCGGTCGCCGTCTCCATCGAAGGCCAGGCCGAGTTCATTGTCAGTTTCCCGCAGGCAACGGATGAGATCCTGCAGGTTTTCCGGGTGCGCCGGATCAGGGTGGTGATTGGGGAAGTTGCCATCGACCTCACAGAACAATTCAGTCACTTCGCAACCGAGTGCACGGTAAAGCTCGCCGGCGAAAGCGCCAGCCACGCCGTTGCCGCAATCGACGGCAATCTTCAGCGGGCGCGCCAGCTTGACGTCCGAGATCATGCGGGCGATGTAGGCATCCTTGATGTCGTGGGTGCTGTAGCTGCCGGCGCCTTGCGGGAAATCACCCTTGACGATGGCGTGATAGAGACCCTGAATGGTCTCGCCATGGATGGCCTCGCCGGCCAGCACCATCTTGAAACCGTTGTAGTCGGGCGGGTTGTGGCTGCCCGTGACCATGATGCCCGATTGCGTATCCAGCACATGGGTACCGAAATAGACCATCGGGGTGGCGACCATGCCCAGATCGATCACGTCCACACCCACCGACTGCAGGCCCTTGGCCAGCGCAGCGGCCAGTGCAGGACCGGACAAACGACCGTCACGGCCGATCACGACCTTCTTCTGCCCCTTGGCCAGCGCGGCGGCGCCGAAGGCCTGACCGATCTGATAGGCGACCTGGTCGTCCAGGGTTTTGTCGATGATGCCGCGGATGTCGTAGGCTTTGAAGATGGAATTGGAGAGCGCGCTCATTGTGGATACAGTTCTCTAGGTTAATTAAATGATTCAGGGCTTGCTAACGACTTCAAAGCCGCGTGCAGGCGATTGGCCATCTTGCCGCTGCATCGCCTGGCGCCGTTTCTCGATGAAACTCCAGTCGACGATTTCCGCTGCGGGCTGATACCCATTGACGACCTCGTGCAACAGCGTACGGATGACGTCGATATCCTCGGCATCCAGAGCGACCCGCAATTGCGCGAGCTTTTCGGACAGACGATCCCACGGCACGAAAACCTCATGGGCGGTCATGATACGCGGATGCGCCGTAGGCTCGGGGCTCTCGCCAATCAGCAACTCTTCATACAGTTTTTCTCCGGGACGCAATCCCACCACGCTGATCTCGATATCACCCTCAGGGTTGACTTCATCACGCACGGTCAGCCCCGACAGCTCCACCATGCGGTAGGCCAGGTCACGGATCTTCACCGGCTCGCCCATGTCCAGCACGAATACATCACCACCCTCGGTCATGGCACCGGCCTGCAGCACCAGCTGGACGGCTTCGGGAATCAACATGAAGTAGCGGGTGACTTCCGGATCGGTCAAGGTCAGCGGCCCGCCAGCCTTGATCTGCTCGCGAAACAGCGGAACCACCGAGCCAGACGAATCCAGCACATTGCCAAAGCGAACCATCGAGAACCGCGTCGAGTTGGGCAGTGGCTGTACGTTGGATGGCTGCTCAAGGAAGCGGGGTGCCGGAGAATCGGCCAGCGATTGCAGCACCATCTCCGCCAGCCGTTTGCTCGCACCCATGATGTTGGTCGGCCTTACCGCCTTGTCGGTACTGATGAGGACATAATCACTGACATTGTTCTCGATGGCTGCCCGTGCAACGTGATAGGTTCCGAATACGTTGTTGATGATCCCTTCCACCGGATTATGTTCCACCAACGGCACGTGTTTGTACGCCGCTGCGTGATAAACAGTCCGCGGACGCCAGGTCCGGAAGATCTGGCTGACCCGTGCATAGTTGCGCACGCTTCCCAGTAGCGGGATCAATTCCGTACCCGTGCCACCCTTGCGTGCCAGCAACTGTTGCAGATCACGATGGATGGCGTAAAGGTTGTACTCGTTATGATCCAGCAGAAGCAGCTTGCTAGGACCCGACTCAAGAATCTGACGACAGAGTTCGCTGCCGATGCTGCCACCCGCCCCAGTCACAAGCACGACCTTGTTGGTGATGTTGCGACCGATGAGCGCAGGATTGGGCAATACGGGATCACGGCCCAACAGGTCGAGAATATCCAGTTCGTGCTCATCGGCGACCGTGACCTTGCCCTGGGCAACATCCGCAAAATCCGGCACCGACCTGATGTGAACATGGAACGGTCGAAGCTTTTCGATGATCTCCTTGCGGCGTGCCCGACTGATGGACGGCAGGGCCAGCAGGATATCGGTGATGGCATAGGACTCAATGAGAGAAGCGGCATCGCTGGCGGCATATACACGGCGGCCATTGATGGTCTTGCCGAACAACTCCGGATTGTCTTCAAGGAATCCGAACAGCACCAACTGATGACGTCGCTCCATCGCCTCGGCGATCTGGGCACCGAGCTGGCCGGCGCCATATACCAGCATCCGGTGCTGACGCAGATGCCTGCGCGAGGAGTCCGCCTTGCTCAGCCACAAGCGTGCAAAGGCCCGGCTACCACCAACCAACACCAGCAGCAGAAGCGGTTGCAGCACGCCCAGCGAGCGCGGCACCCCGGGAAGTGCCAGCCAGACCAGGACCGCGAAGAGCACCAGACCGTACAAGGTGACCGCCTTGGCGATCGACACAATCGCTGAAATCCCCGTGTAGCGGAATACGGCCCGGTACAGCCCCAACCGCACGAAAATTGGCAGCATGAGCAAAGGCGCCAGCTGATAAACGTGCCACTGATAACCCTCGGGCCAATGCACGGTGTCCAGACGGAGAGAAAACGCAATCCAGGTCGCCAGCAACGACAGGCTGATATCAATCCCAGCGACGATGGCCTGCTTGTTCAGGCGCGGCAGCTCGAGCACACGGCGTTTCATTGATCAGTTTCTTTTCTCTCAGAAAACAAGATGATGGCAAGACTCAGTGAGTCACCCCGTCTCGGCGAACGACCTTGATCAGCGTCCCCCAGAGGATACGCAAGTCGAACCAGAATGAGCGCATTTCAAGATACTCGACGTCGAACTGGACCTTCACAGGGATAGGCAGTTCATCACGCCCATTGATCTGAGCCCATCCGGTCAACCCCGGCTGCAGCTCACTTACTCCGTAACGGGTGCGCAAGGCGATCAGATCGCTCTGGTTGTACAAGGCTGGCCGCGGTCCTACCAAGGACATATCCCCTCGGAGGATGCTCCACAATTGCGGTAACTCATCCAGGCTGGACTTGCGAAGAAAACTGCCGATCGGCGTCAAGTGCGATGACGAATCGGACAAAAGATGCGTAGCGACCACGGGCGTGCCCATTTTCATGGTCCGGAACTTGGGCATGCTGAAAATGGCGTTCCCCCTCCCCACGCGGTCGGACCAATACAAGACCGGTCCGCGGGAGGTCAGCTTGATCAGGATCGCAATCACCAACATCGGCAGCGCGAATAGACATCCCGCTGCCAAGACGGCGCTCAGGTCAAACAGACGTTTCATATTTTTTGTGTAGTGCAATACAACATTATTTCACCATCATAGCTTCTTTGATCCACCTACCGAGAATTGTTTATGTGGTGAACGCTACAGATGAGCCCGCCAGCCTCAAACCATCCCCGCCTCGCGGAACAGCTCCAGATAGGCGCGTCCCAGAGCCGGGCCGGAAAACATGCTTTCGTATCGTTGCCGGGCTGCAACCCCCATCCGGGCGGCCAGGCCATGCTCACTCAAGAGTGTGCGCATCGCCTGCTCCAAGGCCGCCGGCGACTCCGGCGGTACCACAAGACCTGTCTGCTCATGCGCATTGACGAACGATGTGCCCGTGCCGATTTCGCACGAAATCATGGGCTTGGAAAACATCGATGCCTCCACCAGTACCATCCCGTAAGCCTCCGAACGGAGATGCGAGGGCAGAACCAGCGCAAGGCATGATTGCAACAAGGAAACCTTTTCCGCTTCACTGACCTGGCCTGCGAAAACCACATTGTCCGCGCCGGCCTGTCGCGCCTGCTGCTGCAGCGCGCCCGACTCGTGCCCGGAGCCGGCCACGACGATCCTGGTCTTGAGTTTGCTGGCGGCCTGGATCAAAAATGGGAGGCCCTTGTAGTACCGCAACACCCCCAGAAAGAGGAAGAAAGGCTCGCCTGGCGCGATTCCCAGTCGCTCCAATATCCGTTCATCCCCTTGCTTCGGATAGGAACTTTCCTCAATCCCCAAAGGGATGACACGCACCTTGTCACGAATAGCCGGGTGCGACAGTACTGGACTGGTAGCGGCATATGAAGGCGCGTTGGCGACGATGAAGCGCATGTCCTTGAGGGTTCGCCACATCAGCGGACCGTAGGCCGCATTGAGCCAGCGCTGGCGCACCACGTCCGAGATGTAGGTCAGCACCGCTGGCGCGCGCGGGCGGGACACCGCGTGCAACACATCAAGGAAAGGCCAGGGAAAGAGGTAATGGACCACATCCGACCGGCGCGCACAGGCCGCGAATTCGCGGAAAGCATCAGGCCCGCCCAGATCGCAGGACGCCGGCGCCGCCCATGAGCGACTGCGCACCACGGTCGCTTCGGGACGTTCGATTACCGCCGGCCGAGGCTGCGGCGAAAGCGTGAAAACAGTATTGCGCGCCCCCAGCATCGCGGTGGACAAGGCAATCTGGCGTATCGCCTCCTGCAGTCCACCCGGAGGATCCGGGAAATAGGTGCGGTAGACGTGGAGTACTGCTGGATTCAATTCATTATTCCCGTAATTCGTTTCTTGATGCTGGCGCAAGCCACGGCGAGGTCACTCAGGCGACGGCTCGACGATAAACCGCCAACGTATTCTCTACACAACGGTCCCACGAAAACTGCAGGCTTCTTTCCAGCGCCTGGCGACCCAGGCTGGTGCGCATACGCTCATCCTCAACGATGCACTCCATGGCATGGCTGATACTTTCGATATCGTGCGGCTCGACCTTGATACCGGCGTCACCGACCACTTCCGGCATCGAAGAGACATTGGAAACGATGACAGGAACGCCACAAGCCATCGCTTCCAGCGGGGGCAGGCCGAAACCCTCATAGATTGATGGATAAACCAGCGCTGCAGCCCCGGCCGTGATGACGGCCAGCTCTTCACGCGGCAAATATCCGAGCACACGCACTTCGCCCGAGTTGACCATACGTGCCATCTGCTGCTCCATGTCCGAGGTCTGCCAGCCCTTCATCCCGGCCAGCACCAAGGGAAACCGTTGCCGGATGGAGGCCGGCAGGCGCGAAAACGCTGCCAGGGCGGCCGACAGGTTCTTGCGCGGCTCAAGTGTGCCAACCGCCAGGAAATAATTTCCGTAAATCAAGGACTGCGCCTGCAGAACGGCCCGACACTGCTCCACGTCGCGCGGATGAAACAAGGCCTCCACGCCAAGCGGAACAGTCACTATGCGGTCCGCCGCCATCCCGAACACATCCATGAGCTCTGCCTTGACGAATTCGGAATCGGTAATGACCAGGGAAGCGCGTCGCAAACCTGGCTCGAAGTATCTTTCCATCGCGCGCACCCGCTCCACCGGATGGGTATGCGGAAAGCGAATCCAGGAAAGGTCATGCACCGTCACGACCGACGGCTTGTCACACTTGAATGCCAGAAAATTGGGCTCATGATAGACATCCGGCGGATGCGCCGAGATTCCGGCGGTGAAGCGGAATTGAGAAAGCGCCTGCTTGAGCGCATAGGCACACGGAACGAAGCGCTTGATCCCGGCCTTGAGCATGACGATGTTGGCAACAGGCGCCTGCCGCACAGCACGATCCCACGCGGTGCCATAGAACAGGTTCAGATCAATCTCGGGCCGGGCCGCCAATCCTTGTGCCAGTTGATAGGTGTATTGCCCAAGTCCGGTGAACGGAGACAGCAGGATTGTTGCATTCAGAGCAATGCGCATAACATTCCCGTAGCGGTGACATTGGCGTTCATGGTCGGGAAACTGCGAGAACTCATCGCTTTTAGTTATTTTATGACAACAAGTGCTGTCAGCATTGGCGGGTGGCTGGGCAAGCCCGACATTCTAGTTCAGAAAGCCACTGAATTATAAAAAAAGAACCCGCAAGCACCGCTTCGAAACCCGATCACGATCAGGCTGTCATTCCCGCACAGAACGGTTCTTCACATCTCTTTCCGGTCCGATGCGCATGCATTCATGACCTCGGCCGCTGACGATTTCATCGATACCTGCCGCTGGCCCACTCTGGAGGCGGGGCCAATTCTTTTTTCTGCACTTCACATGGTGCAGATATGGCGATATCTACTCTGTATAATCTGGGACGTTTCGAAAAAACACCAATATTCGCCGCTTTTTATGCGGCGGACGTTCGAAAAAAATAACAAGTGAGGGGGAAAACAAGTCGCGGCATCACGCGCGCATCCGCCTCCCTGCAATACCCCGTCGTATGACCGCAACAGATTCCGACCACGGAACTCACCTATAAGCCCAGCTCCAGACGCCTATCCATGCAAATCATCATCCCAATGTCCGGTTTTGGCGAACGCTTCCGGAAAGCCGGTTATGCGGTTCCCAAGCCCTTGATCGAGATTGACGGCAAACCCATCATCGCGCACGTCATCGACATGTTTCCCGGCGAAAACGACTGGATCTTCATCTGCAACGAAGATCACCTGGCCGAACCGGCCTACCGCATGCGCGAGATCCTCGAACAGTACTGCCCGCAGGGCCGGGTCATAGGCATCCCGGCGCACAAGCTGGGGCCGGTGCACGCTGTCACGCTGGCCAAGGAGTGGATCAGGCAGGACAGCCCGGTGGTGGTCAATTACTGCGATTTCACCTGCTACTGGGACTGGTCCCACTTCAAGCAGTGGGCCAAGGATCTCGGCTGTGCCGGTGCCGTTCCCGCCTATCGCGGGTTTCATCCGCACACGCTGGGCACGACCAACTACGCCTACATGCGCGAAGCCGACGGCTGGATGCTCGACATCCAGGAAAAACAGCCATACACCGACAATCGCATGCAGGAATACGCTTCCAGCGGCACCTACTACTTCGCCAGCGGCGCCCTCATGCTGGAAGCTTTCGAGCAAACCGTTGCACGAGAACTGAGCGTCAACGGTGAGTACTACGTCAGCCTGGCCTACAAGCCGCTGCTTGACCGCCAGCTACCGGTAGCGGTCTATGACCTGCAACATTTCATGCAATGGGGCACCCCGGCTGACGTCAGCGAATACCTGGGCTGGTCCGCGACGTTCCGCAGCCTGATCGGGCCGCTGCGCGAGAAGCCCCTGGGCGGCGCCATCGTCGTACCCATGGCGGGCATGGGCCAGCGCTTCGCGCGCGAGGGCTACACCCTGACCAAGCCGCTCATTCCCGTCTCCGGCAAACCGATGGTCCTGCAGGCGGCGGACGATCTGCCCATGGCCGAACGTTACGCCTTCGTATTGCGTACTGACATGCCGGGCTTCGAAGCGGTGTCCGCGACGCTGCAGAGCCGCTATCCCAATACGGTCATCAAGACTGTCGATCAGGTCACCGAAGGGCAGGCCTGCACGGCACTGATCGGTCTGGAGGCACTGGAAGCAAAGGCGGGTCCGCAAGCCGGGCCGATCACCTTCGGCGCCTGCGACTACGGGTCGCTGTACCAAGCGGACCAGCTCCGCGCGCTGTTCGCAGATGGCGCCGACGTCGTGGTCTGGGCTATGCGCGGCCATGCCCATGCAGCGCGGCATCCACAGATGTACGGCTGGATCAGGGCCGAAGATGGCGATATCAACGGCATCTCGGTCAAGGTTCCGCTGGATTCACCGGCAACCGACCCTGTTGTTCTCGGCACGTTCAGCTTCAAGGACGGTGCGACCTTCCGCCGCTGCGTAGAACACATGATGGCGCGCAACGCCCGGGTCAACGGCGAGTTCTATCTGGATACCTGCATCAACGACGCGCTGGAACTCGGCCTGAAGTGCAAGCTGTTCGAGGTGGAGCATTTCATGTCCTGGGGAACCCCGGATGACCTGCGGACCTTCGAGTACTGGCAATCGTGCTTCCACAAATGGGACCAGCACCCTTATCGACTCGAACTGGACGGCCATGTCCCAGAAGACCAGGTTCCCGCCCTCGCGCAACGCTACGCAAAGACTGTCCCCGCCCTGCCGGAGGCACGGTGATCAAGCGTGAGGCCGGCATCTTCCTGGTCGTGGGAGGGCTGACTGTCCTCATCGACTTCTGCATCTACCGGCTCCTGCTGTGGACCGGCATGGTCGATGTGGCCACTGCCAAGACCATCGGCTTCCTGGCCGGCACGGTCTTCGCCTATGTCGCCAACCGCATCTGGACGTTTGGCCATACACGCTCCGGCGGCAACATCGTGCGCTTCGTGCTGCTGTATGCCAGCACTCTGGGGGTCAACGTCTTCATCAACTCGGCCCTGCTCCATCTGGCCGGACGCAGTCAGGCCGGCATTGCTGCGGCCTTCGTCCTCGCCACCGGATGCTCGGCCGTGCTGAACTTCCTCGGCATGAAATTCTTTGTCTTCAAGCCATCGGCCCAAGCGATTCCCAAATGAAGCTCTCACTGATCATCCCCTGCTACAACGAATCGGCCAACCTGCCACTTCTGCTGGAACGCTGCGGACAACTTGCAGCCCAGCCCGGCATAGAAGTGGTATTGGTCGACAACGGTTCCACCGACGACTCGCCCCGCGTATTGCAGGAGTTGCTGCCAAAGTATCCGGGCTGCCGCAGTGTTCGCGTCGAGGTCAACCAGGGCTACGGGTTCGGCATTCTCAGCGGCCTGCGTGCGGCAGAAGGTGAATACCTGGGGTGGACTCACGCCGACATGCAGACCGACCCGATGGATGCGCTGCGTGCCATGAAACTGCTGGCCCGCCACGGCCGCCCCGCTTACGCCAAGGGCCGCCGCTACGGCCGCCCACTGGCCGATGTCCTGTTCACCATGGGAATGAGCGCATTCGAGACCATCCTGCTGGGCAAAGCCTTGTGGGACATCAACGCACAGCCCAACATCTTTCCGCGCAGCTTCTTCCAGACCTGGGACAACCCGCCGCACGACTTCTCGCTGGACCTGTACGCCTATTTCATGGCCAAGCAGAGCGGCCTAGAGGTACTGCGCTTCCCAGTCCGTTTCGGTGAGCGCGCCCATGGTACTTCGCACTGGAACGTCAACTGGGCGGCCAAGCGCAAGTTCATTCGCCGCACCATCGATTTCAGCCTTCAACTCAAGAAATCGCTCAAATCATGAAACTGATTGCTCACCGCAAGAACACCATCGCCGAGCTGCAAGCCACTCCGACCCAATACGGAATCGAAGTCGATATCCGCAGCTTCGGCCAGCGCATGGTGATCCACCATGATCCCTTGGTGGAGGGCGAGTCCTTCGAACGCTGGCTGGACGCCTACCGGCACGGCACGCTCATCCTCAATACCAAGGAAGAAGGCCTGGAGGCAGCGCTCATCAAGCTGATGCAGGAACGCGGCATCACCGATTACTTCTTCCTCGACCAGTCCTTCCCCTTCCTGGTGAAATGGTCGCGCCAGGGCGAACGCCGCTGCGCGGTACGGGTGTCGGAGTATGAGTCGGTGCAAACCGCGCTGAGCCTGGCCGGGAAGATCGATTGGGTATGGGTAGACTGCTTCACCCATCTGGCGCTGCAAGGCGATGAAGCCCGCGCGCTGCAGGCGGCCGGCTTCAAGCTATGCCTGGTCTCGCCGGAGTTGCAGGGCCGCCCGGCCGAACAGGAAATTGCGGCGATGTATGCGCTGCTGCAAGAGCGCGGCATCCAGGTTGACGCTGTCTGCACCAAACGACCCGACCTGTGGGAAGCCCTGCAATGCTGATGAAGAAGCTGTTGAACTCTCCGCTGTTCCTTGGAGGCCTGGCGCTGCGCCTGGCTCTGCTGCTGTTCGTGCTGCCGCAAGCTGCTTCGATCTGGTATGTCCCGTTCCTGGAAGCAACGACCCGCCAGTTCAGCCTGGACCCCTGGCACGCATTCATGATCAGCGGTGGCAGCGAGGTGGCCTTCCCCTACGGTTACGTGATGTGGCTGGCCTTCCTGCCGTTGACCTGGCTATGCAATCTGCTTGGCACAGCTGCCTACCCGGCGTATGGACTGACCCTGCTGGCCGCCGACCTGATCCTGCTGCTGACGCTGCAGAAGCTTTTCCAGCCCGGTACCCGACTACTGATGCTGGGTTACTGGCTCTCACCGATCGTACTGTTCGCCACCTACTGGCTGGGCTACAACGATCTGATCCCGGTAACCTTGCTGGTGGTCGCCCTGTACTTCATGCGCCGCCTCAAGCCGATCCACGCAGGCGTGCTGTGCGGTGCGGCCGTATCGGCCAAGCTGAGCATGGTGCTGGCGATCCCGTTCTTCTTTATCTATCTCCATCGCAACCGCTCGCTGCGCAACCTGCTGGGCGAATATGCAGGCGGCCTGGTTGCTGCCCTGGCGATCACCTGCCTGCCCTTCCTCTTCTCCCAGGATGGGATGCACATGCTGCTCAGCAACCCGGAGATGGTCAAGGTGTACCAACTGGTGGTGCAGATGGGAGGGACGGCGGACCAGATCTACATCCTGCCCCTGGCCTACCTGCTGATGCTGTATCTCACCTGGCGCATCCGGCGCATCAGCTTCGAATTGCTCAACGTGTTGCTGGGCATGTCCTTCTTCCTGGTGGTACTGCTGACCCCGGCCTCTCCGGGCTGGTTCATCTGGATCATGCCGCTGCTGGTGTGCTATCAGGCCACCAGCGGTCGTATCGCAATGGCACTGACGGCAATCTTCACGGTGCTGTACGTGGCCAGCGTATTTCTCGCCACTCAGCGTCCGCTGATTGCCGGTTCGGACATCGCCAACCAGTTTGCAGTGTATGCCGACCAGCTGCTCGGCGCGAAGGGGGCTGGCATCCTGCATACCTTGCAGTTTGCATTGGGCCTCATCCTGCTGCTGCGTATCTGGCGCGAGGCAGTAGCCGGAGACGAATATTTCCGGCTCAGCCGCAAACCCTTTGCCATTGGTATCGCCGGCGACTCCGGCGCCGGCAAGGACACGCTGGTCGCCTCCATAGAGGGCCTGTTCGGCAAACACTCCGTGGTCAATCTTTCCGGCGACGACTACCACCTGTGGGACCGCAAGAAACCCATGTGGCAGGTGATGACGCACCTGAATCCCAAGGCCAACGATCTCGAACAGTATGCCCGCGATCTGATCGCATTGACCAACGACAAGTCGATCCAGTCGCGACACTACGATCATGCCAGCGGTCAGCGCAGTCATCCGCACCGCATCGACAGCAACGACATCATCATCGCCAGTGGACTGCACGCATTGCATCTGCCAATCCTGCGCAGCTGCTATGACCTGTCGATCTACCTGGACATCGACGAAGGCCTGCGCCGTCACTTCAAGCTGGAGCGCGATGTCAAGAAACGCGGCCACACCATCGAAAAGGTTCTCTCCTCGCTGGCCAAGCGGGAAGCGGACTCCGCGAAATTCGTCCGCCCCCAGGTCGAGTACGCCGATCTGGTCCTGTCATTGCAACCCATTCACCCGCGCATGCTGGAGGAGGCCGATGGCCGTCACCCCTTGCGCCTGAAACTGCTGGCCAGGTCGCGCCATGGTCTCAACGAGGAATCGCTGCTGCGGGTGTTGGTCGGGGTGTGCGGCCTGCATGTGGACATGTCGGTCAGCGCCGACGGCAGCGAAGTGGAACTGATCATCGAAGGGGAGACCTCCGCCGAAGACATCGCGCTCGCAGCCCAGACACTGTTCCCCGACATTTGGGAATTCCTTGATACGGCCCCGCGCTGGGATGACGGCATCCAGGGGCTCATGCAGCTCATCAGCTTGTCACATATCAACCAGGCATTAAAGAAACGGCTCATATAATGCAGTTGCTCAATCCAGAAAAATTCCAGCAGGTCCCGGACGCCATCCTGTTCGATACCGACAATACCCTGTACCCCTACAACCCGGCCCATGAGGCCGCGACCAGGGCGGTGCGCGAAAAGGTGATCCGCACGTTCTCGATCGAGCCCGCCCAGTTCGATGCGGCATTCTCGCAGGCGCGCAAGGAAATCAAGAATCGCCTGCAGCACACTGCCAGCTCGCACAGTCGCCTGCTGTATCTGCAGCGCATGCTGGAGATCATCGGCCTGGGCTCGCAGGTACTGCTGGCGCTGGACTTTGAACAGACCTATTGGCGCACCTTCCTCAGCAATGCGATCTTGTTCGATGAGGTCAAGGAAATGCTGGACGATGTACGACTGGCGGGCATCCCCACGGCCATCGTGACCGACCTGACCTCGCAGATCCAGTTCCGCAAGATCGTGTATTTCGGCCTCGACCATTATTTCGACTACATCATCACCAGCGAAGAGGCGGGGTTCGACAAACCGCATCCGGCTCCTTTCCAGATCGCACTGGAGAAGATGCAACCGAAGGGAAACTGCATCTGGATGGTAGGCGATAATCCCGTCAATGATATCCAGGGCGGACGCGAGACCATCGGCGCGGTGACCCTGCAGAAGGTGCATGATGGCGTCGATGTCGGTACCGGCGTGACCAAGCCGGACGCGATCATCAAGGAATTTTCCGAATTGCGTAAGCTGCTACAGACGGTACTGGAAAATGCCGGACGATGACGCCTTCCTCTCCTAGAGCAACCACACGAGGCGATGCTCCCATGACTGTGCACGAACAGGTAATCCGCTACTCGACCGAGGTCGGCTCGGACCCCATGCTGATCCAGGGCGCAGGAGGCAATGCCTCCTGGAAAGATGGCACGACCCTATGGATCAAGGCGTCCGGCACCTGGCTGTCCGACGCCGCGCAAAAGGACATTTTCGTCCCCATCGATATTCCGCAGACCCTGGCCTTGATCGACAGCGGCGCCAGTGACCTCAGCGCCGCGCGCATCGGTGACTCTCCCCTGCGTCCCTCCATCGAGACCTGCCTGCATGCGCTGCTGCCGCAGAAGTTCGTCATCCACTTCCATGCAGTTGACGTAATCGCCCATGCGGCGCTGCGCGATGGCCGGGACAAACTGGCCCAGCGCTTGCAGGGCCTGGACTGGACATGGGTGGACTACGTCAAACCTGGCCCCGACCTGGCACGCGCGGTTACCGCTTCAATCGGCCAAGCCAAGGCACCGGAGATCCTGGTGCTGGGCAACCATGGCCTGGTAATCGCAGCCCCCACGCTGGAGCATCTGGACCATTTGCTCAAGGAAGTACTGGCGCGTTGTGCGATACCTCCCCGTATCGCCCCCGCGACACTCCCGGAGCAGCTTGCCAGCCTGGCGGCGCAATGGGATGACATGGGTTATGTGCTGCCTGAGGATCAACGCTGCCACGCGCTGGCACTGGATGCAGTCTGCCTGCACCTGGCCGGTACTGCCTGGGTGCTTTACCCGGACCACGCTGTATTCCTGGGCGCCCATGCCACCATCGTCGATACCCCGTGGGCCAGCGGACGCACTGGCCCGGCACCGGAATGTGTCATCGTCCCGGGCCGCGGCGTCCTGGTGCGCAAGGATCTGTCCGCAGGACAGCTGGCCATGCTGAGCTGCTATGCGGACGTGACATTGAGGCTGGATTCGACCGAAGAGGTGGCGCCGCTGAGCCACTCTGATATTGCCGAGCTGCTGAACTGGGATGCGGAGAAATACCGCCAGAGCCTTAACGCAGTGTAAAAAAGGTCCGGGGTGCAGTTCACCCCGGACCTTTTTCAGCAGGACCACTTCAGCTGGTCTCCAGCTATTCTTTCGCCACCGACATTGCGTGCACGGCCAGCTCGCCCTTGTCGTGATAGACACGGATTTCTACTCCGTCGGCGACTTCCGGCAGGTCCAGCAACAGTTGCTGCTGCCCCTTCTCTTGCGCTGTCAGTGTCACCTTTTGCAACATGCGGCTACCGCCCTTGCCATCACTCGCAGTCACATCCATGTAGCCAGGGTGATCTCCAGAGGCCGAGTACGACAGCGTAATGCGATAGTGACCTGGTGGTAGTTGGATATAGGGGCCAAAGGTCAAGATCCCGGCGGCATCCTGTTCGGAAGCGACGCGATCATTGCCTGTCACCCGGCCCGAAAGCGACGGCAATTCACGGCCGAGCCAGACAAATTTCTCCTTGCACCCCATATCCTCGGCAAAAGCGGTCAGCCCACATGTAACGCCCAGTTTGTACACGATAGGACTGCCCAGCACGCGCAGCTGCAATGCCTGCCATCCGAAAAAGACGGTCACGGCACAGAACAACGGGATCACCAGCGGCCTGGACATGCGTGCAGCGCCTATGGCGACCATGAACGGCACCATGAAGATCAGCAGGTCCGCTGCTTTCATGTAGCCCGTGAAGTTCCACATCACGGTGTCGCCGAAACAGAGATACAAGGCGCTGGTCAGCAACACGAACAGTTTCACTCCCAGCGCGAAGTAATCCTTTTCCGCCGGTTTGCCAGGCATACGAATGCTGAACGCCACGATGAGGACGATTGCCATCAGCATCAGGAAGAGCAGGATGCCAATGCCCGAGAGATACGAACTTGCTCCTTGCTGCATGCCGGGATACTGTCCTTGCAGACCACCAACGAGCAACTCAAGCGCTCTCACCAGAGGCAGACCCAGCACCTTGCCGCTCTGCTCGGCAGGCGTGTGTACGAACCTCATCCGGATGAAACCCTGCCACGCCACGAAGACCAGTCCGGGAAGGGCCAGCCAGAAATAGTGCTGAAGCCTCATGCGCATCTGCGGTCGTGTCACGAAGACCCAGGCGCTGATGGCGAACAGGATTGCAGGCAACATGACATAGGCCTCCCTGGAAAGACAGGCCAATGCGACGAGTATTGCGTAGAACGCATAGCGTCCACGATAGGCGCAGATCAAGGCCATGATCATCAGGGCGTCTGCTCCGCCATCGGGCAGACCATTGAGCAAGGTGATCTGGGTACCGGCAGCCAGACTCCAGGGAAGGATCCAGAAAGGACTCATCCCTTTTTGAGTGAAGAAGGCTGCAGCAATCAGGGTCGCCAAGAAAATGAGCAACGCCTGCGTCCCGTAGAAAACCCTTGGGCTGACCCAATCCTGACCCAGCAAGAGCGATATGCCCTTCGCCAACAAAGGGATACCGATACGCTGGTAGCGATAGGCATCGGCATCGATATGCTCTGCGGTGTCCTTCCTGGCAAGAAGATCATTGGCCATGTAGAAGTAGAATTGGCCGTCCCAGCCGTTGTTGCCCTTGTCCAGATACAGAGGTCGGATTCCGCGCTCCTGCAACTGAGCGGGAATGCCCCAGTTCTTGGCCACCATCAGATGCTTGTCGAAGTCTCCGTTCAACGGCCCCTGCACATAGAGCATCATTACCCACGCGCTCACCACCGCGAAGATCAGACCACACAAGCCGATTTTTATTGTCTTCAACCCACTCTCCCGCTCGACCGAAGCTACCGTAGCGCCCGTCCTGTCATCGTGTTCATACAATCCCGTGCAGCGGGAGCCATGAGGCATGCCCCACCCAGCGGGACACTCTAGATATTCAGTTTATTGAAGATCACAGCGGGAAGATGACGAATGATCATCATGATCAGGCGCCACTTGCCCGGCACATAGGCGACCGGCCGACCGCGGGCGATGGCATCGACGATCTGCGCGGCCACCTCCTCCACCGGGGCAAGCCTGGCTCCCTGGCTTTTGAGGGACGCCGTCATCGGCGTATCAGTCGGACCTGGCTTGATCAGCACCACCTTCACTCCGGTGCCGGAAAAACGATGCTGCATCCCTTGCGCATATCGGTCCATCAGCCCCTTTGCCGCACCGTAGACATAATTCGACTTGCGTCCGCGATCGCCGGCAACGGAGCCAATCAACGCAATGGTGCCGGAGCCACTTCGCGACATGGCATGCGCAAACGCCTCAGCGCACAGCACGGGAGAAATGCCGTTGATCTCCAAGGCCTCGCGGGTCGCGGCCAGATCCTCCTGGCACAGAGCCTGATCGGCCAGCGAGCCGTGCGCGACCAGCACCGTATCGACCGGGCCCTGCCGCATCACGTCGTCGACCATGGCCTGCACTCCCGCCGTGCTGAGCAAGTCGGCCACGCCGATGCGAATCTGCGCCGCAGCAGAACGCACGCGCAGGTCGGCGGCGATGCGTTCGAGCTTGCTCGTGTCACGACCGATCAGGGTCAGATCTGCCGGCGCACGAGATAGCCATAATCTGGCGCAATGTTCTGCCATGGAAGATGTGGCGCCGATGATGACGATTCTTTTCATACCTTAATAATCCATAAGTCGACGTGACAAGCCGGAACTGATGCCTTTGTCCCGGAACGGCAGAAACTCCGGCAGACGCGAATATCCGGATTCGAAGAGATGCCGCGGCATGCGCGCATCCTTGGCCGCATAGATGGCGCCCCCCGCCTCACGCACGATGGCATCGAGCCGCTCGAACAAACGCTGGGTGCGTCCCAACTGATTGGGGAAATCCAGCGCCAGCGTGACGCCCGGACGGGGAAAGCCGAGCATCCCCATCGAACGACGAGCGCCGAATGTCTTGAGCACTGCCAGGAATGAGCCTTCGCCCGATCCCGCAATCGCTTGCAGCATCGCTGACGTAGCATCGAGTCCGGCTTCCTGCGGCACCACGCTCTGATATTGATAAAAGCCCTTCGGCCCGTACATGCGGTTCCAGTCCAGCAGATTGTCGAGAGGGTAGGAGAATGGTTCGAAGTGCACCACCTGTCGACTGGGCTTGCAGCGATTCAAGTGATAGTAAGCGCTATTGAACGGTCGCAAGGAAAGGCGGTTCACCAGCGAAAATGGCGGCACGAACGGCATGCCCTTCTTGCGGACGTCCGTTCGGGGACGCCGTCCCGATTGCAATCCGGCATCGCCGTGATTGGCGCGCATGAACAGGCCTCGCCCGGAACGCGACAGACAGTCGATCCATGCCACCGAGTATTCCCAGTCGTCCTCGGACTGTCCGGCCAACCGGAAAAAGTCGTGCAACGTGTCGAAGGCGATCGTCTCCGAATCCATCCACGGCCCCGCCACCTGCCGCAATTGCAGCTCCGCCTGGACGATCAGACCGGTGAGTCCCAGCCCACCGACGGTAGCGGCGAACCATTGTGGTTCATGGTCCGGACTGCAATCGATGACCTGCCCATCCGTTCGGATCAGTCGCATGCCCAACACGTGGTCGCCGAAAGAGCCCTGACGATGGTGGTTCTTGCCGTGAACATCATTGGCAATTGCCCCGCCAATGGTGACGATCTGGGTTCCTGGCGTGACCGGCAGCATCCATCCACGGGACAGCATCACCTGCTGGATATCGCGCAGCAGAACACCGGCCTCGCAAACCAGACGGCCTGTAGCGGGATCAAAGGAAATGAAACGATCAAGTGCGGTCGTTGCCCACAAGGTTCCGCCAGGATTCAATCCAACGTCACCATAACTGCGCCCCGCACCGTGCGCCAGGCCAGGTAGCGACGAACACCGCAGCTGCTCAATTACCTTTCGCGGGTCGAGCAAGGGGACGACCCTGTGCTCGTCGCAGCTCAGCCGCCCCCAGGCCGATACGCGCGTCATCCCGCATCCGGGCGAAATACATATCGCCTGTCGAGTCGATACTTCATCAGGTAGCCGATCGCCAGTCCTATGATGCCTCCCAGGTAGCGCATCTCCCTGGTTTCGAAGATATATTCGAAGCCCAGTTCAACGCCCCAGAAGATCACCGTGGTAAGCAGGCCCATGAGCGTATAGAGGAAGAAGACCTGGGTATCGTGACCTACGCTGCGGGCACGAAAGCCAAAGATGTAACGCTTGTCCAGCACGTACTTGATCACCAGCCCGACGCCGGTACCCACGGCGACCGAGGCGATGATATCAAGCGGGCCATGATAGATCCGCACAACGAAATCTTGGCTGAGGATGTTTGCCGCCGTTGCTATTAATGCGAAAATGGCGTACCTGATTGCCAGTGTTGTTGAGGCAAACATTCTGAGAATTCGACGAGGTTACACAATATTGGGCAACATTATAAGGTCTAACCCACCTCTGACACAGGCACTGGGCTTAATTAAGCTGATGCGCCCCAAGCAGTGGGTGAAGAATGGATTCGTCCTCGCTCCTCTGGTATTCAGCGGAAAATTTCTTCTATCCGACACAGTCGCCCACTCCCTGCTGGCGGTATTGCTGTTCTGCGTCGCCTCATCGGCAACCTATGTGATGAACGACATGCACGATGTCGAGCGTGATCGCCAGCACCCCAGGAAGTCGAAGACCCGCCCCCTCGCGGCAGGCGTCGTGTCTATGGCGGCCGCAGTGGTCCTTCTAGCAATACTGTATTCCATTCTGGTGTGGGGATGGTTCGCTGCTCCCAAGGTGATGATGATCATCTCTGGCTACATGTTGCTCAACCTGGCTTATACCTTTGCGCTTAAGCACCAACCGGTCGTTGATATCTTCACCATCGCCATCGGTTTCGTTTTGCGCGTCTACGCAGGCGCAGTCGCGCTGGATGTCCCGCTATCCACGTGGATGGCCATCACCACCCTCTGCCTGGCCTTGTATTTGGCGGCCATCAAGCGGCGCCAGGAATTGAGCCAGAGCGGCAAGGAAGGTCGCAAGGTTCTGGAAAAATATTCGGTCTCGCTGGTGGATCGCTATGCAGAAATGTCCGCCACAGGGGCATTGTTGTTCTACAGCATGTTTGTGATGTCTGCGCGCCCGGAACTGGTCATTACGATCCCGTTGGTCCTGTTCGGGCTGTTTCGCTACTGGTATGTGGTCGAAGCGCTGGATGGCGGGGAGTCCCCCACCGATGCGCTATACAACGATTGGCAGTTGCTGCTTACGGTAGTGCTGTGGGCGGCCGCTTGCGGCTGGGCGTTGTGGCCCGCACAAGGATAAAGGCGCGCAATGGAACACTTCGCATACGCTGCAACGCCCTTTCTGGCCTGGCTTATTGCTGGGAGTACCAAATTCGTCATCAACAGCATCCGGGCGAGGCGGCCGGCCTTCGGCCTGATCGGCTATGGCGGACTGCCCAGTAACCACAGCGCAATTGTCAGCAGCATCGCTGCGCTGATCGGCTTTCGCGAGGGAATCGATCAGCCTGCCTTTGGCGTCGCACTGGCTCTGGCGTTCATCGTCATTCTCGACGCCAGCAGCCTGCGTCGACAGGTCGGCCGGCAAGCGCAAGCGATCAACCGTCTGATGGAACAGCAGAACGCTGATCTATCGGCTCCCCTGCGCGAACGTATGGGACACACCCGCCTGGAAATCGCGGCCGGCATAGTGACCGGCATCGCCACTGCAGCACTGGTATGTCACCTGAGCTGACATCAGTAACCTAGCCTGCGCACGCTGATCTGTTCGATGCGCATGTCAGTCTTGCCCAGCCAGTAGTTGGTGAACTCGAACATGTTTCTCGAGTAGCCCGCCCGGAAGCGGAAGGTCGCCGCCTGTACCTGCCCGTGGGTTCCCGGCATTTCCCTGATCTGGAGCTCCGCCTTGGCAATGTCTTCCATGACCCTGAAGGTGCTGACGGTCTGCTCAACGGGCGCAGGACTGCTGTAACGCAAGGTCAGTTCGTATTCACCTGCCGACAGGGCCTGGAAGGGGCCGAAGTTGCTGAAGGCAGGCGCATCGATCCCCTGCCGCATCATCAGGCCGTCATCGTCTGCATGCCCGGTCTGGGACGGCAGCGTGTGCAGATCGACAATCCACTCCTTGTCTTGGCGTCCGGGTCCTTGCAGTACGGCCAGCACCAGCGCCACGCATGCCACAGCGCCCAGCCCTCCATACAGCAACACCATGCGTCGTGAAGAGCAAAACACCCCCATCAATGCCGCAGCTACAACAAAAATCAGCCACACCCAATTAACAAAGTCTCCATAGGCCCAACGCGAGTCGTACAACATGGGCAACCATGACTGCACCGGGACATACAGCAGGGAATAAACCTGCGACCACTCGAGGATGCCTTGCGGGAAAAGAACGCCCTTGCTGTAACTATAAAGATCGGCGCCCTCTATCGCGTAAAGGTAGAAAAAGTAGCTCTGCAGGGAAATGGCACTCACGATGACAGCCGCAAAGAGCCTGCGGGAGGAGGTATCGAGCGCAGCCAGACCCGCCAGTGTCGGAACCATGAAGACCACCGCCCCCGGCCAATTGAAGCGCCCTGCGAAACTCATCCCTCCATACCATGCCGGATGCAAGGAGTTCGGCATGATCAAGGACAGGAAGACCAGCCCCCACAGCAGGCACAGCGCACGGTTGTAGCGGTACAGGATACCGAGGGATAACAAGCCAACGAAATGGATAGGGTTCTGCAGCAAGAGGCCCTGGTTCTGATCCACCAGCAAACCCATGAAGACCATGAGACTGGTCTTGTTGAACGCTACCGCGCCGGCAACATAAGGTCCCGACATCTTGCCGAAGGCATACTGGTTATACGCTAGCAGCAGCAGCATCGATACTGCCGCCACGAGCAACACGCATGCAGCACGTCGCCAGGCCCGGGCCTGGTCTTGTGCAAACATGCGCCAGGCCACCGCCGCCAACAGCAAAGCGGCCGTGATGCCAAACTTGATCTGGAGCCATGGCAGGAAGGAAAGCGCCGCGCTCAACAGCACTTCCCGAAACAACGGTCGCCGACGCTGGGCTGTGCAGAACCAATAAAGCCCCATCAGGGAGAGCAGGCCTGCGAAGATATCGGAATAAATCTGGCTACCGGCCGACAGGTAGGGAATAGACAGGCATAACGCCGCAAGTGCCCAGACCCTCTTGTTCCTATCCTCGAAGAACAGTCCCGCGACCTTCCATCCCAATGGAACGACCATACTGGTCACCAAGACCATACCCAGCTTGGCGCCCAGCACGCCTCCGAGAACGAAAGGCAGCGCCAACAGCAGCGGCAGACCTACATTGTGCATGTTGTACAGGCCGTGTGGACCGGGCACAGCATGGGTGTACTCAGGTGCAAACGTAGCCCCTGGCGGCAGAAGGCCGGACGCCACGATTTCCTTGTTCGCGAACTCTTCCTTGTAGGGCAGGGTCTGCTCGAACGTTCCGTGCTTGACGATCCCGCTGGCCATGATCAGGTAGTGAGGTTCATCACCGGAAAGCTGGTTGATGTTCGTGCGCGTCCACATCGTCAGCGCGACCAACGCTCCTACCAGGTAGATTGCCCACAGTAGACTGGCTCTCATGAAGTCTTTCTGCTCCAATATTTGACGGAAGAAGGACACCTCGGCAGCACGCCCCCGTTGCAAACGGATATCCTGGAACTGAATGTCGGGAATGCTACAAGCGCCGACATATTGTGATGGGATAGGGAGCCGGCCCGCTCCCGTCCGCCGTTCACCATCAACCCTGTCACGCCAGAAATGGCATGAGCAGACACGATCCGGCCAGCCGATGCGCCCCGCCCTCAGAGACCGGGGCTGCCAAGAACGAACAGACGACTTAGCGCAGGGCGCTGGTTGACCGAGGTCAGTTGCCTGACTGCGTGTACATCCAGCTCAAGGTCTCTTTCAGCGGTATCTGGCGCAACGCCCCCACCTCGGCGATCAGCTTGCTCGCATCGCCTTGCAGCCGTTGAACCTCGCTGGCACGGACGAATGCGGGGTTGACCCGGATTTCGATGGGGTAACCGGCGATGTCTTCCATCATCGCCACCACTGCCTTCAACGAGGTTGCCGCACCAGAGCAGACGTTATAGACCTCCCCTGCCGGCGCGCGGTCCAGCAGGCGGACATACGCGTCGGCCACCATCCTGACGTCGGAGAAATCGCGCTCGACATCGATGTTGCCGAGTTCGATCACGCGCTCGCCGCGGCGGAAATGACTGACTATCTTGGGTAGAAGGAATTTTTCCGCCTGCCCCACACCCGTATAGTTGAATGGCCGGGTGATGATGATGGGCAAACGGTTCATCCACAGACGCGCCATCTGCTCCATGCTCAATTTGCTGACGGCGTAGTCGTTGGCAGGATTGGGAGGAACGTTCTCGCCGATGATCTCCACGGCAGCGTTTCCGTAGATGTTCGCGCTGCTGGCCAGCAACACCGCCTTGGGTGCCCGGGGCAGTCGCGTCAGTGCATCCAGCAGGTTGGAGGTACCAACGATATTGGTGCGGTAGATTGCATCCACATCGCCGTGCGCCACAAAGGAGATGGCTGCCAGATGGACCACCACCTCCGGCTCGACTGCCGCCACGGCCCGGGCCAAACCATCGCGGTCGCACAAATCCACCTGAACGACGTCGGTACCGGGTTGAGGGGCAGCGGAGGACGTACCGTACACACGGTAGCCCGCCGCCTCCAGCTCACGGGCCACATAGTGGCCGGTGAAGCCTCCGAGCCCCGTTACCAGGGCGCGAGGCGCATCAGAACGAGAAGCCGGCTTCATTACGACGCAAATCTGCTTGGACCATCATTGCGCACAGCTCTTCCAGCTTGGTCTTCGGTTCCCAGCCGAGCTTTTCCTTGGCCTTGGCCGGATCGCCGATAAGCAGTTCCACTTCCGCCGGACGGTAGAATTTCGGATTGACCTGAACCAGTGTCTTGCCAGTGGCGCTATCGACACCGATTTCCTTGTCTTCCTTGCCCTTGAACTCGAGGTCCACACCGACAGCCTTGAACGCCATGCTGACGAAGTCACGCACGGTCTCGGTACGGTTGGTCGCCAACACGTAGGTATCCGGCTCGTCGACTTGCAGCATGCGCCACATGCCTTCGACGTATTCCTTGGCAAAGCCCCAGTCACGCTTGGCGTCCATGTTGCCCAGTTCCAGCACATCGAGCTTGCCCAGCTTGATCTTGGCGACCGAGTCGGTGATCTTGCGGGTGACGAACTCACGACCGCGCAGCGGGGATTCGTGATTGAACAGGATGCCGCTGCAACCGAAGATGTCGTAGCTTTCGCGATAGTTGATGGTCATCCAGTGCGCATACAGCTTGGCCACGCCATAGGGGCTGCGCGGGTAGAAAGGCGTGCTTTCCACTTGTGGGATCGCCTGCACCTTGCCGAACATTTCGGAAGTGCTGGCCTGATAGAAGCGGATCTTCGGGTTGACGATGCGGATTGCTTCGAGCAGGTGCGTTGCGCCCAGGCCGGTGATTTCGGCGGTGGTGATGGGCTGATCGAACGAAACACCCACGAAACTCTGCGCAGCCAGGTTGTAGACTTCGGTGGCTCCGCTGGTCTGCAAGAGACGGATGCTGCCGGACAAATCGGTCAGGTCGAACTCGACCAGATGCAGATTGGGATGGGATTCGATACCCAGCTCTGCAATACGCCAGAAATTGACCGAGCTGGTGCGACGGTAGGTGCCGTAGACCGTATAACCCTTTTCAAGCAAGAGTTGAGCAAGATAGGCTCCGTCTTGGCCGGAAATCCCAGTAATAATGGCTGTTTTCATGATTTGCCTTATAAATGATCAGGTTATTTATTTTGCCGAACGAGTAAGCACATCCAGGAGCTTGCGGGCAGCAGCATCCCACGTAAAGGACAAGACCCGCGACCGTGCCGCCTGTCCCAATTCACTGCCCAGGCCTGCCTCGCTGACCAAACGATGAATGGCATTGCTCCATCCCTGCACATCGTCTGGTTCTACGAACAGCGCCACATCTGCCATGGTTTCATTCATGGCCGGTCTATTGCTGCAGATACTCGGTACACCCAGCAAGGCCGCTTCCATGGGAGGCAACCCGAAACCTTCGTAGAGGCTCGGGAAAACCAGGCCCTTGCTGCAGGTCAACACATGACCCGCCTGAGCATCATTCAACTTGCCCATGAAGTGGACCCGCGACGCAAGTCCGAGAGCTTCGACCTTCCGGAGTACCGTTCGTTTTTTATTATCACCGATAGCCACCAGATCGACGCCGGATATCTCGTCACGGGCCAGAGCCTGCAAGACGATATCCATGTTCTTGTGCGGGCCATAGGCCCCAAAGAAGACCACGTACGGATGCGCAGGCAAGGTCACGGCGGCTTCTGTCGGGTCCCCGGCGGGCAGCTGGGTCACTCCGTTGTAGATAGCGGTGATTTTCTCACGCGGGACTTCGAGGAAACGGCTGATCTCCTGGGCACTGGACTCGCTGATGGTAACGATATGTCCAGCCTGCGCAGCAATAGCCTTGAAACGGTTTTTCCATTCGGCAATGACATCCCCGAACTGCTTGGGGAACATCAGGGGAATCACGTCGTGGATCATGACCACGGTGTTGCTCGGCAGCACATCGGGGCACCAGTGGATCGATGTATAGAAATGGACACTGCGCCGTGTCCCTGTCCCCGCTTCGGCCTGCTGGACAGTTTCCACCGGGAGCCCGGACAACTTGGTGAGTGCCCTCAACTGCTCGCGACAAACCCTTCCAATGCCGCGCGGATCGGCCAGCGGGCCATTTGCAAACAGGAGATCGAAATCCTGGAAACGTATCCGCGAGAAACTGCTGTCGGCAAAAAGATCGGCTGCCGGATCGAACATGACCCACTTGAGCTTGCGCAGAAAATCGTTGCGCGGCACCTGGTCGGGCTTCACCAGATTCATCAGCGCGGGAGACTGCTTCATGCACCGTCCGGCACGGCGCAAGCCCGCCCTGATCAGTCGCTTCATCCCCATCAACCGGTAGAACATGCCTATTCCTTCGTGATGCGCGCATCAGACAAGGCACGTTCCCAACTGCTGAACGCATGTATAGCCACTCCGCTGGCAGCAATATCCTCATCGGCCTCGCCGCTGTCGCTGGCAAGACCTGGTTGCAGGAGCAGGTCACCGCGCCAGTAATCGATCGGTTCGTCCCGCAAGGCAGCGTCGGAATAGCCCAGCAACTGGGCCACGAAATCGCGAGCGTACCGGTACTGGCCCTCGTCATTCAGGTAGATTGGTTCTACACGATAACCCGCCGGTGCCTGCTCCAGCCAGGACTTGAGGATGGTGCAGGCCGCAGCCGACGCTTGTGCATCGACATTCCCACGCAGGGTGCTGACATCGACCAACAGTTGCCTGCGCCGGTTGGCGGGCGCGAAATTGCGGGCAATTGCAACGGCCGACTTGATCTGGGCGTCGGGAGCTGTGATCCCCATCCGGGTCACGATCGTCCGCGCCAGGAAAGTGGGATGGCGGAGGGCAATCTCGTAGAAACTTTCAATGGCATCGCGGTATTGCATGGCGCAGCTTGACGGATCATGCTGCGTCAGAATCACGTCGCGCGCCAAGGTTCCCATCCGCGCGCGGCGAACCTCGTCACCATGCAAAGCTTCCAGAGCATCCACCAAATCCTGATCTTCGAACTGATCGGGCATCATCCAGACCGCGTCCGGGTTGAGGTCAGCCATGCTGCCGTTGGCGTTGACGATGACCGGCTTGCCATAGGCCATGCAATCGAGCACTGTGCGCGAGCTCTCGCCGCGGGACAGCGTACGTAACTGGGCACCGACATCAGCGGCAGCCAGGTATTGATTGAAGGTATCCGTGTCAGCCCATCCGGTGATCCGGACGTTGCTGCCGACGGCTCGTTCGGAGATAAGCGTGGTCAGGGCGTGACCATAATCACCACCATGATTTTCGCCCACGAACACCAGATGACATTTCTTGTCGTTGACCAGGGCCGATTCAAGCCAGGCATCCAGTAGACGACGATTCAGCCGGGTCGGGCCGAGCATGCCGAAGGAGCAGACCAGGAAATCATCATCGCTGAAGCCCAACGCCTTGCGCGCGTCCTCGCGACTCCACTTCTGCTGAGCATCCCGCATCTGTGGGACCACGGTCCAGCCGGACTGGTCATCCGAATACCATTGCCTGGCAAGTCGCACCGAGCTGGCGGAATGAACGATCATACCCAGGGCGTCCTGCGCGACATCACGGCTGCAGGGATATTCCCAGATAACCTCGGAGATATCGCGTGCGCGATGACGATGGTGAAGAGCGGCGTATCCATGGGACGCATAGAGAGCCCTCGAAAAGGCTCCTGGAACACTGCCATTGAGGTCCATGTGCGCCATGATTCCAGAGAGGAAGAAATCATGCAGTACTACGACACCGGGAACGACCTTCAATAGATCGAACATGTGTTGATGGAACTCGGAATTCCCAAAATGATAGATGACCCGTTCGTAGTCCTCGGCGTTGCTCACCAGCCATTCGGGGCTTCTGATCTTGCAATTGGCAACAACCCATGGGTCGGTGACCTCCGCCTGGGCCACGACGACGTCGATGTCATAGAACTTCGACAGTGACGGCAGCAGCTCACCGCTGTAATCCGAGATACCGGAGCGTTGCGGTGCCAGCGGTGACACATATGCCAGCTTTCGGCGGTGAATGGAGGCCTCTGCAGGCCGCTGCAGGGCAACGCGCTGCAAGCGCGCTGTCTCCATCGCGCGAATGGCGCGAAGACCGCTCTCATCCCAGGAAAATTTACCGGCCTGCTGCTTGCCGTGCTGCTTCAATGCATCTCGGAACGCCTCATCTTCCAGGCTCTTGCGCATCAATGCCGCAATTTCCCCGTCGTCCCGTGGATTGAACAGGGCATCATCCCATCCGATCACTTCCGGCAGGCTGGAGGTGTTGGCCGCGATGACGGGCGCGCCGCAACGCATCGCTTCCAGCGCTGGCAGGCCGAAGCCCTCGTGCCAGGAAGGGAAGACGAACAGGCTGCACAGGTTATAGAAGTCGCGCAGATCCTCATCAGACACGAAGCCCGTGAGCACTACATCCTTTTGCTCGAGTCCGTGCTCGTGCATCAATGCCTCAAGCATTTTGCGAGCGGCCGGCTGGATCGAACAGACAATCGCCAACTGGTATTGCTGGCGCAATTGTGGAGGCAACTTCGCATAAGCCCGAATCAGACCCTCGACGTTCTTGCGATGGTCAATCCCACCGGTGTAAAGGACGAAAGGACGATCCAGACCATACTCTTGCGCCAGCGCCTGCCTGCGCGATGCCGACACCTCCACCGGATGGAACCATTCGTCGGCATCCGTAGAAATATTGACCACGCCATCCGGGCGCAGCGACAGGTGTTGCAAGCCTTCCTGCCGCGATGATTCCGAGATACTCAGGCAGACCGCTGCACGCTTGAGATGCTCGACCTTGTCCTGATACCAGGCTTCCGCGTTCGGATGCTGGAGATAGATCGAGGGATAGATATAGGGAATCAGGTCATACAAGGTTACGGCTACCGGGAAACGATCGCCCAGTTGGCCGATACTTGTCACGGTATCGCTGTCCTGCCCCTCGAAGAGACTGGTGATATAGACGAAGTCCGGTTGCAATGTCTCGAGAAAAGCCTCGAACACCAGCTCGGCGCCATGACGTCGTTGAACACTTCCCTGGTCGCCATGTGCGACAGCTTCAATGGAATGCCAGACGCGAATATTCTCGGCCGGCAACAAGTCCTTGAATGCCTCGCGAATGGGTTCAATGGTGTCGGCATAGCGGCCATTGAGCACAAGCAATATCTCGTGTTCGGCGCGGTTGCGGACGATCGATTTGGCAATCGCCATCGAATAGCGCCCAATGCCGCGATTGCGTGAACCCGGGCTTTGCGCCCCTTGCATATCAACGACGATACGCATTGTCTTTTTCCTTGTTAGAGTCAGCGGCGATGTGCATGGTGGTGTAAATCTGCTTGGCGCGAGGCGACAGCGCATTCTCATCGGCAGCAAGGTCAGCGGAGGCCGACTTGTCGATGATCTGCAGTGCAGCCCGACCGCGCAGGCGCGCCGCGATCCGGCGAAGCAGTGCGAGGGTCCAGCGGAACGGGCGGGTGATCTTCCAGGATGAACTGCCATAGATGACATGCAGCTCGTACGAAAGCCTGCTTACGTCAGCTTCTGCCTGTTGCGTCCTGACCTCCAGGCGCTGGATTCTAGCGGCAGACTTCTGATTCTTCGTATCCAGGCGCTCGATTTGCGCCTTCAGGGCACGCACTTCATCAACCGCAGCCTTCTCGGAAATGCGGGTGAAGCGGTCAAACACGTTGGGGGGATATTTGAACCCCTCTCGCAGTGAGCCTCTTTCCGAAGCGACGTAGAAACGGTTCAAGCCATCGGCATAGGCGAACTGGTAGCCCGCTTCCAATAGCACTGGCTCCCACCCCTCGTGCGCCTCGACACGACTCATCGGCAAGGTGGCCTCGACCAGCACGATCCAGGGTCGCCGGTTTTTCCAGTCGTGGCCGCGCAGGACCTGAAGCTCCAGGCCTTCCACGTCCACCTTCAGGAAATGCACTTCCTGGCCGGGTGGGACATGCTTGGCCCATACCGATGCCAAGGTATCCATCTCCACCACCTGCTTCTCCGATTGGTAACCGGATTGGGCATGCATCTCGACCACAGATGCATCACCGGATGACAGGCCCGTACCCGCGATAAAGTACATGTCGATCTTGTCGGCATGGTCTCCTATGGCGATGCGCAGATTGGTGTCCCGGGAGCGCTGCTGCTCAAGCATGGCGTGGAACACCGGATTGGGCTCGATGTTGATCCCGGACCAGCCCGCATCGTAAAAGGCCTTGGTTACCGAATCCTCGTCCGGCCATGCGGCGCCGACATCGATATAGAAACCCTGCTCGACGTCATTGAGTACCCGCCTGAGAATGACGTCTTCGAAGTTCTGCGCGTAGGAAATGAAATTCATGTTGTTTGCCTGTTAGCTTTTCCGGACGATTCCGGCGCATCGCCACGGGAGGTGACGCAGCACATGAATTCCCCGTCCACGATGAAATCATCGATCTTCAAGCCAGCCTTGTCGGCCAGAATCTGCTGCGATCTGCCCTGATAGAAAAACAGATGGAACCTGGTGAACTCGTAGCGGTAATCGAAACACGGCGTGGCGTGCGCCATACGACCACCCTCCTTGAGCAGGGCGGTCATCTGTGCCATTTCGCGGACCGGATGACGCAGATGTTCCAGGACGTTGTTCGAAAAAATGCCGTCGAAGCGCATGGACTGGAGATCGGCGTGACTGCGAATCAGGTAATCCACTGGCGCAGCCGCGGAACTGTGCGGCTCGAAGGCCAGCACATTCCAGCCTTCCGCGCGCAGCTGTTGTACGCTGCGCGACCATCCGCCGGCGCCGTAATTGAGATAGACCCCGTCCTTGGATGGATTGAGCAGATGGAAGGCGCGCAATTCCTGGTCGGTCGAATCACCTTCGGAAAAGACGCGATAGTGCCATTCGTAATCCTGGGACAGTTCAGCCTCGGTCAGCTCCAGCATCTTGTCGGGGCCAAAGACAACATCGCACGCCGGGCATTGGCGGCGTACCAGGTCACCGCCGCCGAAGATGCAGTGCGAACGCAGTTGCGCGAAGCTCGATGATGCAGCTTCGTGACCGCACAACGGGCAGGACATCTGCGCCGCAAATTCGCCGGTGCGGCGACGCAGGCCGTCCAGCACGCTCCATTTCTGCGCGATCTGGCAGCGAATCTGCTCGCGATGCCATTCGGAAAGCTCGGCCTGCCTGGAATCCAGCCTTTCCGACACCAGGCGCACACACTCCTGCACACCTGCATCGATGACCTGCCGCTGCAATTCCGCCGAACCGACGGACGCGCCTGCGCGAGCTGCCAGGTTATCCAGGGTACTGCGACGGACCACGGCCAGATCGATGGTGGACAACACGTAATTGATGGCACGCGCGATTAAGTTCATCGAATCACCTCTGCGGCTTGCGTTCTAACGATAAGGCTCATGCCAGGTGGTTGATCGAAATATCAGGGTTGAGCCAGGCCACTCCTGAAAAGTGCGGCTTGTCCGCATTGATCACTTCAAAGATGAGTGCCAGTTCGCGCCATTCGAAATTGTTCTTGAGATGGGTTTCGGAACTGGTCAATGCCGTCTGGATGGAATAGCTACCCGCGCCGATGTTGGCAGGGAACTGCATTTCGAACCGGATATTGCTGCCAGCCGGGACGTCCTTCAGGGAAGCGCCCTGCAAGGCAGTATTGGTACCGTAGACGGTCTGACCGAGACGATCGCGGATGCCGTATCCCAGCACCAGCTGATCAATCGGCGCGTTCACCTTGACATCCACTCGCAGGGTCACCGATTCGCCCACGTTGAGGATTTCGATGGCCTGTCCGTCCTGGTTGAAGAAAGCGATATGCGCTATCTCCGCTTCACCGGTACCGGATATTGTCTGCAATTTGCCATTGGGCAAAACTTCCTGACGGATCGACTGTCCCTGATGCTCGGCAAGCAGGGCATTGTAGTAATCCATCACTGCTTCGGGCTGCCCCTCCATCACAAGTTTTCCGGCGTTGAGCAGAATTGCACGGTCACAGATGGACTGGATGGAGGCCTTGTCATGCGAGACGATCAGCAAGGTCGTACCCTGCTTGCGAAACTCGCGAATGCGATCGAAGCTCTTGTGCTGGAAATAGGTGTCACCGACCGACAGGGCTTCATCCACGATCAGGATATCCGGCCGGCGCGCCGTTGCCACGGCAAATGCCAGACGCACCTGCATGCCGCTGGAATACACCCGTACCGGGTGGTCGATATATTCGCCGATTTCGGCAAAGGCCTCGATCCCGGGCATCAGTCCGGATACATCCTCGGCGCTCATGCCCAGCAACTGGGCTGCCATGAAGACGTTCTGCCGGCCAGTGAAATCAGGATGGAAACCCATTCCCAGCTCAAGCAATGCCGCTACGCGGCCTTGCATTTCCACTTTGCCCGTGGTCGGCTGAAGCGTTCCCACCACCATCTTCAGCAGGGTGCTCTTGCCTGCCCCGTTGATACCGATGATGCCCAGCGCCTCACCGGCCTTGACGCTGAAATTCAGATCCTGCAGCACCCAGTGCTGCTGGTGATGCGCCTTGCCGCGCGGATCCATCCATTCCAGCAAGCGCGACCAGCGCGAGGGATATTGCTTGTAGGCCTTGCCGAGATTGGTAACGGTGATTGTGCCCATCAGAGTTCATCCATCATTTCGCCGGAATGCTTGCGGAACAGGTTGAATCCCACTAGGCACAGCAAGATGGCCAGTACCACCACAGGCCACAGGCTGAACCAGTTCGGCCAGAGTTTTTGCACCAGGATCACCTGAAAAGCCTCGATCACCAAAGTCATCGGATTGAAGCGGATCAGCGTCTGGACCCGCGGCGGCAGGATGCCGATGGAATAGACAATCGGCGTCAGCCAGAACCAGAAGCTCAAGGCGATATTGAAAAACTGACCGACGTCACGGAAGAATACATTGAGCACCCCCAGCGTGATCCCCAGGCCAATGGCAAACAGCACCAGGAGAACGAGCACGGGAATGACTGCCAGATAGGGCAAGCCGGGGAAGTTGCCGGTGATGAGCAGGAAAATCGTGAAAAGCCCGAAGACGATGACAAAATTCACCAACGCATTGGCTACCACGATCACTGGCAGGCACAGGCGGGGAAAACTCAGCTTCTTGAGCAGGTTGGCGTTTTCGATGAACGTGTTTTGCGCCCTGCTGGTGATCTCCGCAAAGAGATTCCAGGTCAGCACGCCAGCACAAAGATGGATGCTGTAGGCAAAACTGTTGCTCACCCCGGGCAGGCGCATGTGCATGACCTGGGCAAAGATCACCGTATAGACGACGATCATGGAGAGCGGATTGAGCACGGTCCACGCCGCACCCAGCAGGGAGTTACGGTACTTGGACTGGAACTCGCGTTTTACGCTGCCAAGGATGAACCCCCGGTAGCCCCACAGACCTCGCAGCACGCCCTGCATCACGCGCGCCCATAGATGTCCTGAAAGCGGACAATATCGTCCTCTCCCAGATATGCGCCGCTTTGAACCTCGATCAGTACCAGATCCAGCACCCCGGGATTTTCGAGGCGATGCTTGTGGCCCGCAGGGATGTAGGTGGATTCGTTGGTGCTGACGAAAATCTCCCGATCACCATTCACGACCTTGGCCATCCCGCTGACCACGATCCAGTGTTCGCTACGGTGATGGTGCATCTGCAGACTCAGGCTCGCGCCGGGCTTGACCTCGATGCGCTTGATCTTGAACTGCGGTCCCTCTTCGAGCACGGTGTAGGTTCCCCAGGGACGAGTAACGGTACGATGCAGCTTGTAGGCATCATGATCGGTCTTCTTGAGCTGGGCGACCACCTTCTTTACGTCTTGCGCCTTGTCGGGGTGAACCACGAGCAGGGCATCCGGACTATCCACGATCATCAAATTCTGGACGCCAACCGCGGCCACTACGCGACCATCGCCATGAACATAGACATTGCTGCTGTCCACGAAAATGGCATCGCCCGACAATGCACGGTTGTCGCTGTCGTCAGGCCGGGTCAATTCACGCATGGCGGCCCAGGAGCCGATGTCGCTCCACCCCATGTCGGCTGGCACAACGGCCACTTCGCTGGAACGTTCCATCACGGCATAGTCGATGGAGATATCCGGCACCGCGGCAAAAGACTCGGCGGCGATCTCCAGCATCGAACCATCGGGAGCGCCAATGCTCTTCCAGCAAACCTCAGCGGCGGCTGCCACATCGGGCGCGTGCTTGGCCATTTCGTCGAGAATGCTGCCTGCGGAGAAGCAGAACATGCCCGAGTTCCAGTAGAAATTACCGGCTTCCAGGTAGCCTCGTGCCGTATCCAGGTCAGGCTTCTCGACGAAGCGTCGGACCTGCCTGCCACCGACGAGCTCGGCTCCGGATTCGATGTATCCAAAACCGGTCTCCGGGGCGCTGGGGACGATTCCAAAGGTCACCAGTTTGCCGGTTCGTGCCAGCGCCGAGGCGGCTGTCACTGCCTCGGCAAAGCGAGCTTGCTGATCGATCAGATGGTCGGCCGGCAGGACCAGCATCAGGGCGTCACGCCCGAAACGGGTGGCCACATGATGTGCAGCCAGCAGGACCGCGGGAGCAGTATTGCGTCCCATCGGCTCGAGCAGGAAGCTACCACGCTGCGGCAGCTTGGCCAGCGCCAGCTCATCCTTGCTCATGAAATAGTAGTCGCGATTGGTCACGGTGAGGATCTCACCAGCGGAACCAGCCACTGCGGCGGCGCGACGATAGGTCTTCAGCAACAGGCTTTCGCCGTCTGCCAGCTTCATAAAGGGCTTGGGGTGCCCCTCGCGGGAGATTGGCCAAAGACGGCTACCAGCACCTCCGGAAAGAATTACAGGAATCAGCATGGTGCCCAGTTGCGAGTGCCAAAAGTAAAGGCGGGATTTTACCTTGGAGAGAATAACTGTTCAATCGTTTCATATGGCCGCACATTTGCCTGAAAAGGCAACACAGAAAGCTAAAATGAGCTTAAATCTCGAATGTCATCGACATGGAAAATCCTCTCCAGCGGCCAGAAAAAACAGAGATAAATTCCCGTTAATGCAACAAAAAATCTCGGCATATGACCCCCTATGCATCGTCCAAATGCCAATCGCTCTACCTTGATACGCCGACACTCCCGGTCGGAATCCAAGAAAGTTTCTTAAATGCAAATAAACGATGAATCATCAAGCTTGTACCGCTACTACGTTATCGGCGACATTCAAGGTTGTAATTCGATGCTTTCGGCATTATTCAAAAAGATCGATGATCCTGTGGGACAGGTCATCTTCGCCGGCGACCTGATCAATCGCGGCCCCCAATCCCTTCAAACCCTGCGCACCGTGATGCAAATGGGCAACCGCGCCAGGGCCGTCCTTGGCAACCACGACCTGCACCTGCTGGCAGTGGCCTGCGGCATCCGCCCGGCCCACCGGGATGACACGCTCGACGAGATCCTGGCAGCACCCGACCGCGACGAACTGATCGACTGGCTGCGCCATCGTCCGCTGGCCATCCACGAGCAGAACCACCTGATCGTACACGCCGGTGTACTGCCGCAATGGAACCTGGAACAGGCGCTGTCGCTGGCCGCCGAAGTCGAGGCCATGCTGCAAAGCGAGCAATGGATCGACTTCCTGCGCCACATGTACGGTAACCAGCCTGCGCGCTGGAGCGACGACCTGGCCGGCTACGACCGGCTGCGCTGCATCATCAACGCCTTCACCCGGCTACGCTTCTGCCAGGCGGACGGGACGATGGATTTTGCGGTGAAGGAAGGTGCGGCCGCCGCACCGGAAGGGCTGATGCCCTGGTTCGAGGTGCCGGGCCGTC
>Ga0160496_1000208_pt1 | contig 34755 bp, 33 predicted proteins | sample DIDPMG_2_FD_108231 | JGI IMG/M metagenome (GOLD analysis project Ga0160496, IMG submission 108231) | Enriched soil microbial communities from UW Madison campus, WI, USA - DID2937_E24_FP MG | ecosystem: Environmental > Terrestrial > Soil > Grasslands | place: USA: Madison, Wisconsin | collected...
ATATCGGAGACACCATGCAGACCTTCCGCCGACTGGCCGTGCGCGCATCCTGCGCGATCGCGGCCAGCTTCGCCATGGCCGGGCCCGCCGCGCACGCGGCCGACGCCGCCGACTGGCCCCAACGCCCCGTCACCCTCTATCTCGGCTTTCCGCCCGGCACCTCCACCGACATGGTGGCGCGCCTGCTCGGCGAACAGTTCAGCCGCCGCTGGGGCCAGCCCGTCATCGTGGAAAACAAGCCGGGCGTGGGCGGCAGCCTGGGCGCGGCCGCGGCCTCGCGCATGCCGCCCGACGGCTACACGCTGCTGCTGAGCGCGTCGGGCCCGATGAGCATCAACCCCCACGTCTACAAGGACGTGGGCTACGACAGCACGCGCAGCTTCGCGCCCATCACCCAGACCACCTGGCTGCCCTATGCGCTGGTGGTGCGGCCCGACTTCAAGGCGCGCACCCTGCAGGAGCTGATCGCTCTGGCGCGCAGCGAACCCGGCAAGCTCACCTATGCCAGCACCGGCGTGGGCACCAACAGCCATCTCATCATGGCGATCCTGCAGGCCAAGACCGGCATGAAGCTCACGCACGTGCCCTACAAGGGCAGCTCGCAGAGCCAGGCGGACGTGCTGGGCGGCAACGTCGACATGACCTTCGACACGCTGGCCTCGGAGCTCGCGATGATCCAGAGCAAGCGCCTGCTGCCGCTCGCGGTGAGCAAGGCGCAGCGCACCGATCTGGCGCCCGACGTGCCGACCGTGGCCGAACAGGGCTTCCCGAACTTCGAGGTGGGCGCCTGGCTCGGCCTGTTCGCGCCCGCGGGCACGCCCGACGCGATCGTGCGCAAGGTGTTCGACACCACGCAGCAGGTCATGGCCGACCCGGCGGTGCGGCAGAAGCTGATCGCGCTCGGCTCCGAGGTGCGCCTGAGCGACAGCCCCGCGGCCTTTGCAGCGATGATGCGAGACGATTACGCTATGTGGGGCAAAGTCGTGGAAGAGACAGGAGCAAAATCCCAATGAACCAGATTCACCATCCCCTGCCCGAGCGTCCGCTCGGGATATCCGATGCCGAGTGGGCCGTGCGCGTCGACCTGGCCGCGTGCTACCGGCTGATCGCGCTGTTCGGCATGAGCGACCTGATCTACAACCACATCACGGCGCGCATCCCCGGCACCGACGATGAGCTGCTGATCAATCCGTATGGCCTGATGTACGAGGAGATCACCGCCTCCAGCCTGGTGCGCATCGACATCGAGGGCAACGTGCTGCACAACCCCGATCCCGAGCACGGCATCAACCAGGCCGGCTACGTGATCCACAGCGCGGTGCACGGCGCGCGCCACGACGTGGGCTGTGTGATCCACACCCACACCCGTGCCGGCATGGCGGTGTCGGCCATGCAATGCGGGCTGCTGCCGCTCACGCAGACCTCGATGCGCTTCGCCGACATCGCCTATCACGACTACGAGAGCGTGGCGATCGACCTCGACGAACGTGCGCGGCTGGTGGCCGACCTGGGCGACAAGGAAGCCATGATCCTGCGCAACCACGGCCTGCTGGTGGCCAGCGCCAGCATCGCGCAGGCCTTCAACAGCATGTACTGGCTGGAGATGGCCTGCAAGGCGCAGGTCGACGCGATGCACAGCGGCGTGGCGCTGCACACGCCGCCGCAGGCCGTGATCGACCGCACCTGCCATCTGTACAAGCCCACCACGCGCCGACCGTTCGGCGAGATGGAATGGCCGGCGATGCTGCGCTACCTCGATCGCCGCGACCCGGGCTTTCGCAGCTGACACGACAAGGGCGGCCCGCGGGCCGCCCTTGTCGCATCCGGCGCCGGTTCGCCCGGCGTTCAGTACTGCGCGGTCAGCGTCAGCATCACGCTGCGCGGTTCGCCGTACCAGTTGCTGCCGTTCAGGCTGCCCAGCGTGCGGTAGTACTTCTTGTCGAAGAGGTTGTTCACGTTGAGCGCGGCCGAGAGATGGGGGTTGATGCGGTAGCCGATGCGGCCGTCCCAGATCGCGTAGCCGCCCTGCTCCAGCCGGATGTCGCCCACAGTCTTGTAGTTGGCGCTCTGCAGGCGCACGCCCCCGCCGACCTCCAGCTTGTTCCACTCGCCCGGCAGGCGGTAGTTGGTCCAGACGCGGAAGATGTGCTTGGGCGTGAAGGTGCTGTAGGTGCCGCCCTCGTTGGCGCTGGGCGCGCCGGTGGCGGTGCGGTCGCGCAGGTACTTGGTCGTGTTGAAGGTGTAGCCCGCGATCACGTTCCAGCTCGGCGTGATGTTGCCGGTCAGCTCCAGCTCGAAGCCCTGGCTGCGCACCTTGCCGTCGTTGACGAAGCAGGCGCCGCCGGTGGGCGAGCCCGCGCACGGCGAGGGGTTGTTCGGGTCGGTCTGCGAACGGCCCGCCTCGACGGTGCGGAAGAACGCCAGCGAGCCGTTGAGCCGGCCGTCGAGCATGGCGCCCTTCAGGCCGATCTCATAGTTCTCGCCGGTGGCCGGGTCGAGCGGCGAACCGTCGGCCTTGTAGCTGGTGGCCTGCGAGCGGAAGATCTCCGCATAGCTCACATAGGTGGTCCAGTTCGGTGCGAGGTCGAGCGAGAGCGCGCCGTACGGCGTGAACTCGTCGCTGTCCTTGCTGCGCGTGTTCACGCGGGTCACCAGGTTGCGCGAGGTGTTGCGGTAGTTGCTCAGGCGCCCGCCCAGCGTGAGCTTGAGCGGGTCGGCCAGCGACAGCCGCAGCGAGCCGTAGAGACCGCTCTGCTCGGTGGTGGTGCGGCTGCGCGAGGGCGTGCGCGCCAGGCGCGTGGGGAAGTCGCTGTAGTCGCGCGGGTCGAAGTCATACACGTTGACCGCGGGATTGTCGGGCGTATAGAGCTTGGACGTGCTGTCGTAGTCGCGCTCCCAGTAGTTCGCGCCCACCAGGATCTCGTGGCGCTGGCCCAGCGCCTCGAACGCGCCTTCGAGCGAGGCATCCACCGAGTTCTGGATCGAGTTGCCGGTCTGGTCGAAGGCCGAGAGCGTGGCGCCCAGCCCGGTGGCGCGATTCACCGTGCCGAAGGCCGAGCCCGAGTAGTCGTGGCTGCGTTCCTGCGCGCGGGTGGCGCCCACCCGCAGGCGCCAGTCGTCGTTGAAGCGGTGGCTGATCTCGCCGAACACGGTGGTGCGCTCGAAGCGGGCGCGCGACCAGGCCGCGTTGAAGAAGGTGTCGCGCGGCAGGCCGATGTCGCCGCCATCCGAGAAGCGCGGCACGCCGCCATAGAAGGGCTTCATGCGGTTGCGCTCGTAGCTCACGCCGACGTTGGCCACGGTGTCGGGCGTGATGTCGGCCTCGAGCACGCCGTAGAACACGGTGCGCTTGGTGTTGGAGATGTCGTAGAACTCGTCGCGATCCTGATAGGCCGCGACCATGCGCCCGCGCACCGAGCCGCTGTCGTTGAGCGGGCCGCCCAGGTCGAACTCGCCGCGGTAGTTGCTCCAGGAACCGGCCGCGAGCTTGCCCGACACGGCGAACTCGCGCGTCGGGCGCTTGCGCACCAGGTTGACGGTGCCGCCCGGCTCACCGGCGCCATTGAACAGGCCGGCGGGGCCGCGCAGGATCTCGACGCGGTCGTAGATCGCCATGTCGGGCTGGGTCAGGAAGCCGCTGCCCGATTGCGTCGGCACGCCGTCGAACTGGATGTTCTCGATCTTGTAGCCGCGCGAATAGTAGGCGCGCTCGTAGCTGTTGGTGTCCTGCACCGTGATGCCGGGCGTGAGCTCCATCGCCTGGCCCAGGCTGGTGATGGCGCGGTCGTCCAGCAGCTGGCGCGTGACCACGCTCACCGATTGCGGAATCTCCTGCAGCGTCTGGGTGCGCTTGCCCAGCGTCATGGCTGGCGCGGCGTAGCTGTTGTCGCCCTCGGTCACGACGTGGTCGCTGTGCTGCCCGGTCACGGTCTGGGCCGGCAGCGTCGCCACGCCGCCCTGCGCCGGATCGGCGCGCAGGCGGTACTTGCCCTGCCCTTCCGGCACCACCAGCAGGCCGGTGCCCTGCAGCACGCGCGCCAGGCCCTGGTCCACCGAATAGCGGCCCTGCAGGCCGGCGCTCTGCTTGCCCTGCGTCAGCGCGGGGTCGATCGCGATCAGCACGTTGGCGCGGGTGCCGAACTGGCCCAGCACCTGGTCGAGCGAGCCGGCGCCGATGTCGTAGTCGCGCGCGGCGGCCACCGCGCTCTGCTGCGCCTGCGCCGGCGCCAGCGCACCGCCCAGCGAGACGGCGGCGAGCATCGCGGCCAGGACGGTCGGACGGAACAGGCGGTTCAGGGAAACGGACGGGCGGACCCGCGGCGAAGCTGCGCGGATGCGCGAAGACGGATGGGTGTGCATCGGAAAAGCCGGCGGCGGCCGGATCGGCGGGCCCGCGTCGCGGCGGTCCCCGGGTTATCTCACGCGCCTTTCGTGGCGCGGCTCACTGTGTATGAAACGCGAGCCGCGCGAATCTGCCGCGCTGTTACAACATCGTCAGGCGGCGAGCGTCACCCAGTAGCGGCTGCGGTAGACCAGCCGCAGTTGCAGCACCTGCGCGATCATCTGCAACGCCTCGTCGGTCCGGTCGAGCGGAAAGGTGCCGGAGATGGGCAGCGTCTCGATGTCGGGCTCGCAGCGCGTGAAGCCCGAGCGATAGCGCGCGAGCTCGGCCACCAGCTCGCCCAGCGGCATGCGCTCGACCGCGAGCACGCCCTGCGACCAGGCGTCGGCCATCGGCACCATCGGCCGCACGCTGTCGATGCCGTCGTCCCAGAGGTCGGCGCGCTGGCCGCCCTGCACGCGGCTGCCCGGCTGCAGGCCGCCGGGCCGCAGCCACGCGGCGCCGCGCGAGACCGACACGCGGCACTGCGCGCCCCAGGTGTCGCGCACCATGCAGCGCGCGCCGGCCTCGAGCTCGACCCGGCCGGCCCGCACCATCAACGCGAAAGGCGCCGCGGTCTCGCTCAATAGTTCGCCGCGCAACAACAGCGCGCGCGGCGTGGCGCCGGCGGGATAGAGCAGCAGTTCGGTCTGGGTGTTGAGTTCGAGCGTGACGCCCTCGGGCAGGCGCAGCACGCGCTGTTCGCCGGTGCCGGTGGCGATGCGCTGCGCCAGCGCCGGGCGGCTGCCCGCGATGCCGCCGAGGCCGAGCGTGCCGCCGGCCAGCATCAGGCCCAGCAGATCGCGGCGGCGGCGCTGGCGGCGCCGGCCCAGGTCGTCCATCGCGCTGCGCACCGCCGCGCCGTGAAGCACGCCGGCGCCGGGCAGGCGCGTCAGCCCGCAGACCCGCGTCCAGGCCGTCTCGTGGTCGGGGTGCTGGGCGCGCCAATGGCCGCACTCGCGCAGCAGGGCCGCGCCGGGGCCGGCGTCGTCGGGCTGCGACTGCAGCATCACGAAGTAGGTGGCGGCCTGTTCGATCACGCCGGCCGCGATGCGGCGGGTCGGGTCGCGGCCGGCGTCTTGCGGCGCGCCGCCGGTACCGGCGGCGTTCATGCCTGGGCCGCTCGTTCGCGAGCCGCTCATTCTTGAGCCGCTCATTCGTAGAGGGCCGCGTGGCAGTGGGCGATGGCCTTGATCATGTCCTTCTGCACCACGTTCAGCGTGAGACCCATCATCTCGGCGATGTCGCGATACGGCAGGCCGTCGAGCTGGGCATAGAGAAAGACATTGCGGGTGCGCGGCGGCAGGCCGTCGAGCACGCGCGAGACGCTGGCCAGCGCCTCGAGCACCAGCGCGCGATCCTCTGCGGAGGGTTGATGCGCCAGCGGCGCGTGCGCCAGGGCTTCGAGATAGCTGCGTTCGAGCGCGGCGCGGCGGAAGAAGTTCGCCATCAGCCGCGTGGCGACGGTGGTCAGGTAGGCGCGCGGCTCGCGCAGTCCGGGCCCGGGGCCGGCGCGCATCAGGCGTTCGAAGGTGTCTTGCGCCAGGTCGGCGGCGTGCTCGGTGTCGCCGCCCAGGCGGCGGCGCAGCAGCTCGACGAGCCAGCGATGGTGGTCCTGGTAGAGCCGCCCCACATCGGCGCTGGCGTCGGCATGGGTCGGGGCGGGAACCATCGCTGCTGGCTTTTAATAATAATGAGAATTGCTCCCAGTATAGAAGCCATCGTCGGCGCGGGCCAGCGCACGCCCCGATTTTCCGGGCTTCCGTCGGCTCGATACCACAGTCGCGGCCGTGGGCGTTGCCGCGCCGGCGCCCCTTCGTCAACAATAATAATTCTCAGTGTCACCCAGGCCCCGGCGCCGCGCATGTCTCTTCCTCCCTCCGAACGAACCGCCGTGGCCGCGCTGTACGCGACGCACCAAAGCTGGCTGCAGGGCTGGCTGCGCCGCCGTCTGGGCTGCGCCCACGACGCCGCCGACCTGACGCAGGACACCTTCATGCGGCTCATGACGGGCCGCCAGTTGCAGGCGCTGCGCGAACCGCGTGCCTTCCTGACGACGCTGGCGCAACGGGTGTTGATCGACTTCTGGCGCCGCCGCGAACTCGAACGCGCCTACCTCGACAGCCTGGCCGCCCTGCCCCTGGCGCATGCGCCGTCCGAGGAAGATCGCGCGCTGGTGCTGGAAGCGCTCACGCAGATCGACCGCATGCTGGCGCGGCTGCCGGCCAAGGCGCGCGCCGCCTTCCTGCTGAGCCAGCTCGACGGCCTGAGCTACCCGCAGATCGCCGAGCGGCTGGGCGTGGCGGAGATCAGCGTGCGTCGCTACATGAAGCAGGCCATCGCCGCCTGCGTCGCGGCACGCACCCAGGACGCGCCGGCATGAGCCCGGCCCGCCAGGTTGCGGCCGATCCGCTGGACCGCGCCATCGACTGGATGGTGCTGCTCGAATCCGGCCAGGCCAGCGAGGCCGATCGCGCGTCGTTTTCCGCCTGGGTGGGCGACGACCCGCGCCACGCGCAGGCCTGGCAGACCGTGAGCGGCGCGGTCGCCGGCACGCTGGCGCCCGTGCGCGGGCCGCAGGCCGGCGCCGCGAGCGCCGCGCTGCGCCAGCCCGTCTCGCGCCGCAAATGGATGCTGGGCGCGGGCGCCCTGCTGCTGGCGGGCGGCGGCGCCTGGGTCGCCAACCGCCGCACGCCGCTGGCCACGCTCGCCGCCGACCTGCGCACCGACACCGCCCAACGGGCCCGCTACGACCTGGACGACGGCTCGGCGCTGACGCTGAACGCACGCTCGGCCGCCGATGTGGATTTCAACGACAGCGAGCGGCGCGTCTGGCTGCGCGCGGGCGCCCTGCTGGCCGAGGTGGCGGCGGACGCGCGCCACGCGCCACCCCGCCCCTTCGTGGTGGCCACCGCACACGGCGAGGTGCATGCCGGGCCGGCGCCGGGCGCGGCCTTCGCCGTCGAACGCGGCGACGCGGGCAGCCTGGTCACGGTCCTGCGCCGCACGGTCGAGGTCTGGAGCCAGGGCGCGCGCGCCGCGCTCGGCGCGGGCGAGGCGCTGCGCCTGGATGCGGCCGGCGCGGGCGAGGCCATGGCGGCCAGCGCCTGGCGCGCCGCCTGGCACGACGGCATGCTGATCGTGCGCGACGAGCCGCTGGAGAACGTGATCGCGGCGCTGCGCGACTATCGCAGCGGCTGGATCCGCCTGAGTCCGCAGGCCGCGCGGCTGCGGGTGCTGGGGGCCTTCCCGCTGGACGACACCGACGCCGCGCTCGACGCCCTGGCACAGACGCTGCCCATCGTGGTGCGGCGCCACGGCGGCTGGCTGGTGACGATCGACGCGCGCGCGGCATGATCGGATCCGGCGCGCTCGTCCGACATACCTGCTGAGACCTCACTCACAGGAGAATCCGCATGACCCCGCGTTTGCGCGCCGCCGCCCTGTCGGCGGCGCTGGCCGGCCTCGCCGCCCCTGCCCTGCACGCCCAGTCCGCCCCGACCCGGTCCTACGACCTGCCGGCCGCGCCGCTGGCCGACACCCTCACCGAGCTGGCGCGCGCCAGCGGCCGCACCCTGTCCGTCGACCCCGCGCTGGTGGCCGGCCGCCGCGCGCCGCCCGTGCGCGGCACCTACAGCGCCGAGCAGGCCGTGCGCCAGGCGCTGGTGGGCACCGGCCTGGAGCTGGTCGTCACGCCCAACGGCACGCTCAGCCTGCGGCCCGCCCCGCAGGGCCAGGCCGACACGCTGGAGCCGGTGCAGGTGGTGGCGACGCGAGAGACCGCCTTCGGTCACGTGGACGGCTACGTGGCGCGCCGCAGCTCGGCCGGCATGAAGACGGACGCGGCGCTGGTCGAGACGCCGCAGTCGGTCTCGGTGGTCACGAGCGACCAGATCCGCGACGTCAAGGCCAGCTCGCTGGCCGATGCGCTGGACTACACCCCCGGCTTCTCGTCGCAGGCCCAGTCGTTCTCGCGCATGGTGGACGACTTCATGCTGCGCGGCTTCAATGTGGCGACCGGCAACAGCGGCATGCTGCGCGATGGTCTCAAGCTGCAGTCCAGCGTCTACGACGGCGGCCAGGAGCCCTACGGCCTGGAGCGGATCGAGGTGCTGCGCGGCGCCTCGTCGGTGCTGTACGGCCAGCTCAGCCCCGGCGGCGTGGTCAATGCCGTGAGCAAGCGCCCCACCGACACGCCGGTGCGGGAACTGAACGCGGAGTTCGGCTCCTATGACCGGCGCCAGATCTCGGGCGACTTCGGCGGGCCGCTGTCTCAGGATGGCGCGTGGAGCTACCGGCTGACGGGCCTGGCGCGCGAAGCCAACAACTGGATGGACCACACCCCCGACGACCGCCAGTACCTGGCGCCGTCGTTGCGCTGGCAACCTTCGGCCGCAACCTCGGTCACGCTGATGGCCACCTACCAGCGCATCCGCACCCGCTTCGCCGCGCCGCTGCCCGCGGCGCAGACGCTCAACGGCAAGATCCCGCGCGACTTCTTCGTCGGCGAGCCGGACTTCGACCGCTACGACATGGACACCAAGACCATCGGCTACGCGTTCGAGCACGCCTTCAACGACCAGGTGAAGCTGCGCCAGGCGGCGCGCTACTTCGAGGCCGAGGGCAACTGGGACTACCTGTCGTTCGGCGCCCTGCTGCCCAACGGCTCGGTGCGCCGCGGCGTGGTGAGCCGCGACGAGCGCTCCAGCGGCGTCGCCACCGACACCTCGCTCGAATGGAAGGTCGACACCGGCCCGGTGTCGCACACGCTGCTCGCCGGCGTCGACTACTACCGCAGCCGCTACGACTCGCACCGCCGCAATGGCGCCGTCGCGCCGCTCAACAGCATGTACGACCCGGTGTACGGCGCCGTGCCCGTGATCGACACGGTCAACGACTACGGCTTCGCGACCCGCGGCGAGGCGCTCGGCCTGTACCTGCAGGATCAGATGAAGCTGCAGGACAAGTGGGTGCTGGTGCTGGGCCAGCGCCAGGACTGGGCGCGCAGCACACAGCGCAGCTTCACGACGGACGCCAACACGCGCTCGAACGACAGCGCCAACACGGGCCGCGCCGGGCTGGTGTACCTGGCCGACAACGGCCTCGCGCCGTACGTGAGCGCAAGCCAGTCGTTCGCGCCCACGCTGGGCGCGAGCCGCGACAGCACGCCGTTCAAGCCGACCAAGGGCACGCAGTACGAGATCGGCCTGCGCTACGAGCCGCCCGGCGGCGACATGATGCTGTCGGCCGCGGTGTATGACCTGACGCAGCGCAACGCGCTCACCGTCGACCCGACCGACCCGACCTACTCGGTGCAGACCGGCAAGGTGCGGTCGCGCGGCCTCGAGCTCGAGGCCCGCGCGCACGTGGGCGCGGCCAGCTTCACCGCCACCTACGCCTACACCGACGCGCGCACCACCCGCAGCAACGACCCGCTGCTGCAGGACCAGCGCGTGGCGCTGGTGCCGCTGCACGGCGCCTCGCTCTGGGCCGACTACGACTTCACGAAGCTGGGCGCCGAGGGCCTGACGCTGGGCCTGGGCGCGCGCTACGCGAGCAGCAGCAACATCCCGGGCTACGCCGATCGCGACGCGCCGGGCTACCTGCTGTTCGACGGCATGGCGCGCTACGACTTCGGCGCGCTGTCGCAGACGCTCAAGGGCCTGAGCCTGACCGTGAACGCGCGCAACCTGTTCAATCGCGGCTACGTGTCGTGCTCGGCCGCCGGCGGCTGCCGCTACGGCGCGCCGCGCCTGCTCTACGCCACCATGAGCTATCGCTGGTAATCAGGCGGCGGCCGTGGAGCCACGGCCGCCCGCCGCTCAGCGCGCCAGCAGGATGGGCTCGCGCGTGCCGTAGCCCTCTTCGCCGTAGACCATGCCCGGCAGCGGCGTGTGGTTGCGCGCGCACGCGTTCCAGAGCGATTCCACCCATTCCATCGCGGTGTCGACGATCGTATCCTGCACGTCGAAATCGGTTTCGCCCGGCGCGAACATCGGCACCTCGGGCTCGACGCCGCGCTCGGTGTGGCGCACGTCGAACAGGTAGCGATGCGGCTCGACGGCGCGGTTCAGCACGAACAGGTCGGGGCCGTCGAGGCTCGCCACGATCGAGAACGTGCCTTCGCCGTCCTGGTCGGGGTGGATCGCGAAATGGATCTCGCGCGCCCGCTCGGGCAGCGCGGCGATGAGGGCCAGCAGCGTCGCGCGCGCGGCGTCGCGGTGCTGATCGAGGATGGCCAGCAGGGCCTGGCGGTAGTCGGCTTGTGTCATGCGGCGAGGCTACCGCAGGCCGGCGGCGCTGCCAAGCGGCGGCGGCCACCGGCACCGCCCCACCGGCCGCCGCGCCAGACGGTTGCACGCACAACCGGCCGGCCGGTGCGCGACAACCTGTAGACACAGGAAAAACCCCGCAACACCTCCGCGCCGCCGCGGCCGGGGCGCCGCGCTAAGATGGCCGCGCGTTTGATCGGCCGGTTGCGGCCGTGCCTCGTTGCCCGGACGCGCTGCGCCCGGGCGTGCCAAGGACTCCATGAAACAGCCCCTCTTGCTCGCCGCCCTGCTGGCCGCGGGCGTGGCCGGCGCGCCGGCCCATGCCGCGACGCACGACCTGGTCTATTACCCGCCGGAAGGCGTGCACATGCTGGTGGATCACGCCGATGGCGCGCCCTGGTGCGCCGCGACGCTGAACCTGCGCATCGTGCAGTACGGCGTCGCGGCCATGCCGGTGACGCCGGTGGTGATGTTCCGCACCGCCGCCACGCTCGAGGACCAGTGCCCGCAGGCCGAGCGGCTGCGCTGGGTGCGCACCGACATCCTGGGCAATGTGGTGCAGACCGGCACGGCCGAGCGCGCCCATCAGTGGCGCATCGAGAACGTGAGCGCCGTGGCGCCCGGCACCGCGCCGATCCCCTACCGGATCACCGAGGGCGCCGACTGGCGCAAGACGGAGGCGCGCGTGCGTCGCGAACAGATCGAGCGCGCCGAGCACAACCTGAAGCGCTACGACAGCCTGGCGCAGGCCGAACCGCGCACCCTGCTGTCCCGGCTCCAGCTGGTGCCGCAGTTCGAGCCGGTGCTGGGCATGGGCTATTCCGACATGCTGCGCGGCAAGCCCTTCGGGGTCCGCCAGGTGGTGCGCGTGCAGGGCGCCGAGGGCGAGGACGCGCGCGTCGACTGGCCCTACGAGATGCGGCTGACCGGCGCGGCGAACCTGGGCGCCGGCTGGTACTTCCTCTATGGCCAGATGACCGTCGATCCCGAGCAGCGCGACGGCGAAGGCCTGCCGCTCACGCGCGTGCGGCCGGGCCCGACCCCGCCCGTGCCCTGCGTGCAGGACGGCTGCGCCGAGCTGATGACGCCGCTGGCGGTGGTGCGGCTGGAGACCGCGCTGCCGGACTGGTCGCCCGAGCTCGCGCGCGCCATCATCGCCGAGGCCCGCGAGCCGCTGCCGGCACCGACCGAACCCGCCACGCCGGCCGAGCCGGGCGTCGCGCCCGACGCCCCGCTGGCGCCGGCCCGCTGAAGGACCCCGACCATGACCCGCTCCCGCAAACTGTGGCTGGCCGCCGGCCTGGGCGTCGTCGCCCTCGGCATCGCCGCCTGGGCCGCCGCGCCCGCCTACTATTCGCACCGTGCCGAACAGCAGCTGCGCAGCTACCTCGACGCGCATGGCAATCCGGCGCAGATCAAATGGGCGTCGCTGCGCGCGGCGCCCTGGCAGCCGACCGTGCTGACCGGCGTGACGCTGGGCTGGGCCGACCGCGTCGCCATCAGCATCGCCCGCGTCGAAGTGCATGACCTGCTCGACCAGGCCGAGCATCACCGCGGCGACGTCTCGCTGCACGACGTGCGCATCATGGACGACGACGTGCCGCCGCCCGGCGACCCGCTGGTGGCGGCCCTGCTGCCGGTCCTGACCGTGAACACCGCGCTGCCGCCGGCGGAGATCCGCGGCAAATGGGACTACCTGCCCAAGGACGACAAGGCCAGCCTCGGCCTGGTGGTCGACCAGCCCACCGGCTTCAGGCTGTCGCTCGACCTCGACCTGTCTCAGGTCAACGACGCCGCCGCCGTGTTCCGCGGCGACACGCTGCGCAAGTCCACCGCCGAGGGCTATGGCCTCACGCCCGATCCCATGCTGATGATGCCGCTCGCCCAGGTGAAGGTGCACGCCGTGGATGCGCGCTTCCAGGATCAGGGCATGGTGGGCAATCTGGTGAAGCTCTACAAGCGCATGAACTTCACCGTGCTGCCCGATGGCACCGATCCCGGCCAGCAACGCAGCGCGCTGCTCGAGCAGCTGAACCAGAAACGGGTGCAGCGTTGCCAGAAGAGCCCGGAGATGGAGGCCTTCGCCGATGCCGCCGGGGCCTGCCACGCGCTCGGCGAATTCATCGCGGGCAAGGCGCCCGCGCTCGCGCTGAGCGCGAAGAGCGCGGCGGGCGTCACGCCGATGTCGATCTACGAGACCAGCCTGAAGCAGCCCACCCGCGCCTTCGTGCCGCTCGCGCCGGTGCTCACGAACTGAGCCGCGCGCGCCGCGCCCGGGCCGGACCCGGGCGGCGCGGGCGCGCCGGTTCAGTCGATCACGGCGCCGGCGGTGCGCACCACCTTGCCCAGGCGCTCGTATTCCTCGTTGGAGAAGGCACGCAGGCCCTCGCGCGTGGTCGGCGCCGGTTGCGCGCCGCGCGACTCAAGCTGGGCCCGCATCTCGGGTTGCGCCAGCACCTTGTGCACGGCGGCGTTGAGGCGGTCCAGCACCGCCGCCGGCGTGCCCTTGGGCGCGTAGAGCGCGTCCCAGGCGAAGAAGGCATAACCCGGCACGCCCGCTTCGGCCACGGTGGGGATCTCCGGATTGGAGGCCAGCCGCTCGCGGGTGGTGACCGCCAGCGCACGCAGGCGCTGCGCCTTGATCTGCGGCGCGACGTTGGGCATCACGTCGATCAGGATCGACAGGCGCCCGCCCATCAGGTCGGTCATCGCGGCGGCGCCGCCCTTGTACGGCACGTGCACGATGTTGACCCCGGCCATCTGCTTGAGTTGTTCGCAGGCCAGGTGCGAGGTGGTGCCGTTGCCGGCGGAGCCACAGGTGAGCATGCCGGGCTTGGCGCGCGCCGCGTCGAGCACGTCCTTCAGGCTGCGATAGGGGTCGGCCGGATTGACCACCACCGCGGCCGCGATCGTGGTCAGTCGCGAGATCGGCTCGAAGTCGTCGCGCGAGAAGCCGGGGGTCTTGTAGAGCCAGTGGTTGATCGCCTGCGTGCCGTTGGTGGCGTAGGCCAGGGTGTAGCCGTTGGGCTCGGCGCGCGCCGCGGTGGCGCTGCCGATGTTGCCGCCCGCGCCGGGGCGGTTCTCGATCACGATGGTCTGGCCGAGCTCGCGCATCAGCGGCTCGCTGACCAGGCGCGCCAGCGTGTCCGCGCCGCCGCCGGCGGGGAACGGCACGATCAGGTTGATCGGGCGGGTGGGCCAGGTTTCGGCGCCGACGGCACTGCTGGCCGGCGCGCTCATGACGATACAGGCGGCGATGCTGGCCGCCCACAGGGCGGCGGGTGATCTGGCGAACTTCATGTCGTTGTCTCCTCGAGGTTGCCGTCGGCCTTGTCCCGGCCTTCCGGTCTGCATAAAAGCACGGGCGGCGGCGCCGCCCGCGCAGGTTCAGTAGACGCCCGCGGCGCCACTGGAGGCGGCGCGTCCATGCCGCGCCGCCAGATCGGTGGCCGCCCGCGCCAGCAGCGTGGCGTCCACGCCGACCGCCGTGAACAGGCTGCCGCATTCGATATACCGGTCGGCCAGCGTGGCATCGCTCACCAGGATGCCGGCCGCCTTGCCGTGATGCCGGATCCGCGCCAGCGCGGCCTCGATGATCTCGCGCATGGCCGGATCCCCGGGCCGCCCGCGATAACCATAGTCGGCGGCCAGGTCGGCCGGGCCGATGAACACGCCATCGACGCCCGGCACCGCACAGATCGCGTCGAGCGCCTCGATGCCGCGCCGCGTCTCGACCTGCACCAGCGTGCACATCGCCGCGTCCGCTTCGTCGAGGTAGTCCGGCAGCCGGTTCCAGCGCGAGGCGCGCGCGAGCGCGCTGCCCACGCCGCGGATGCCGGCCGGCGGGTAGCGCATGGCGGCCACGGCGGCGGCGGCCTCCTCGGCGCTCTGGATCATGGGAATCAGCAGCGTGCGCGCGCCGAGGTCGAGCAGGCGCTTGATCTCCACCGGATCGTTCCAGGCCGGCCGCACCACGGGTTCGAGCGGATAGGCGGCCAGCGCCTGGAGCTGCGCCAGGATCGAGTCGAGCGTGTTGGGCGCATGCTCGCCGTCGATCAGCAGCCAGTCGAAGCCGGCGCCGGCCACCACTTCGGCGGCGTAGCCGTTGGCCAGGCCCAGCCACAGGCCGATCTGCGATTCGCCGCGCGCGAGCGCGGCCTTGAAGGGATTGGAAGGGGTCTGCATGATGCTCACTCGAAGCGGCAGCTCACGGCGCCGAGCGGGCCGTAGTCCACATGGAACACATCGCCACGCTCGGCATACACCGGCCGCGTGAACGAACCGCTCAGCACGATCTGGTCGCGTTCCAGGCCCACGTCGTGGTCGGCCAGCCGGTTCGCCAGCCACACCACGCCGTTGGCGGGATGGTTCAGCACGCCGGCGGCCAGCCCGGTCTCCTCGATCACGGCATTGCGCGACAGGATCGCGCCCACCCAGCGCAGGTCGACCTCGTTGACGCGCACCGGGCGGCCGCCCATCACCACGCCCGCGTTCGCGGCATTGTCGGCGATGGTGTCGTACACCTTGCGCGGCCGGCGCGACTCGGGATCGATCTGGTGCGAGCGCGCGTCGATGATCTCGAGCGCGGGAATCACGTAGCGCACCGAGTCCAGCACGTCGAACAACGTGACGCCGGGGCCGCGCAGCGGGTTGTCCAGGATGAACGCGAGCTCGACCTCGAGGCGCGGCACGATGAAGCGGTCGCGCGGGATGGCGCTGCCGTCGTCGAACAGCATGTCGTCGAGCAGCGCGCCGAAGTCGGGCTCGTCGATCTGCGACGACAGCTGCATCGCGCGCGACGTGAGCCCGATCTTGTGGCCGACCAGGCGGCGGCCTTCGGCCTGCTTGAGCGCGACCCAGCGGCGCTGGATCGCATAGCCGTCGGCGATGTCCATGTCGGGGTGGTCGAGCGAGACCTGGCGGATCTGCGTGCGCGTGCGCTCGGCCTCGTGCAGGCGGCGGGCGATCGCGTCGATGGTGGTGGCGGCTAGGGCCATGGGTAACCTCGGTGGGATGAGAGGGGATGCGTTCAGCGTGCGGCCGGTTCGGGCGGCAGGTGGCGGTGGCTGGTCTTGCTCGCGATGCGCCAGCCGGCGGCCTCGGCCACCAGCTCGTCGACGCAGGCGCGGATCGCGACCAGGCGCGGCGCGGCATCGGCCGGCCCGCCGTCGGTGCGGCTCTCGTAGGCCAGCAGATAGAAGCGCACGCGCACCCGGCCGGGACCGAGGGATTCGGTCCGCAGGTTGGTGACGATGTGGGCGGTCTCGCGCGCCGGGTCGCGTTCGGCCAGCGCCGCGGCCACGGCCTGCGGGCCGACCAGCGCGCGACCCTGCCGCTGCCACACGCCGTCGCTCGCCATCATGGCGGCCACCGCGTCGTGGCGGCGCTGGTCGAGCGCGGCGAAGAAGGCCAGCACCTGCTGGCCGGCGGCCTGGCAATCCAGGGCGTTGCGATCGTTCATGCCGTCATCTCCGTCAGTCGCGCGGCCGCGTGCTCCGGCGCGTCGCATGGCTCGAAATCCGCGAGCGGCGCCACGGCGCCCTGCTCGACCCATTTGCGCGCGCCGCGAAAGTCGCGGCCCGCATCGATGCCGACCGCGGCCACGGCCGCGCCCTCCGCATCGACGCCCAGATACAGCGCGCCGCCGCCAGCCGTGTCACGCCGCAGCGTGCGCGCGGCCAGCTGCGGAAAGCCCGCGATCTGGATCATGTGTTCGTATTGCTCCGACCAGACCAACGGCAGCGGGGCATACGCCACCGGCTCGCCCAGCATGGACAGCGCCGCCGCCACGCCCTGGTCCTGCGCGTTCTGCCACGACTCCAGCCGCAGGCCGTCGGGCACGCGCGGATGCGTCAGCAGCGCCACGTCGCCGGCGGCGTAGATGTGCGGATCGGAGCTGCGACAGGCCGCATCGACCCGCACGCCGCGCGCGCAGTCCAGCCCCGCGGCGCGCGCCAGCGCGTCGTTGGGCTGCATGCCCACGCCCAGCAGCACCAGGTCTGCCGCGATGCCCGTGCCGTCCGCCAGCCGCAGCCGCACGCCGTCGGCCGTCTGTTCGAGCGCGGCCAGGCCGCGACCCAGCAGCACGTCCACGCCGGCCGCTTGATGGCGTTGCAGCAGCTGCGCCGACACCGGCGCCATCACGCTGCGGCCGCACAGGCGCGGGCCGGCCTCGATCACGCTGACCGCGCAACCCAGCGCACGCGCGGTGGCCGCGGTTTCGAGACCGATCCAGCCGCCGCCGACGATGGCCACGCGCGGCTGCCCGGCGAGCGCCTGGCGCAGGGCCTGCGCGTCGTCGAGCGTGCGCAGCGTGCGCACGCTGGGATGGTCCAGCCCCGGCAGCGCGGGGCGGCACGGGCTGCCGCCGGTGGCCAGCAGCAGCTTGTCGTAGCCGAGCTCGCGCCCGTCGGCACAGCGCAGCAGGCGGCGCGCCGGATCGATCGCCACGGCGGCCAGGGCCGGCAGGAATTCGATGTCGAGCGCCCGCAGCTGCGCTGCGCCCAGCAGCTCGGCCTCGGCCGCCGTGCTGGCGCCGCTGAGCAGGCCCTTGGACAGCGGCGGCCGCTCGTAGGGCGCATGGACCTCGTCGCCGCACAGCACGATGCGGCCGGCATGGCCGCGCTCGCGCAGGGTGCGCGCCGCCCACGCGCCGGCCTGGCCCGCGCCGACGATCACCAGGGTGGCGGGCGTGCTCATGCCTCGGCCCGCAGGAACACGGTGCCGTCCTCGACCCGCACCTCGTAGCAGCGCAGATCGGTGGTGACCGGCGGACATTGATGCTTGCCGCTGGCGATGTCGAACACGCCCTGGTGCAGCGGGCACTCCACCGTGCCGTCCTCGACCCAGCCTTCCGCCAGGCTGGCGTTGCCGTGCGGACACTTGTCCTGCGTGGCGCAGACCTTGCCGTCCAGGTCGTAGAGGCAGACCGCCTCGCCCTCCAGCATCACGCGCAGCGTGTGCGTGTCGGGCGAGATGTCCTGCACCAGCGCGACCGGCTTCCAGATGTCGGTATCGACCATGATCAGAACCCCATTGCCTGGCGGTAATACTGATAGAACGAGCGGATCAGCACCTCGGTCACCATGTAGTCGGCCGGCTCGGTGTCGCGCCCGCCCATCTCGACCACGCCGCGCGCGTCCGGATAGCCGGTCACGCCGATCTGGCATTGCGTCAGCATTTCGCTGTCGTCCATCGAGACGAAGCCGGCCGGGCCGAGCAGGTTGGCATGCTTGAGCCGCAGGCGCGTCATTTCCTCGTCGTCGTCTTCATAGCCGTAGTAGGTGAACACCAGCTCGTGTTCGGTGGGGCTGCGCGGGATCACGTGGCGGGTCTTGAGCGAGTTGGCCTGGATGCCGAACTGCGCCGCCGGGAACACCCAGGCGCCGCCCACGCGGCCGCGGTTGAACTCGGCGCGCGGCGTCACGGTTTCGAGGTCCAGCAGCTCCAGGTCGTTGCGGAAGCGGCTCATCTCGGAGGTGGCCTCGGTGACCTTCTTGCCCTCGTTGTGCGACACCATCACGCTGTGCGCGCCCCCGCCGGTGGGAATGCATTCCGACTTGGAGTCGGCGCGCCACAGGCCGAAGGTGATGTAGAACGTGTGCAGCAGCGTGGCGTGATACGGATCCTTGAGGTTCTCGAGGTACATCTTCCAGTTGCTGGGAATCAGCTGGCGGCTGTAGCCCAGCAGCTTGAGCTTCTTGCCCGGCAGCATGTGGTCGATCTCGGCCAGCACCTCGGCGCCGCAGAACTCCTCGAAGCTGGGCGCGTCTTCCGCGAAGGTGGCCCAGATCGAGCCGCCGCGGTTGACGCTGCGCAGCTTGCGGATGCCGTTCTGCTTCGGGTCGAAGTCACGCGGCATGCCGCCCTTGCCCATGGCGCCGCGGCGAAACGGCACGCCCTGGAGATTGCCGTTGAGGTCGTAGTTCCACTGGTGATAGGGGCAGGTGAAGTCCTTCACGCGACCGGTGTTCTGCCAGCAGATCTGGGCGCCGCGGTGGGCGCAGCGGTTCTCGAGCACGGCGATCTCGCCGCTCTCGGTGCGCACCATCACGACCGGGCTGGTGCCGATCCAGTTGCGCTTGTAGCAGCCGACCTCGGGCACCTCGCACTCCAGGCCGACGTAGTTCCAGGTCTTGCCGTTGAAGAAGATGTCCATCTCCTTCTGGAACACGGCCGGGTCGGTGTAGACCCAGTTCGGAATGCGGGTATGGCCCTCGGCGGGCCAGCGCCGCTCGATGTGGATGGGTTGCTCGGCGGCGGCCGGCGCGTGCGAGGCACAGGCCTCGTGGGATTCGGTGTGGGTGCAGGTCATGGCGGATTCCGAAAATCAGATGGGCACGATCAGCGAGGTGCGCACGCGGTAGTTGTCGTAGACGCAGTCGCGGCTGGCCAGGCGCCAGCCGGCGTCGGTCTTGCGCCAGGTGTCGAGGTAGCGGCCCACCATGTTCAGGCTGGGCTCGCGGTCGGACAGCGATTCCATGATGGCGAAGTTGGCCTGCGCCACGACGTGCTCGCCGCGCTGCTCGCGCACCGTCACGCCGCTGATGAAATGCCGCAGCGAACGCGGTTCGAACATGGTGGTCTCGCGCAGCGCCGTGACCCGATCCTTCAGCATGTTCTTGTTCATGCAGTAGATCAGGCCCAGCGGCAGGCCGGCGTCGTGGTTTTCGCGCGAGAGCACGCGGTAGTGGCAGTCTTCGGTGAAGAAGCCGGGCCAGGCTTCGAGGTCGCCGTCATCCAGGCACAGCGCGTAGTCTTCGTACAGGTCGCGCAGTTCGGCGCGCAACGCGCGCGGGGAGAGATCGTCGGGCTGGGGCATGTCGATGGATATCCTTGCGATGGGCGTCAGCGCGCGGCGGCCAGCTGGGCGCGGTTGCTTTCGAAACCGCCCTGGCTGCCGAGCGCGAGAATGGGTTCCTGCATCCGTTCCTGCCAGATCAGCGACTCCATCGCGATCTGCAGCGGATGGTCCTGGACCGTGAGCGACGAGGTCGTGCTGTTCTTGGTGTGGTGCGAGTGCATGGCCCAGCCGGGCGCCGACAGGATCAGGTCGCCGGCCTTCCAGTCGAGCCGCACGCCATTGACCTTGCTGTAGCCCTCGCCGCGCAGGTAGTAGTTGATGGCCGACGAGCTGTGCCGGTGCGGCACGTGATGGTTGTCCGGCGGCGAGCTCGAGATCGTGGCGAAGAAACTGTGGGTGGTGCCGATGCGCCGTTCGGTGGCGGGGTTGTAGAGCACGAACAGGCGCCGGCCGTTGTAGCCGCGCGCGATGTCTTCCACCGACGGCAGGTGTTCGGCCACGCTGGCGTAGGGCCAGTGCAGCGCCTTGGACTCCAGCACGTCGATGTCGATCAGCCACTCGTAGCCCAGCAGGCGCGCGCCGTCGGCGCCCACCGCGGTGTTCAGGGCCAGGTCGCGCGCGCGGGCCGCGCCCGGCGCGGGCCCCTCGCGCCGCGTGGTGTTGGCGTCGGAGGGGGCCACGTCGCCCTCGAACTCCTCGACGAAATGCACCTCGAGCTTCTCCAGCAGCGGCGCGTTGGAATACGACAGCCGCACCCAGGGCGTCTTGCCTTCGTTGCGGTAGCGGTGCACCTGCATCGACGGCGTGTTCCACACGTCCCACTTGCCGATGGAAAAGGAACGGCCGCCGACCGTGGCCCCCCCTTCCCCGCTGATACAGATCTCCAGCATGTTGGAGTTCTTGCGCAGGTTCAGCGTGCTTTCCCCCGGATTGACCACGTTGATCGTGACATCGGTGCCCGGCGCGAGGCCCAGGCCGGGCGCGGTGGCCTCGGGATGCACGATCAGGCTGGCACGGCGGCCGTTGGCCGGACGCGGCGCGTCGATCAGGCGCTCGATCTCGCGATCGATGTCTTCCTTGGCAATCACGATCGACGGCCACATATTCTGTTGCCGGGGTGCGGCCCCGCTCACGTCCACGAACATCTCGTTCTCCTCTGCACCGGCGGGCCCTGCCCGCCGCATCCTTGTTTGTGCGACCGGCCCTCAGCGCGCCAGCAGCAGGTTCTCGCGGGTCTGCGGCGCCAGCCGCTGGCCCAGGTCGCGTTCGCACGCGGCCTCGTACACCACGCGCGCCAGCGCCAGGTCCGACAGGCCCATGCCCATGCCCTTGAACAGCGTCATGCGCGCCCCGTCCGGGCGCTTCGCCGATGCCGGGTCCGCCAGCAGGTCGGACAGCACCGCCACGCCCTGCCACGGCTCGGCGCCGCTGCCGTAGCGTTCGCGCAGCTCGCGCGAGCCACGCCGCGCGTTCTCCAGGTCGTCGACCACCACCAGGTCGGCGCGCTCGAACACGTCCTGCGCAAACTCGGCCTTGGCCGGCAGGATCGCGCCCACGGCATTCAGGTGGCGGCAGTCGCGCAGCGCGGCGCCGTCGACGAAGGGCTGCTCGGCGCGCGTGATGAGGGTCACGATCGCGGCGCCGTCGAGCGCCTGCGCCAGGCTGTCGGCCGCCTCGATCGCGAAGCCGTAGCGGCCCTGGGCCGCGCGCACGAAGGCGGCGCGCTTGTCCGGCGTGGGGCTGTAGACCCGCACGATCTCCGGCGTGCGCACCGCCGCCAGCGCGGCCAGTTGCGTGACGGCCTGCGGGCCGGTGCCGATCAGCGCGGCGGGCGCGCTCGTATCCGGAGCCAGCGTGCGCGTGGCCAGGCCGGTGATGGCGGCGGTGCGCAGCATGCCCAGCGCACGCGCCTCGATCACGGCCAGCAGCGTGCCGCGGGTCGCGTCGAACAGCGTGAATACCGAGCCGCCGCCCTGCCGCGTGTGGACCCAGGTCTTGAAGCCGCAGACGCCGCCCTCGCCGGTCATGACCGAGCCCAGCGCATGCATGGAGCTGCCCTCGCCCCAGGTCGCGAGCGCCTTGGGCACGTTGCGCGCCTGGCCGCGGCCCTGCAGCGCCAGCGTGTCGGCCAGCGCATCGATGGCGCGCGGCATGTCGAGAACGCCGACCACGTCGGCCTCGGAGAGATATCGCATCGGGTTCGTCATCACGTCGCCTGGTTGTCGGATTGGGGTTCGTCCACCACCGGATTGCTCAGGCGGCCCACGCCGTCGATCTCCACCTCGAAGCGGTCGCCGGCCCGCAGGAAGCGCGGCGGCTGACGGGTGGCGCCCACGCCCTCGGGCGTGCCGGTGGCGATCACGTCGCCCGGCGCCAGTGGGGTGAAGCTGCTGATGTAGGCGATCAGGGTGGGGATGGAGAAGATCAGGTCGGACACGGCGCCGTCCTGCATCAGCTCGCCGTTCAGATACGAGCGCACCCGCAGCGCGGCGGGGTCGGGCACCTCGTCGGCCGTGACGAGCCAGGGGCCGAGCGCGCCGGAGCGCTCGAAGTTCTTGCCGGGCGTGACCTGCGCGTTGTGCTTCTGGAAGTCGCGCACCGAGTTCTCGGCCATGCAGGTGTAGCCGGCCACGTGTTCGAGCGCGCGCGCCGCCGGGATATGACGTCCGCCGCGGCCGATTACGACCGCCAGCTCGGCCTCGAAATCGAGCTTTTCCGAGGCGAGCGGGCGCCACACCGGCTGCCCCTCGCCCACCAGCGAGTCGGCATAGCGGGCGAACACCGAGGGATGCTGCGGCAGCTCACGGCCCGCTTCGCGCACGTGACGGCCGTAGTTCAGGCCCACGCACAGGATCTTGCGCGGCGCCACCACCGGCGCCAGCCATTGCAGCCCCGTACAGGACAGCAGGGTGTCGGCCTCGCGCGCGGCGCGCGCCAGCGCCTCGGGTCCGGCGGCCAGCGCGCTGACCACGTCGGGCCAGGCCGTCATGAGCCGGATCTGCTCGCCCTCCCGGATGCCCCAGGCCGGCGCGCCGGCATGCATGAAGCTTTGAAGCCGCATCGTGTCTCCTCCAGATCATTCGATCGCGTCGCACGCAGAAAAACATTCGCGATGTTCTATTGCATGCAATGTTGGCGTTATTTTGGATTTCGTCCGCCGTTTTCGGGATTATTGCATGCATTTTTGATCTTGGACAAGCTTTTTACTGATGCGCGATGCCGCATTGCATGCAATTAGCCGCTACACTAGGCGCGCTGAAGGAACCGGACCGCTATGGCCGCACAAATCGACAAAGTCATCTCTGAACTGCGCGACATGATTCTCTCGGGCGAGCTGGCCCCGGGCGAACGCGTGGTGGAACTGCAGTTTTCCGCACGCCTGGGCGTGTCGCGCACGCCGCTGCGCATCGCCATGACCGAGCTGGAGAAGGAGGGCCTGCTGGAGCGGCTGCCCTCGCGCGGCTTCCGCGTGCGGGCATTCACCGTCGACGAGATCGGCGACGCGGTGGAGGTGCGCGGCGTGCTGGAGGGCATGGCCGTGCGGCTGCTGGCCGAACGCGGCGCGACGCCGGAGGTGCTGGCCAGCCTCACCGAAGCGGTCGAGGCGGGGCGCCAGCTGCTGGCCCCCGCGGCGCGCGACCCGCACGTCACCGTGGACGCGCGCGCCTGGGGCAGGATCAACCAGCGTTTCCACGACATCCTGTGCCAGGCCGCGAACAACCGGGCGCTGCTGTCGGCGCTGGAACACAACAACAAGACGCCGCTCGCCGGCCCCGCCGCGCTCACGCTGCCGTCCACGCCCTCGCTGGTGGAGACGCCCTATGTGCTGCGCGCGCAGGCCGACCACGAAGACCTGCTGCGCGCCATCAAGCGGCGCGAGTCCGCGCGGGCCGAGAGTCTGATGCGCGAGCATGCGTATCGCAGCCGCGAGAACAAGCGCGTGATGCTGGATTCGATCAAGACCGGCCGGCACAGCATGGCGCTCGCGGCCGCGCCGCTCGAAGACGCGCTCGAGGAGTGAGCCCGGAGGTCTGCACCGGCGCCGCAAAGCAGAACGCGCGCCTGAGCGCGCGTCGTTGCGGGTGATGCCGGTGTCGCGGCAGGCCGCGGGCGGGGCGCCCGCAAGCCGTCAATCGCGGTAGTTGTTCGCCTCGCGCTCGCCGGCCCACTTGCGCAGCGCGCCGATGAACTCCGGGCACACATTGCCGTCGACGTCGCTCTCGATGATGACGCTGTCCTTCATGCGCATGCGCACCGTGCATTCATAGACCCTCACGCGATTCTGGTAGTAGCCGTGATTGGTGGTCTGGAACACGGGCGTGGCGGCCTGCTGGCTGTTGCCCGGGATCATGCCCACCACCTGCTGGCTCGAGCCGGTGTTGACCCACTCCGTGTAGGGCGCCGTCTGGTGATCCGACCAGAACAGGTCGGTGGTGTTGCCCACCGCCACCGTGCGCGAGGGCTCGCCCAGCGCCGCGATCGCGTCGTTGACCGAGTGGCCTTCCATGTTGCGGGCCACGTTCACGCTCGGCGAAAACGACAGGCCCTGCGAAAAGATCTTGCTGAACGAGGGCAGCGTGGAGCTGCCGCCCGTGGGCATCGGCGCGCAGCCGGCCAGCCCCGCGGCCAGTGCCAGCAGCCACAGCGGCCGCAGCAGGCGGGCGGCGAATGCCGGATAGTCTTGTTGTTGGTTCATGTAGCCCTTCCCTTCCGATCTCGTGAATCGCGCGCCATCATGCCGTCCCGCGCGGCAAGCCCGCAGCGTGTTTTGTTTCGCTTCGTGACATTCGCGCGCGACGCCCGTCTCGGGCATTCACCGGATGGTTGCGCGCGCAACGCCGGCCAGGCTTGACGCTGCGCGCGCCGGGCAGGCGCCCGCGGCGCGCCTGCCCGGCGCGAAAGGCACGAATGTTTTGTTACTCAATACGTCCCCAGCCGCTTTTGCAGGGGGACGGGGCGCGCGGCCTGCGCGCTAAGATTTGCCCGCCGCACGCCGGGCCACGCGCCCTGGCCGCACCATGCGCACCGTGCCCGCGCCCGCGCGGGCCGCGCCTCATCCCTCTTAGATCGACACCACACGATGACGTCTGCACGCATACTGCCCTCGATCCGCGCCGCCCTGACGGCCCTGGCCCTGTTCGTGGGGCTGGCCGCGTCCCCCGCGCACGCGGCCGACAAGGATCGCGCCTACGGCGGCGTCGCCACCGACGGCAAGCATTCGAAGCTGTATTGGGTGATGCCGGAGCTGTCGTCCAAGGAGGCCGAGGCGGAAGCCGTGGCGGCGTGCAAGGCGCAGGGCGGCAAGGATTGCAAGAAGGTGGGCTGGTTTGCCGACAGCTGCCTGGCCTACGCCTACAACACCAACCGCGACCTGTTCTCGGGCAGCAGCGTGGCGCCCGAACTCGCGGCCAAGAAGGCCATCCGCCGCTGCACCGCCGAGAGCCCGGCGGGCAACTGCAAGCTGATGGACATGCCGGTGTGCGTGGGCCCGGGCTACGCCGTGGCCGACCAGCAGGCCGCGCTCAAGACCCCGCGCGCCGAGGTCGACGCGCTCGGCGCGCGGCTCGACAAACGCGGCTACTGGGGCGCCATCGCCGAAACCGAAGACGGCGGCCTGACCTACTCCGACAACTACCCCAGCGAAGAAGAAGCCGTGAAGACGCTGATGGAGTGGGAAGACTGCAAGGGCTGCACCAAGCTGCTCACGTACGAGAATGCCTGCGTGGGCCTGGCCTGGATCAAGGGCGGCGAGAAGAAGCGCGGCACCAGCTTCACCAAGCTCGCGGCCACCCCGGTGGACGCGCGCAACCAGGCGCGCGCCGCCTGCACCGCGAAGACCGGCAGCAACGCCTGCGTGGCCATGGTGCGCTGCTCGGGCCGCCAGTTCATGGATGGCTACCCCGGCATGGACGAAAAGCCGAACTGATCCCCGCCGGATGAAACGAACAAGGCCGCCCTCCAGGCGGCCTTGTTCGTTGCGCGCGCAATCTCAGGCGCGCAGCAGCGGCAGCAGCTGGTCGCCCTGGCGCTGGATCTCCTGCAGGTACGGCGTGTCGGACAGCACGAAATGGCTGATGCCCAGGTCCTGGTACTTGCGCAAGGAGCGCGCCACGTCCGCGGCCGACCCCACCAGCCAGGTGGTGCCGGCGCCGCCACCGCCGAACTTGCCGGGCGCGGTGTAGAGATTGTCGTCGAGCACCTCGCCGCGCTCGTGCAGGTCGAGCAGACGGCGCTGGCCCACGGCCACCGGCCCGTGATGATCGTTCCAGCCGGCGCCCTGGCTCTCGGCCATGCGGGCCACCTTGGCCTGCGCGTCGGCCCAGGCCTGCTCGGTGGTGTCGCGCACCAGCGTGGTGATGCGCAGGCCGAACTCGAGCGGCGCATGCGCGCGCCCGAGCGAGCGCGCGAGCGCCCGCAGGCGCTCGATGCGCTCGGCCACGCCGGCCAGCGGCTCGCCCCAGAAGAGCTGCACGTCGGCTTCGGTGGCGGCCACGCGTTCGGCGGCCTCGGAAGCCCCGCCGAAATAGAGCTTGGGGTGCGGGCGCCCGGCGCGCGCGACGATGCGCGGCTGCGCGGTGGAGTCGCTCACCTGGAAATACTCGCCCCGGAAGTCGACGTGTTCCTCGGTCCAGAGCCGGCGCACCAGCTGCATGAATTCGCGCGTGCGGGCGTAGCGCTGCGCGGAATCGCCTTCGCGGTCGCCATACTCGGCCACGCCGTCCTGGCCCGACACGATGTTGACGCGCACCCGCCCGCCGCTCAGATGATCGAGCGTGGCGGCCGCGCAGGCGAACTGCGCCGGCTGCCAGTAGCCCGGCCGGATCGCGATCAGGGGCTCGAAACTGCGCGTGCGCGCGGCCAGCGCGGCGGCCACCGTGAAGGTGTCCGGGCGGCCCCAGCCCGAGCCCAGCAGCGCCCCTTTCCAGCCATGCCGTTCGAGCGCCAGCGCCTGGTCGGCCAGCGTGTCCAGGCTGTTGTGCCCGGCCTGCGCCACGTCGCCGCGATGGCCGGCGTCGACCTGATTGGGGATGTACCAGAGGAATTCGGGAGTGCTGCTCATGCGTGGCCTGCCGTCCGTGTGGGAAAACACCGTCCGCCAGCATGCCGCAAGCACGCCCCCAGGTCGAAGAACAACGCGTGCGGATCATATTGCCGGCGGAAATAAGCCCGCGCCGCTTCAGGTCTGGAACTTGGAAGCGCCCCCCCTGGCCCGGCCGCAGGAGACGCGCCCGTCACGCGAGGGCGCGCCCGCCCCGGATCGATCGTGCGGCCCTGTTTACCTCGGCGCCGCGACGGCGCTACCGTGGATGCCGGCGCGGCGCGCGCGGCGCGACCCCGGGTTTCTCCCTAGGAAATGCCTGTCGATTCGCGCAGGGCCGATCCGTCGTGTCTGTACACCCTCACCTTCAAGGCGGACACCCACCATGACTACCGGCACCGTTACCCTGCACCGCGTCCTGCGCGCTCCGGCCGAGCGCATCTACCGCGCCTTTCTCGAGCCCGACGCCGTGGCGCGCTGGCTGCCGCCCTACGGCTACACCTGCACCGTGCACGAACTCGACGCACGCGTCGGCGGCAGGCACCGCATGTCGTTCCGCAACTTCGCGGCCGACCAGCGCGAAAGTTTCGGCGGCACCTATCTCGAACTGGTGCCGGGCGAGACGATCAAGTATTCCGATGCGTTCGACACGCCCGACCTGCCCGGCGAGATGACCACCACGATCACGCTGCGCCCCGTGGCGTGCGGGACCGAGATCCACATCGTGCAGGCCGGCATCCCGGCCGCGATCCCGCCCGAGATGTGCTATCTCGGCTGGCAGGAGTCGCTGCTGCAGCTGGCGCGGCTGGTCGAGCCCGAGGTCGCGGCCTGAGCCCTTGCCTTACGAGCGCGCCGCGCTCACGTCGACCTCGGGCTGCACCGACATGCCCACGCGCAGGCGGTCGAGCCCGGCCTGGTCCGCGTCGAGCACGATGCGCACCGGCAGGCGCTGCACGATCTTGGTGAAGTTGCCGGTGGCGTTGTGCGGCGCGATCGCCGAGTACGACACGCCGCTGGCCGGGCCCAGGCTCTGCACCCGGCCGGTGAAGGCCGTGCCGGGCAGCGCGTCCACGGTCAGGCGCACGGGCTGGCCCGCCCGCATGTGGGCGAGCTGGGTCTCGCGGAAGTTGGCCTCCACGTAGATCCGGTCCAGCGGCACCACCGTCAGCAGCGGCTCGCCCACGCGGGCGTAGTTGCCAACGCGCACGCTGCGATGCCCGATCACGCCGGCCACCGGCGCCGCCAGGCGCGTGTGTTCGAGGTTCAGGCGCGCCTGCGCCGCGGCCGCGTCGGCGTGTTCGACCGCCGCCTGCGCACGCGCCAGCTCGGCCTGCAGGATGCGCAGGCGGCCGGTCTCGGCCTGCGCGGCCGCGTCGTCCTTGGCGTGCTGGGCCTCCTGCACGCGCAGCCGCGCCTGCGCCTGCTGGCGCGCCTGCACCGTGCCCGAGCCGTCGGCGGCCAGATTGCGGTAGCGCGCGAAATCGGCGCGGGCCAGCGCCAGGTTGGCGGCGTCGGCGTCGAGCGCCGCGCGGGCCTGGCGGATCAGCGATTCCTGCACCGCGCTCTGCGCCCGCAGGCCGTCGGCCGTGGCGCGCGCGCTGGCGAGCGCGGCGTCGGCGCTGCTCACGGCCAGCACATATTCGCGGTCGTCGATGCGCGCGAGCGGCTGGCCCGCCTCGACGCGCTGGTTGTCTTCGACCAGCACCGCCACGATGGGGCCGGCCACCTGCGGCGCCACCGCGGTGATGTCGGCGCGCAGGTAGGCGTCGTCGGTGGCCTGGGTGGCGGCGGCCGATTCGGGCCGATTCACGAGATAGACGATCAGGAGCGCCGCCGCGATCAGGGCGGCGCCGGCGGCGATGCGGGTGTTCTTGCGGGAAGCCATGGTGTTGCCTCGGGTGCGGTTCAGTGCGTGATTCAGGGGGTCGACGGGGCCGTCTTGCGCGGCGACGGGATGTATTGCAGCCACAGCGCGAGCGGGACCAGCCCGATCGCGATCAGGCCGAGCACCCGGTAGGCATCGGCCACCGACAGCACGGCCGACTGCCCCGCGATCAGGCCGGCGAGCCCCTCGGGCGCGGCCGTGGGCAAGGTGGCGCGCGCCGCCTGGTCGATCAGCATTTCGCCGTGAAAGCGGCTACGCAATTCGATCAGGCGCGTGACGAAGGCGGTGCCGGCCAGGCTGCCGAGCGCGCGCAACAGGTTGACGATGCCGGCCACGAACGGCCCTTCCTGCGGTGCCACCACGCTTGTCGCGAGAAACAGCAGGGCCACCACCGCCATCGGCTGGCCGATCGCCTGCAGGCCCTGCGCGAGCGCGAACTCCATCCACATCCATTCCGAGGTGAGCCGCGCGCCGAGCAGGCAGGCCAGCGCGATGCAGCCCAGGCCCAGTGCCATGACATGGCGCGCGTCGACCCACTTGCGATACAGCAGCAGCGAGACCAGCGGCGCGACCACCAGTTGCGGCAGGCCGATCATCAGGCCGATCGGCGCGCTCTGCGGCGCGCGATAGGCCCAGGCGTGGCCCAGGTGCGTGGCGGGCAGCAGCGAGCCCGACAGGAACACCACCAGCAGGCAGAAGAAGATCGAGAAGCCCAGGCCGAGGTTGCGCCGCTTGAGCAGTTGCAGCCGGATGAACGGCGCGGGGTGGCGCCATTCGGTACACAGGTAGAAGGCGAACAGCAGCGCCCCCACGGCCAGCGCGCCGCGCACCAGCGGCGATTGCAGCCACTCGAGCCGGTTGCCCTGGTCCAGGCCGACCGCCAGCAGCGCGAGGCCGACGGCGCCGGACGCCATGCCGAACCAGTTGGCCTGGCGCAGGCGCTCGGGCCGCGACGGGTCTTGCGGAATGCCCCAGGCCACCAGCAGCCCGGCCAGCAGATTGGCGGGAATCAGTTGCCAGTAGACCCAGCGCAGGTCCTGCCAATGGTCGCTCCACAGGCCGGCGAGCCAGGTCGACACATTGGGCGCGAAGGTCGCCGTCATCGCGTACAGCGCCAGCGCATAGAGCCGGATCGACGGCGGCAGGAAGCGCAGCGCGGCCATCATCAGCAGGGGAATCAGCGTGCCGGTCGCCAGGCCCTGCAGGCCGCGCAGCGCCAGCAGCAGGCCGAGGTCGCGCACGAAGGGCAGCAGCGCGGCCAGCGCCGCGGCCACGGCCAGCATCAGCAGGTGGAAACGGCGCAGGCCCAGCGTGACCGCGAACCAGCCGGCCAGCGGCATGGCGATCAGTTCGCCGGCGGCGTAGACGGTGGTGAGCCACGAACCCTCGCCCAGCCCCAGGCCCTGCGCGCCGCGCAGGTCGGCCAGGGCGAGCGCGCCGACGCGGTTGTTGATGCCCGCGCCCATGGCGGCGATGAAGATGCCGAGCAGGCCGAGCGCCAGGCGCGGACCGAACGCGGTCGCTGCCGGGGCGGCGGGCGCCGGGGCGGGCGCGGGCGCCGCCACGATGGCGGCGTCGCTCATGGCGCGGCTCCCGCGACGGGCGCCGTCGCGTCGGACGCCGCTGCGTCGGGGGCCCAGCCGCCGCCCAGCGCCTTGTAGAGGTACACCACAGCCACCACGCTGCCGGTCGCCGCATCGGTCTGTTCCAGCTCGCTGGCCAGCAGCGCACGCTGCGCGCTCAGTACGGTCACGTAGTCGGCGGCGCCGGCGCGGTAGGACGACTCGGCCGCCCGCAGGGCGTCGCGGCTCTGTGCAAGGGCCTCGTCGAGCGCCTGCTGGCGCAACTGTTGCGCGCGCAACGCATTGAGCGCGTTGTCCACCTCATGCCACGCGTGCAGCACCGTCTGGCGGTAGGCGATCGCGGCCTCGCGCTGGCGCGACTCGGTGAGCTCGAGCGTGCGCGTGAGCCTGCCGCCCTCGAAGAGCGGCAGGTGGATGCGCGGCCCCACGAAGAAGTTGGTCGAGCGCCACAGGCCCAGGTCCTCCTCGTCGAACGCCTGGGTGCCGAAGCCGCCCGCCAGCGAGATGCGCGGGTAGAAGTCAGCGCGCGCCACGCCGATCGCGGCCGTGGCCGCATGCAGGCGCGCCTCGGCGCGCTGGATGTCGGGCCGGCGCTGCGCAAGCGCCGAGGGCAGGCCCACCGGCAGGCGGGGCGCGCCCTGCGGCAGGGGCCGCACCGGCATGAGCAGCGCATCGAGGCTGCGCGGCGCCTCGCCCAGCAACAGCGCCAGCCCGTTGAGCAGGACGTTCTGCTGCTCGTCCAGCTGCGGCACCAGCGCCTGCACCGTGGCCTGTTGCGCCCGCGCCGATGCCAGGTCGTAGCGGGTCGCCACGCCGTTGGCCTGGCGGCTCTGCGCCAGGCGCACCAGGTGCGCCGCGATGGCCTCGTTCTGCCGCGCGATCGCGAGCCGCCTCTGCACGCCGCGCAGGGCCAGGTATTGGCGCGCGATCTCTGCCGACAGCGACACCTGCGCTCCGCGCGCCTCCAGCTCGGTGGCCTGCAGCGTGGCCAGGCTGCCCTCGCGCATGCGGCGCACCCGGCCCCACACGTCGAGCTCCCAGCTGGCGTCGAAGCCCGCCTGCCACAGATCGTGCGCGGCCGTGCTCGCCCCCAACCGCGCCATCGGTCCGTTCTCGCTGATGGCCTCGCGACTCTGGCTGGCCGACAGGCTGACCTGCGGGAACAGCTGCGACATCACCACCCCGGCCTGCGCACGGCTCTGCGCCACGCGCTCGGCGGCCGCCTGCAGGTCCAGGTTGCCGCGCCAGGCCCGCGCGATCAGGCCGTCGAGCACCGGGTCCTCCAGCAGGCGCCACCAGTCGCGCGGCACCGGGTCCGGCGTCAGGACCTGCCGGGGCGCGCCCCCGCGCGCCTCCAGCCGCATGTCCTCCAGGCCGGGCGTGGGCGCGGCGAAGTCCGGGCCGACCGCGCAGCCCGCCAGCGCCGCGGCCAAGGCCGTGGCGGACAGGGCGCGGACGACGCCGGCAGGGAAGCGGCGTGCGGGGTGCGGAAAAGCAGACATGTCGGTGTGAGGTATCGGTGCGGCGGCGAGTGCGGCTGCAAGTGCGGCGGCGAGTGCGGCTGCAAGTACGGCTGCAAGTGCCACGGCGCATGCCTGCACGCGAGCCGCCGCCATTGCGGCGCCGGCGGCGTGCGGGCAGTCGGATTCAGGGAGCCGGCGGGCCGGGGATGACGGCGTTCGCGCCGCCACACCCCTGAACTAAACCGCTCGGTACACAATGCTATCATCGTCGCCGCAGACGTTCAACCCGTTTTTGAACCGTACGGTACACATGAAGACGACCACCCCCGCCAGCAGCTTCACCCCGCCCAGCGGCAAGGCGCTGGTGGTGCTCGACGCCGCGCGCGAAGTGTTCCTGACCCACGGGTTCTCGGCCTCGACCACCGACATGATCCAGCAGGCCGCGGGCGTGTCCAAGGCCACGGTCTACGCCCACTACCCCACCAAGGAAGCGCTGTTTGCCGCCGTGATCGAGCGCCAGTGCGCCGAGCACATGGACGCGCTGCGCGCCCTGCGTGCCGTGCCTGGCGGCGTGCACGCGGTGCTGGCCGAACTGGCCGCGGCCTATCTGGATTTCGGCCTGGCGCCCGCGGGCCTGGCGCTGTTCCGGCTGGCCGCCGCCGAGGCGCCGCGTTTCCCGGAGCTCGCCCGCACCTTTCTCGAAAAAGGGCCGCAGGTCTACCTGGCCATCGTGGCCGAGCACCTGGCGCGCGCCAATGCGGCCGGCGAGCTTGCGCTCGGCGACGTCTCGCCGCGCGATGCCGCCACCGTGTTCTTCAGCCTGGTACGCGGCCAGGGCCAGCTCGAGAGCCTGATGCAGCCCGAGCGCCCGCCCACCGCCGCGCAAAAGAAGCGCTGGGCCCGGCTGGCGCTGGACACCTTCTTCCGCGCCTACGGCGCGCCCGGCACGCCGTAACGGCGACGCGGCGCGCGGCGTGCGGCTAGCGGCTAGCGGCTAGCCGCGCGCGGCCCGTGCCTCATGGCGCTGCCGCCCTCACTGCCCCTTGGGCAGCGAGATCGGCGTGCCCCAGACGGGGTCGGCCCGGCCCTGCCGGCCCAGCGGCGTGATCTGCATCGGCACCATGCGCGACAGCAGCTGGCGCTGCGCGTCGGTCGCGCCCACGGACGGGCGCGACAGATAGTCGCGCGTGAAGTCCATCGGCGCGGGCAGGGTGTAGACGGTGAAGTCCTCGAGCGGGCATTCCACCTTCTCCGCTTCGACCTTGCGGCAGGCCGACTGCCTGAGCCGATAGCTCGGCGTCTTCAGATGGGTGCGCTGCGCCAGGACCAGCTGGCCGCCCTGCAGCGTGAAGCTCGCGAGCGCCTGCGCGGGCGGCACGCGTGCGCTCACCTTGAGCGCCGGGATGTCGCGCGAATCGGTTTGGTTGTAGTAGCCGGCCGCCGAGCCCTGCGACGTTTCGGTGTATTGCTGGTCGGCCCACGCCACGCAGTTGCCCGAGGCGCGATGCACGGTGGTGCACACGCGCTGCGTGCCGGTCTGGGTGTGCGTCGTGGCGTCCTTCCAGGCCTGCTCCACGTAGTACTCGCGATAGGTCTCGGGCGACAGATACGCGGTGCCGCCGGCGCCCTGCCCCGAGCCCGGCTTGCCGGCGCGCGCGCCGAGCTGGCCGAGGCTCGCATCGAACTTGTAGTCATCGCCGCCCGTCAGCAGATACTTGCCGGGCGGCAGGATGTGCACCTCGAAGGCCTTGAACAGATAGGTCGTCTTGGGGTCGCGCTGCAGGGCGTTGTTCTGGAACTGGCGGCTGAACGCCACCTCCGGCCGGGTCTCGTGGGTCCAGATCACCCTCGAGGTCCATTGCTTCATGCCTTCGGCATCGCCGAGCGACTTGTGCGGCGTCAGGTCGGCCACCAGCACCACCGACATGTTGGCCTTGAGCGCCTCGCTCACCAGGAACAGCATTCTGGCGTTGTCGGCGGCTTCCTGTTCGAGCTTGCCGCTGGACGTGGGCTGCGTGACGCAGCCCGCCAGGGCCAGTGACAGCATCATGGCCGGCACGGCCAGACGGATGGATCGCAGGGTCATGGGTGATTCCTCGGAATTCGGGTCATGTCGTTGCGCGCGCAATCCTGCGCGCGGCATGGCGGCTTCACTTGCTCTTGCGCAGCGACACCGGCGTGCCCCAGACCGGGTCTTCCATGCCGCGCTGGCCCAGCGTCGTGACCGCCATCGGCTGCATGCGACCGAGCAGCGCCCGATGCGCGGGGCTCAGGTTCTTGCGCGTCTCGAACAGGCGCTGAACGAACTCGGTCGGCGCCGGCCGCATATAGACCGTCATGTTGACCAGCGGGCATTCGATCATCTTCGGATCCACGTCCCGGCAGGCGGACTGCTGATACTGGTAGCTCGGCGTCTTCAGGTGCATGCGCTGGCTCAGCACCAGCTGACCCGGCTCCAGCGTGAAGCTCGCGAGCGCCTGCCTGGGCGGGATGCGCGACTGCACTTTTACCGCGGCGATGTCGCGATAGGCCGTGTCTTCCCGATAGCCGCCGGCGCTGGTCTGCGTCGTCTCGCTGTATTGCTGCGAACCCTGGCTCACGCAGGCGCCCGAGCCCACGTGCACGGCGGTGCACACGGTGCGCGTGCTGGTCTGGGTGCTGTAGCTCGGATCGTGCCAGTTGGTTTCCTTGTAGAACTCGCGGTAGAGCTCGGGCGAGAGATACGAGGTGCCATTGGCGCCGCGGCCGGATCCGACCGGGCCGGGCTTGGCGCCCACCTGGTCGAGCAAGGCATTGAGCCGGTAGTCGTCGCCGCCGGTCAGCAGGTACTTGCCGGGCGGCAGGATGTGGACCTCGACCGTCTGGAACAGCAGCGGCGTCTTGGTGTCCTTCTGCAGCGAATTGGTCTGGAAGGCCCGGCTGAAGGTGATCTGCGGCGCCTTCTCGTTCATCCAGATCACGCGCGTCGTGTACTTCGTCATGTCCAGCGCGTCTTTCAGCGTGGGATGCGGCGTGAGATCGGCCACCAGCACCACCGCCATGTTTTCCTTCATCGCCTGGTCCATCAGATCCAGCAGCTGTGCGTAGCGCGGATCGTTCATGGTGCCTTCGTCGCTCTGGAACGATTGCGTGGCGCAACCCGACAGGGCCAGCGTGAGCGCGAGGGCGGAAAGGGCAAGACGTGGGCGCGGGAGAGTCACGGGTCGATCCTTGAATGCGGCTGAATCTGGAATGGGTGCGCGCATACTACCGGCTGCATGCCGTCCGGCCATCACCCGCGCGGGGGGCTGATACAAGGCCGCGTCCGCGCCTCGCGCGGCGCGCCCCCC